>Ga0114997_10003777_pt1 | contig 11835 bp, 12 predicted proteins | sample ArcticOcean_MG_C_2_FD_87045 | JGI IMG/M metagenome (GOLD analysis project Ga0114997, IMG submission 87045) | Marine microbial communities from western Arctic Ocean - ArcticOcean_MG_CB4_136 | ecosystem: Environmental > Aquatic > Marine > Oceanic | place: Arctic Ocean: Canada Basin | collected... | reverse complement strand
TAAACACAAGCATGTGAAATATCTGTAGGAAGTCCTTTTCGTAAAGGAAAAAGCTTATAGTGTTCTTCCAATAATTCTTCAGTCATAATACCATCTTCGATTAATCCAGTTTTTATGAAACCTGGCTCAATACAGTTAACGGTAATTTGTTTTGACACTAACTCTAATGCTAACACTTTTGCGAATGAATTAAGACCTCCCTTAGTCGCAGCATAAAGTGAGTTTCCTAAGGACGCACGAGAAGAAGAAATGGAAGAAATAAAAACTATTGATCCTCCTTTAGCTATTTTTTTCTTTTTTATTAATTTTTGAACAATTTTAATTGAAGATATAATATTTGTTTGAAAGGTGCTTTCAATATCTTTATTTGTAATAAACTTAACAGGTATAACTTTAGCAATACCTGCATTAAAAATAATACCATCTAAAACGGGTAATGAATCTATAAGACGATTAATATCCTCTTCTTGTAATAAATCAACAATAATTTGTTGATTCTGATCACCCGATAATTTCAAAAAAGTATCATTTAATCTTGTTTTATTTCGGCCAATAATTACTGTATTTGAACCCATTTTACTTGATTCAACAGCGATGCTTACACCCAAACCCGATGACGCACCAGTTATAAGGACAGTTTTATCTTCTAAATTAAACGGATTGTAGTTATTCATTTTTTATATTAAATATAGTTTATAGTTCAATGATTCTATTAAAACTCAGATCACCCAGTTCAAGTATTGCTGCACCAAAAGTCCATCCGACTCCAAATCCCGCAAAACACACTTTATAAACATTATTTTCCAGATCGCTACCTAAATTATCACAGATAGTAACAGGTATACACACTCCACTGGAATTCCCATACTTCCCTACAATATTGGAAGGCATCTTTTCTCTGGGAACATTTATTTTATCTGCTAATTTATTCAGCATAAATTTATTTGGTTGATGACAGAAAAAGAAGTTAATATTGTTACGGTCAGTATTACTATATTTAAGAATTTCTTCTATCATTGGAGGAACTTCTCTTTGAACAAAGTTAAACACACGGTCACCTTTCATAATAAGGTTATCCAATGATCTAAAGTTACCACTCTCATCTTCCTTCATTTCACTGGTTTTATTGGTCGATGGCAAACGCATTCCTCCTGCTGGGATTACCACGTCATGAACTCCACTTGCGTCCATTTTTAATGACAAGTAAATTGGAGATTCCTCTTTCACCGATTCAATTACAGTAATTGAAGCAGCATCACCAACTATTGGATTACTATTCCTATCTTTGATTGAAACCTTTCTACTCAATACATCTGCATTTATTAATACAACCTTATTAATTTCTTCCTGATCTAACATTATTAAAGCTTGTAATAAGCCTGCCATAAAACCACCACAACCTTGATTGATATCTAAACAAAACATATCTCGTTTTAGTCCAAATTTGTCTTGAAGAATATTACTTGTAGCAGGGAGAATATAATCTGGAGTCTGTGTAATAAATAAAAGAGCATCAATGTCATCCTTAACTAAAAGTTTATTTTTAAATAAATATTCTAAACCTTCACTAGCTAAATCAGATGAACACACACCATCTTTCACCACTCTTCTTTTATCATAGCCCATTACTTTTTTAAGTTTTTTGGACTGAGTCTCGGTGAAATTATAGTTCTTGATCCCTTCCTCAAACGTTACTTCATTTTCAGGAAGAACTGTTAAAATTCCAGTTATTTTTTTATTTAAAAATTTAAATTTCATTTCTTTTATTCATTTTTATTTATAATACCTACTATTGATTCAATAGTGCAAAAATTTTCTGGAACGATATCTAAACCATCGATTGAAATGCCAAACTTTTCTTCTAACTCATTTACTAAGGTTAGTACGTCAAAAGAATCTAGCATACCTGCTGATATAAAATCTATGCCAGAAGTAAACTCAAATTCGGGTCGAATTTCATTAAGAATATTAATTATTTTCTGTTTCATATTGAATGTTTTTATTTGTTAATATATAATCATATAAGTTTTCTTCTTGAAAATCGTAATGCATGTATCGTTTAATTGCATTTTCATTTGTTCTAATAACCCAAAAAAGTTGACGTTTTGTCTTTGCACTTTTTATAAAAAACGAGCTAAGTAAACTTGATCCAATTTTCCTATTACGATAATTAGGATTTACAAACCAATATCTAAGATAAGAAGTAACGCCTATTAAGTCAAAAATGACAAGCCCTGCTATTTCTTCTTTTACTTCTATGATTAATATTTGGTTTAATTTTATCCAGTTGTTGATTTCTTTGTAAGTTGGCAATTGTTCCGCTAAAGGATCGAAATATTTATGTAGCAAATTAATGATTACTTTAATTTGGGAGCTATCTGCATTTGTAATTTTATGAATAGGTTTTTGATGTTTACTTACATCAGTAAGCCTACTCATTCTAGTCAAACTTGTATACAAATAAAATCCGTGTTGTTTAAAAAGACTTACTAATAAGAGTATATTTGGCTCTTTACCAATGATGTCAATAACAAAAAATATATTATTTATTTTTGAATTCAATATTGACAGGGAATCGCCCAAAGCTTCAAAAGAAGAAGAACTATAAAACAGAAAACTGAACTCGGCATCTTTTTTCAAAAAGAAAACAGTACTTCCAATTCGTATTTTATAAAGTTCTCCATCTTTAATCCATGTTTTCATTTTATCTATTTCTAAATAAAAATTAGTAATAAATGACTTGTTATTTTCTTTAACAGCTTTTATTTCATATTGAACTTCGCTAATACAAGTTATTTTAATCATTATTTACTTGATTTCTAAGTTTTAGTCTGTCAATTTTACCATTTGTATTCCTTGGCATGTTTTCCATTCGGTGAAAAACTGTAGGCACCATGTATCTAGGAAAAACTTTACCGATTTTTTTCTTCATTTCAGCAACTAAAATATCGTTTTGACTCTCATAAAATAAAGTTATTGCCTTTTTAGAATTATTATATACAATACATCCATTTTTGACAAGTTTTAACGTATTGATAATTACATGCTCAATTTCACCAAGTTCAATACGGTAACCCATGTGTTTTATTAAGCTATCTATTCTTCCTTTAAAAACTAATTCTCCAAATTCATTTTTAAACACAATATCTCCTGTCCTGTATATTATTTCAGGATAGGACGAATTTAAGGGGTTTTGGGTAAAAGAAGCTGAGGTTTTATCTACATTGTTATAATACCCCATAGCCAATGAAGATCCTCTTACGCAAAGCTCTCCATCTTCATTAGTCCCTACTTGCTTATTCTCTTTATTTAAAACTAATACATCTGTGTTTCGACAAGGGTATCCAATTGGAATAGGTTCATCATCACTCAGGTTTCTTTCAACTACATAATAAGTACAATCAACGGTTGTTTCAATTGGCCCATAAAGGTTTACGAATGTTGATTGAGGTAAATTATTTCTCCAATAATTAAATTGTTTTGTAGGAAATACTTCTCCGGCAAACCAAACCATCTTAAGAGATGGTAGCTTTATTTTTGTAAGAAGATCCATATTTGCGATATTTACCATAATTGAAGGCACCCAGAATATAAAGTTTACCTTTTCTGCCGAAATATGCTCTAGAAGCTTTATTGGAAAACTAGCCATATTATTATCCAGTAAAACAAGAGTATTTCCTTTAAACATCATCAAACAGATTTCGAAATTAAAGTGATCGAAAATAGTAGGTGATAATACTCCTAATTTTTCTGTTCCATTAAACCCGAAAGTATTTATTGCCCAATTAGTATAATCAATATAACTTCTATGGTTTAAAACCACACCTTTAGGCGTACCTGTTGATCCGGAAGTATTAATTATACACAATGGGTCTGTATCAATAATCTGGTTTAATTTATCGCTAATTAAGTCAATTGAATAAGATTGTTCAAAATCGAATTCATCAATAATAATTAAAGGAAGTGTTATGTCTATTGCACGTATTAAACTCGCAAAATTAGTATTAGTAACAATTAATTTAGGTTTGATACGATCTAATATCTTTCCAATTCGAATCGATGGAGTTTTAATATCTAGATTCATATAAATATTACCACTATAAGTAATCGCAATATCTGTAATAATAGTCTCGATTGATTTAGGAAGAAAGACAGCTATAGGTTCATTAATGTTATTTGATTTAGTGATACTTGTCGCAAGAATTTTCGCTCTTAAATCTAATTCTTCAAAGGTGATTTTATTATCTCCATCTATAACAGCAACTTTAGACGGGGCATTAAGTACCGTATCTGAGAAAAATTTAAGTATATTATTTTTCATAAAATATTTTATAGCTCAATTATTAATTCATGTAAGTCTTTAATTGTTGTGCAATTTCTTAAATCAGCACCTGTTATTTCTTTCTCAAATTCATCATCGATCATAGCAATAATTGATAAAGCCGTTAAAGAATCCCATTCATCTAGGTCTTTATATACTGTCTCTGGATTGAACACATCTGCTGGAGTTTCATCAAACTCTTCGGCAAAAAGGGAAATAAATTTTTCTAAGTACATTATTTATAGTTTTAATTTGGTATTTGTGGAAATATCTCTTTGTATATTGGTAATTCTAAAATGGATGTAACTATTTTGTCAGGACACATCCTTAAAACAATTTTCTGCAGGGTATCATCTGGTCCAACTTCATAGTATTCTTCGACTCCTAAACTCTCCATATTACTAACCATACTCGTCCATAGTACGGGGTGAGTAATATGATATATTAAATTTTCGCGAATATCATTAGTATTTATATGTGGTAAACCATCAACACATTGAACAATAGGACAAATTGGATTATTAAATTTGGTCTCATTTATAATTTGCCCTAACTCTATTCGAGCATCTTCCATAAAAGGTGAATGAAAAGACCCCCCTATAGGTAATGGCACAGCTTTCTTTGCTCCTTCATTTTTTAGAGCTTTACAAGCTAACCGAACACCTTTTTTAGTACCTGTAATAACAACTTGTCCAGGACCATTGTAATTAGCAAAGTAAATTTGTTCACCAGATTCTAAAGCTATTTCTTTTATTCTTTTATCAATATATTCATCAGGTAACCCAATTACAGCAGCCATACCCGTTTTTTGATTTTCACAAACCTTCTGAGCAATTAATGCCCTATTAAGAACTAAATTTAATCCATCTTGAAACGATATAGTTTTATTAACAACTAATGCTGAAAACTCTCCTAAGGAATGACCAGATACAATATCGGGGATAATTTCTTTTTGAGTAAGTGCTAAAATAGTACTATATAAAAATACTGCTGGTTGCGTATTCTTAGTTTGCATTAATTCTAATTCTGAACCAAAAAACATTACATCAGTGATTCTTCTCCCTAATATATCATTAGCTTCTTCAAAAAGTTGTTTTGCTTTTGGAAAATTGTCATATAGTTCTTTTCCCATTCCTTCTTTCTGCACTCCTTGTCCCGGAAAAATTAATGCTTTCATACTGTTCAAATTATTTATTTACTAAATTTATAATTTCACCTTTTTATTATAGCTCGTGGAACTAAATAAAAAATAAAATTACTTGTTTATAGAAGGATCTTTAGTGAAGCTACCAAAATCTGTTCTTAATATTTATAACACATCTAAATTAGATGAAAAATGAATTATTTTGTTTATTCATAGCAATGAAAAGCTTACAAATATAATTAAATTTTTTACTATTGTTATTGCCTTTAAGACGTAAATGCTATTTTTATATAGCAGTCCAACCACCATCTATGATGAGATTTTGTCCCGTAATATATTTTGCTTCTTCAGACAATAAAAATACTACTGATGGAGCAATATCGTCAGGAGTGCCCATTCTACGCATAGGAACTTTTTTTTCATAGTTTTGAACAAAAGTGATGTTTTGATTATCGAATATCCCACCCGGAGATACAGTATTTACACGTACTTGCTGAGGTCCAAAATAAGCCGAAATATATCTTGTTAGGTTCACTAAACCTCCTTTTATAGCCGAGTAAGCGGCAGGCATAGTCATATTTGTACCGTCATAAACTGTGAAATCTGGTGCAACAACACCATACATGGAAGCCATATTAATTATACTACCCCTTTTTTGTTTCCCCATCTGAATCGCAACTTGTTGAGACATATAAAAATAACTATTCAATTGCCAATCTACATTTCGTTTCCAAGAATCTAGTGAAATATCCTCAAATTTATTTCCCCAATCTTTTGTTCTTGGATAAGCATTATTAACTAATCCATCTATTCGGCTATACTTCGAAATCACAAGAGATAAAGCTTTATTAACTGAGTCTTCATTAGTAATATCACATGCTACATTTGATAAATCATCATTTGTTTTATGGTTTATTTCAAAATTGACACAGAAAGCTCCTTCTGACTTAATTCTTTCAACAATAGCAGCTCCAAGCAAGCCATTCCCTCCTGTTACAATAATTATTTTACCTTCTAATCTATTTTTCATTTTGCAAACATATTTCAAGCACAGGTATTGATTCCTGCAATGAATTCATTGGTTTTTGATTATTCTGTAAACAACCAATAAAATAATCTAATTGTGAGTTATAGGTTTCTAATATATTAAAATTTGTTGCTTCAAATAACAACAAGCCATTACTCTCTTTTATTGTATTATTTATTAAATCAACAGTCCAAATTCTATCTTCAAAAACAATCTCAATATCTCTTTTAGGTACTCTTCTATAATAATTCAAGACAACACTTGCAGTAAACGTTTTGTATTGCAAGGTGTAATTTGCATAATCAATAGCATTAATTCCCAAGGAAGACACATTTCTAGTAATGGAATTACTAGATTCTGGAAACCCAAACAACCATGTAACATAATCCAATTCATGAAAAAGGTCTAAATGTACTCCTCCTCCCATTGATGCATTCGCACTGTAAATCTTTTTAAAGTCCTTTTCAGAACGCCAATCTGGCAAATACGAACCACAATAAATATTCAGTTCATTTATTCTTAACTTCTCAGAATTTAATTTATTTTTCAAAAACAACAAGCAAGGATGAAATCTCAAATTACAAGCCACATAAGTGGTAAGCTGTTTCTCTGAAACTAAACACAACAATTCATCAACTTTATCTAATTTATGAACTGCAGGTTTTTCTATAAATAAAGGTATTGATTTTTTACTCAATAATTCGATATAGTGATAATGTAAATGAGTAGGGGCTGATATGATAGCGAAATCAAAAACCAAAGATTTATCGTCTAGATCAAAAAGATTAACTACATCATGGAACTTATCTGCTTGATTTGAAGATCTTAATGCAAATATTTTAAAATCTAAAGGCAAACTTCGTAATGCACTTACATGTTTTCTAGCAATCGAACCTAACCCTATGATCAATACATTCATAACTGAAAATCTAATTTATTGTTTTCTAATAAATATTCCATAAAAAGAAAATCTACGGGATGATCTAAATCAAAACATATATGATTCATTTTATAAATTAATGATTTTACTGTTATTGCTGATTTTATATCCTTATCAAAAAAAACTCTTCTATACCAATAAAAAGAGGCATTCAATTCAAAAACTTTTGGTGCGCTCTGACGGGTCATTAAACTACCATCTGAATTCGTTTTAACTAACGAGTAAAAACCATTACTTCCTTCTTCTACCATATTGAAATAAGGATTCCTTGCCGCATCATTAACCGAAAATAAGTTTAAGGCCTCTTTGTTTTTTTTTATAATTTCAAAAGATCTTTCAAGATCTTCTATTGAACGCAGAGGTGAGGTAACATCAAGATCTAAAATAAAATCATACTTAATTTCTATTAATGATTCTTCATATGATAACAAATCCTTTATGGCATCAATTTTACCAGCAACATCAGTCGCTAAAAAATCAGGTCTTCTATATTGTGTAAAAACACCTCCTTTTTTAGCTTCATTTTTTATTTTCTCATCATCTGTAGAAATTGTTATCTTAGCATTTAATTTATTTGCCAAACGACGAGCAACATTTATAGAATATTGAATAAGGGGCTTTCCTGCAATAACTTTGATATTCTTACCTGGAATACCCTTAGAGCCTCCACGGGCACAAATTGTAATTAATATATTCACACTTATTTAAAATTTAATTTATTCACATCTATTTGCGCTTGCCTAAAATCCTCGTGTTTACCGACATCTAACCAATAACCTGAAAATGGGTATGAAATAACTTTCTTTTTTTTAGCAATTAATACATCCATTAAGTCTGTAGCATTGAAAAAAGTTTCTTTTGGTATATAATTTAAAATGGATTTCTTTATTAAATAAATACCACCATTAGAGTAATATGTATATGTCGGTTTTTCTTTAAAACTCTTTACACAGTCATCATCTCCTTCTTCGAGAACAGCATAAGGTATATTTACTTGATAGGGTATTGAAACAATTGAGAAATCTGCATCTTTTTCTATAAAATCTAGATAAAAATCTTCATAATCTAAATTAGTTAAAACATCTGAATTAGTCAATAAAATGTGATCATGTTTGAAATTATTTATTTTTGACACTGCACCTATTGTCCCTAAAGGTTTATCTTCCCAAACATATTCTATTGATAAATTTTTAACCTCTCCATTTCCGAAAAAATCTTGAATTTGTTCTCCCAAATATTTCACTGAAAACCAATAGTTATCAATACCATATAATGATAACCTGTCCACATTATGTTCCATTATAGGTTTTTCGCCAACTATCAGTAGTGGTTTTGGTGTATCGTTTGTTAAAGGCTGTAGTCGCGAACCTCTTCCTCCAGCCATTACTATGGCATCTACAGGTAAATAAGATTTTAGCAAACGGAAATTTATTACATTAATGATTTTATTATTTTCATTCAATACTGGAAGTATTCTATAACCCGTTTCTCTGTACTCAATAATTTCACTTAAACTATACTCCCCTCGCTTAATGTACTTAGGGTAACCTTGAATAATATCTACTACTAGGTCATCAATCGTTACTCCTTTTAACAGCCCTCTTCTAACATCACCGTCTGTAATTGAGCCTGTTAGTTTATTTTCATCATCTACTACAAAAAGTATAGCGTCTGATCCGAGTGAATTTAACTTTAACAATGCTTGCTTAATTATGCATGAATTTAAAACTAAGTGATCTTTATAGTTACTCATAATTTATTAATTATTTGAATAATTTTTTTTACAGAGTTAGCCTGAAAATAAATATTTTCTCCTTTATAAATACCTGACTTTAAACACTTATTGAATACTTTTATTATTTCTACTGCATTAAACTTTGAATCTATTATGTTGCTACTTTGAACCCTCCCCTTTTGTCTATCTCCTACATTTACTACATATTTATTAAAAGATGCTGCTTCTATAATACCACTAGAGGTGTTTCCTAAAAGAAAACCTGCATAATACATTGCTGAAAAATAATTTTCTTTTCCAAAATTCTCTATTAATAATACTTGATCTCTCATAGTTTCCTTTAAAAGATATAATTGTTCTCTATAAACGCTACCCATATTATCTGCATTAGGCATTGTAATAACCAAATTAATTTTAGTTGAGGCAAATTCCAATGCTTTTCTCATCTCTATTGCATAATCTTTATTCTCTCCAAAAGCATTTGTTTCAGGGTGAAATGTTATCAAACAGTAAGGAGCATCTTTAATCTTAAATCTTGAGAAAAATTCTTTTTTATTAATTGGTGTAAATTCTTCTATATTAGAAAGACTTAAAGCACCAACATCAAAAACATTTTTATCAGATTCAACTAATTCTGCTACTCTAAACTTATAGCCCTTTGTAGAAGTAAAATGAATTTTTGAAACTAAAGTGATTTGATGTCTATATATATTGTCTGTAGCTCCTAAGGTTGTTTCTCCACCATGTATGTGTGCTAATTTAACTCCAAATGGTATACTTGCTTGAACCGCTGCACTCATTTCAAAACGATCTCCCAAACAGAAGACTAAATCAAATTTTTGAGTTGACCAAAAATTAGAAAATTCAAGAACGGTATTTCCATAAGAAATAGCGATACCTTTTTCACTATCATCATCAATTAATGAGGTAATTTTGTGAATAGTATCGTATCCATCTTTTTCAATATCATCAAGTGTGTATCCATGTTTACTTGAAAGGTGTGTGCCGAATGCTATAATCTCTAAATCAAAAAAATGATCTTTTTTTATTTCGTTTAATAATGGGAGGTAAATACCATAATCAGCTCTTGAACTTGTTAATACAGCTATTTTCATGATAAATTTTCCCAAGTTAATTTAGTGAACTTATTAAGATCCGTATTAACTTTTAGACCTATAACTTTTTCCCAATTCATAGTGCATATTCCATCACCCGGACGAAGCGAAATTATATCTTGCTCAGTAATTATAGAACCAGATGTTAAATCTTTAGATAAATGTATACTCTTACGTGCAATGTGCCTGTTTTTTTTCTCACTTAATGAAGGCTCTTTTATTCCATTTCCTGAAATAGCCTTTTCTATATTACGAATAGCACAAACCATTTCTTTGAGTTCATTTGGTTCTAACGAAGCCTTGTGATCTGGTCCTTTTAAGTTTCTATCTAAGGTAAAATGTTTTTCGATTACTATAGCTCCTAAAGCAACAGCTGCAATTGGAACTTCAATTCCTAATGTGTGATCTGAATAACCAATGCAAACACCAAGTTTATCTTTGATCGTTAACATAGCTTTTAAATTAACATCTATCATTGGAGTTGGATATTCAGTATTGCAATGTAAAACTGTTATCTCACTTTTTTTTGTGCCATAAGAAACTAAAATATTAATAGTTTTTTCAATCTCATCTATATTGGCCATCCCTGTTGATAAAATTACAGGAAGACCCGTTTTGGCAATTGCTCTTAAATATGGAAAATTTGTTAATTCCCCACTTGGAATTTTGAACATATCAAAGTTTAATGAAGACAAATAAGACACACCTTCATCATCAAATGCAGTAGAAAAAAACTTAATTTTTTTTGACTTACAATATGAAATTAATTCCTTATGATCAGCATCACTAAGTTCTAATTTCTTTAACATGTTTAATTGTGAATCATCATTACTGGTATCATTTTTAATTTGATATTGAGCTTTTTGTGCCGATGGACTAACTAATCTTTCCGCTTTGAATGTCTGGAACTTAACATAGTCTACACCAGCATCTGATGCAACTTCAATTAACCTTTTAGCAGTCTCAATATCTCCGTTGTGATTAACTCCTGCTTCTGCTATTATGATTGTTTTATTCATTATTTAATAAATTTCCCAGCACTAATAATACTGTTTTCTTTAATCGTTAACATAGCTTTTAAGTTAACATCTATCATTGGAGTTGGATATTCTGTATTACAATGTAAAACTGTAATCTCACTTTTTTTTGTCCCATAAGAAACTAAAACATTTATAGATTTTTCAATCTCATCTAAATTAGCCATCCCTGTTGATAAAATAACAGGAAGCCCTGTTTTGGCAATTGCTTTTAAATATGGGTAATTTGTTAATTCCCCACTTGGGATTTTAAACATATCAAAGTTTAATGAAGACAAATAAGAAATACCTTCTTCATCAAATGCCGTAGAAAAAAAACTGATATTTTTTGATTTACAGTATGAAATTAATTCTTTATGATTATTATCACTAAGCTCTAATTTCTTTAACATCTTTAATTGTGAATCATCCTTACTAGGAAGCTCGATTAGTAATAATGAGTTTAATGAGGCAAATTTAAAATTAGCCTTTAACATTGAACACCGATTTAATTTATTTAATAAATTTAACGGGGCC
>Ga0114997_10003773_pt1 | contig 11839 bp, 11 predicted proteins | sample ArcticOcean_MG_C_2_FD_87045 | JGI IMG/M metagenome (GOLD analysis project Ga0114997, IMG submission 87045) | Marine microbial communities from western Arctic Ocean - ArcticOcean_MG_CB4_136 | ecosystem: Environmental > Aquatic > Marine > Oceanic | place: Arctic Ocean: Canada Basin | collected... | reverse complement strand
TTTTTCATTTTTTTTTCAATATATTTTACTAAACTTTCAACATTACGCCTTCCATTATATTCTTTTTTTTTTCCTTTTCCTCCTTTCATTGAAAAAATCCAAGGATATCCCGGAACTTCTCGAGAATCCAAACAATTTACACTGGGTATCATTGTTTCAACTATACTTACTAACAAGCCTTCCCCTTTGATTTTTCTTATTTTATTTTCTATAGATGGCCATATCTTATTTAATTCTATACAATGACCACACCAAGGAGCCCATACTTTACAAATTACTTTTTGTTTATTGTTAATCATTAATTTATTGAATTCATCTACATTTTCTGAGTTTAAACGCAATACTCTCATTTAGTCTATGGAGAGAAATTTATTTGTTCAAATATATATATATGAATAAAACGCAAATTATAATTTTATCATCCATATTTTTATTAGGTATAATTTGTTATAGCACTAAAATGAAAAAAAATAAAATACAAGAACCATTTAAGGTAACTAATTGTCCTAATATTTTAATTAAAAAAGGTAAAGAATTACATTTAGTAAATACTAAAAAGGCAAAGGTTCCGGGAGTTAATCCTATTATATTTAAAAGTTTAGAAGAATATGCGGAATATGTTTCTTGGAGTCAAAAAGTTGGATTAAAATGCCCCATTTTATATTATGAAGAAACATATAATACTCAAAATGAAAAAGGATTAAGATTATTGGACGATCCTCTTAATCCAACTGCTGGATTACCAAGTAATCAACCAAGAAGACAAGCACCAACTGTGAAATTAACTGATGCTAATAGAGATGACCCTCCATATAATCAGAATAATTATGCTGGTATTGACCCCCAAGACCAATATGTAGGTGTAAAAACACCTTTAGATAATATAGAATTAAAACAAGAGGCAAATAATTTGACTTATGCCACACCTTGTTCAAGTTGGGGAGGAAAATGCACACCTAATTAAATATATATATAATTAAATTGTATATATTTAAAACATACTGGGTACTTTTGAAACAATGCTTTTTCCTCCAACTAAATCCATTGCTGTTAACAAATGACTTGATTCTACTATAGATTTTTTTGTATCTTTTCCATCGACTATCATTTCCCTTAAATCTGTTCTTATTTTTCGCATAAGGCTTTCTTTTCGTATTTCAAACATATCTTTATATTCTGGTAAATCTTCTATTTGATCCAATACCTCGTCGGCGTCTCCAAATCTTTCACTTAGGTCGTCGTGGTTATCTAATTTTTTTTGTAATTTATCTGCAAGTCTATCTAATTGTCTATCTTCCATACCCTCAATAATATTATTTTTCATTGCGGATACTAAACCTTTTCCACCTATTTCTAACATACCGAATAATATATATATAGCTATAACTGTTAATGTCAAATATCCTAAAGTTTTTACTATATTTTCAGATTTCATATATATATTTAATAAATATTTAATTTGTATCAAATCAAATATTTAATAAATATTTAATTTGTATCAATTACAATTACATTTGATTTTTGATAAAGTAAATATTGAACAATATTTCTTATGCTTGTTTTTGATATTCTTCTTTTTTTACCATTTTCTGTTATAAATGTAAGTGAATCTAAACATTTTTGATTTATATCTAAAGCACATAATAAATCATACAACGAGCCAAATTTATTCATAATTATTTGGGATGTACGAGAACTTACTCCTGGTATTTGACTTAAAATTATTTCGCCAATATTTTCAGGTGTTATATTTTCTTTTTTTACTTTTTTAACAACTTCACAATAATTTTTTGGTGTTTTCTCTCCACTTTCATAATATGAGACTTTTTTTTTCTCTCTATTTAATTTGTCACACATTCTTAATAGATATTCTGCTGTCTCAGTAATATCATGTGTCTTTATTACTGAAAATCCTTTGTAATAATTTAAACTAAAAATAGCCGAATGTAATGTATTCGACTTCACTTTATATTTATTTGTCCAATTTGATAGATTGCCTTCTATTAAATAAACAATATTGTGATTATGTACTGGATTATTCATTAATCTATGGGACTGTTCTACATATCTACCATCTTTTATTGATGATGCTAAATCATTTAAACTTTTTCTCTCCACTATTAATTTTTCATTTCCATTTTCATCACAAATAATAGCATCACCTATTGGTAAGTTCTCTATCTCTATATCTATCTTTTTCAAACCAAATTGTATAATATAAGCTTTCAATAATTCAATTAATCTTTTTTCTCTAAAATCAACTTTCAACTTCATATACTTAAAAACTTTTGTTAAGTTTAAATTGTTTTTAAAATTAACATAAACAAATAACTATCATTAATATATGATGAATACTAAGACGCTACTGCAAGATGGAGATATTGAAAAAGATGATGAAGAACTAATTTTTAACCCTTATAATTATAATAATAAGGAAATTACTGAAGACGAGGTATGCGATATTTTAAAGAAATATGGCGTACCAGATAAAGTTCATAATATTAACTTATATAAACGAGCATTTGTGCATAAATCATATTGCAAAAGAGCTGCTCTTGAAAACGAAGCAAATGAAGTTATTATTGCAGACAGACCATATGATTGTATGCAATTAAAAACGAAATCTAATGAAAGATTAGAATTTTTAGGTGATGGAATATTAGAATGTATAACAAAATATTATTTATATAGAAGATTTCCTAAGGAAAATGAAGGATTTATGACAGAAAAGAAAATAGCACTAGTAAAAAATGAACACATTGGTAAATTAGCATATGAAATGGGATTAAATAAATGGTATATTATGTCTTCGAATGCGGAGGAAAAAAAAACAAGAACAAATCTAAAAAAATTAGGTTGTTTATTTGAAGCCTTTTTAGGAGCTCTTTTCTTAGATTTTAATAAAATTTCTATTAAAGATGAAGATGATTGGTTCAAAAATGTGTTTGTTACTGGACCAGGATTTCAAATTTCACAAATTTTTATAGAAAAAATATTAGAAAGTCACGTAAACTGGGTTGAATTAATTCAAAATGATGATAATTATAAAAATATACTACAAGTTATGTTACAAAAAGCATTTCAAATCACACCTGTATATAGAGAAATTAATAAATGGGATGAGGAAACTGGATACCATATGGGTGTATATTTATGTTTGAATAAAAAAAAACACGAATTTAACCCCAATGATAGTTTTGTACAAACGATGACTACATATAATAATTCAAGTAAAACTTCATTATTGGTTTTGAAAGAAATTTGGGATACTCGCATGTCCGAAAATATGAGTTTGGTTATTCTCTTAGGAGAAAGTAAGCATAAAATTAAAAAAAAAGCAGAACAAGCTGCTTGTAAAATTTCTATAAAAAAATTATCTTAATTGTTTTCGGTTATTCATACTAATTTTTATTACCGAAATTCTATGTTTTGTAACATTTGAAAAATTTGTTTTATCCGAACGTCTAATAATATCTGGCGTTTTTACAGAGTTTTTTGATTCGCCGCAATTTGTATTTATGGATAATTTAAATTTATTTTTCATTTATTATATTTATAATTTTATATTTAATACATTAAATATAAAAAAGTATAAAACTTTTTTATACTTAATCTTTATAGATGTCCGAACTTTTAGAAAGATTATCAAAAAAGAAAATGCCCCAAAAACAAAAGTTAACAGAAATAATATTAGAAAAAGGACAAATTGATGTAGATATGGTTCTTGTAGACAAAACTGATAAAAATTATGACATCAATTCTTTGAGGAGAAAATTAAAAAAACAGCGAGGATTAACAGCTCCGATATTATTTCAACCTCCTCCTGAATCAAAAACTAATATTGCAGAAAGGGAAGAAGACGTAACAGATACCAGTGTTAAAAAACCTGTAAAATTAAAAAAAACCGTTAAATTACCGGGCGAAGAAAATGACGAGATAAGAGATAAACAAAAAAGAAAACGAAAATTAAAAGAAATAGAAGAGATAGTATTGGAAGTTCCAGCAACATTAATTGAGTTAGATGAAACACCGCTTGGTAATAGATTGAAACCAAAAGAACCATCTATAAATATAAAAACAGATTCTTATTATATGAACAATAGAGAATATTTTATTAATTTTATTAATACTATTTTTAAAGATTACGGTGATGACTTAAAAAAAGAAGGGAAAAGTGATATTACTTGTGAATCACTTTATAAATCTAAATCTAAATCTTTCTCGTTAATGATTCATCAACAAATTGTAAGAGATTATATAAATATTTATACTCCATATAGAGGACTTTTATTATATCACGGTTTAGGAGCAGGAAAAACCTGTGCATCTATTGGTATAGCAGAAGGAATTAAAAATAATAATCAAATTATTATTATGACTCCAGCATCTCTAAGAGCTAATTATTTAAGTGAATTGAAAGTATGTGGAGACCCTATTTATAAATTAAATCAATATTGGGAAAAAGTAAATACTACAGGTAATCCACATTTAGAAAAGGCTTTATCTGAAATTTTAAATATACCTGTCGCATTTATAAGAAAAAAGGGGTTCGCATGGATGGTAAATAATAATAAACCAACAAATTATAATTCCTTTTCCCCTGATGATCAAAATTCTATTAATAAACAAATAAATCAAATGATATTAAAAAAATATAGATTTATGAATTATAATGGTATGAGGCATTCTCATTTAAACAAACTTATAAGAGAGGCTTCTGGTGGGATAAATAATGAAGAAAGGGAAGCTGAAGAAGGTGGTGAGTCTAAAGAGACACCTATTAATAATTCTATTAATCCCTTCGATAATAAAGTTATTATTATTGATGAAGCACACAATTTTGTAAGTAGAATTGTAAATAAATTAAAATATTCTAAGAAAAAAGAGACGCCTTTAGCTATACGACTTTATAATTATATATTAGGAGCTAATAATTGTCGTATAATATTTTTAACAGGAACTCCTATAATTAATTATCCTAATGAAATTGCTGTATTATTTAATATGTTAAGAGGATATATTAAAACTTTTTATTTTAAATTAGATACAAGTAAATCAAAGAATACAATAAATAGTAAATTTATGCTTGAAATATTAAAAAAAAACAAATTAGCTGATTATATTGAATATAGTGCATCCAAAACTACTTTAATTATAACAAGAAACCCGTTTGGCTTTGTTAATTCAAGAAAAAAAAATTCTGGTGGTAATAAAATATATGCTGGTGTTACTATTAATGATATTGGAGAAAGAGATGATTCGGTATTTAGAAATTCTATATCAAAAATGTTAAACAATAAGAAAAACAATATTAGTATTATAGATACCCAATCCAAAATAGTAAATCATAAGGTTTTCCCAGATTCTATAGAAATATTTAGAAATATGTTTATTAATCCAGAAAACGGCGAAATGAAAGAAGTTAATATGTTTAAAAAAAGAATTTTAGGATTAACATCATATTTTAGAAGTGCAAGTGAATCATTATTACCAAAATATAATGGAATACCCAAAGTTTTTAATATTTCTATGAGTCCACATCAAATTGGAATATATGAAAAAGCCCGAGCATCTGAAAGAAAAGAAGAAAAACAAAACGCAAAAAAAAAATTAAAACAACAAGAAGGTATTTATGCTGAAACAACTTCTACATATAGAATTTTTTCAAGAGCTTTTTGTAATTATGTATTTCCAAATGAACTTGTTAGAGATTCATCGGATAAAGAACATTTATTAATAAGACCTATGCCTCGTGCTGAAAATAATATGAAAGAGTCCGGAAAATTTATTATTGATTCTAAAACAGATGAAGATATATTGGACGCTGCCTCTGTTGATGAAAAATTAGTTAATATTGATGGTCGATATTCACAAGAAGATGTTGATTTAATAGAACAAGATGAGAGAGATTATCAAGATTATGATTATAAATCCAGAATTGAAAAATCATTAAAGTTATTAAAATTACACGGTGATAAATATTTATCTATTACTGGATTAAAACAATACGGTCCTAAATTTTTACAGGTGTTGAAAAATCTTAAAAATCCTAATTATCAAGGGCTTCATTTGATATATTCTCAGTTTAGAACATTAGAAGGAGTTGGAATACTTTCATTAGTTTTAGAACACAATGGATTTTCAAAATTTAAAATATCTCAAAAATCTGGAACCTGGACATTAGATATGACTGCCGATGAATTATCAAAACCGTCTTATGGGCTTTATACCGGTACTGAGAGTTCTGATGAAAGAGAAATAATTAGAAATATATTTAATGGTGATTGGGATAAAATTCCAAGCACACTCGCAACACAATTACGAAAAATAAGTATTAATAATAATTTGGGAGAAATGATTAAAATTTTAATGATAACCAGTAGTGGTAGTGAAGGAATCACTTTAAAAAATACAAGATATGTTCACATTATCGAACCATATTGGCATCCTGTTAGAACTGAGCAAGTTATTGGTCGCGCAAGAAGAATTTGTAGTCATAAAGATTTACCTATTGAATTACGAACTGTCGAAGTTTTTATGTATTTAATGACATTTACAGAAAAACAATTAATGGGTGATCCTGAAGCTGAGAAAAAAGAACAACAACAACCAATAATATCCCAAGCTTTAAAAATATCTATGGCAGATAGAAGCAAAATTGATAAAAAGCTCATTTTTACCAGCGATGAAACCTTATACGAAATTTCTAATATAAAAAAAACTACCAATAATTCTATTTTAAAAGCAATAAAAGAATCATCTATTGATTGTGCTTTACATTCCAAATCAAATAAAAAAGAAGGAATTGTATGTTATTCATTTGGTTCGCCTTCTGTAAATTCATACTCCTATACTCCTGATTATACTACAGAAGAAAAAGATACTATTCAATCAAAAAATATTAAGAAAACGAAATGGGTAGGTAAAACTATCAAAATTAGTGGTGTTAAATACGCTCTGAAACGCACTGATGAAAATCATAAATTAGTTGGGGAAATATATGATTTAGATGCTTATAATTCTGGAAGTACTATTTTAGTTGGAAGAACTCAAATAAATCCAAAAAAACCTGGTAAAATTCAATTTATAAGAAATAAATAATTTTAAGATTTTTTTAATAAACTCAAAATTTCATTTTGATTTGATATTATTGTATTTAATTTATCCATAATATCATTATTATTCTCAACAGGCTTATGTTTTAATTTTGAAAAAAAATTAGTCATATTATTATTATTTTTTTCTTCTTCATTTATCTTAAAAGTTACCTTTTTTTTTATTTCTATTGGAGAAATTAAATTTATATTACTATTTTTTTCTATTTTTATTTTTGAACCCGAATCATCTTCTCGATTTAACCATTGTTGTGCTTTTTGTTTATCATGATTATTATATTTTTGTGTTATAGAATTTAATTCTTTCTGTCTATCAGCTAAGGTTTGATTCATTATTATATCCAAATTTTTTATCGGTAAATCTTCTTTATTATCACTAAAATCTATTTCTTTCGGTTTTTTAGGATTTATCATTTTATCGAAATGTTCTTCTTTTTTTGATAAACCTACATCAAACATTTCTCGATTTGATAATTGCTGTTTTTGTTCAGTTATATTATTATTATTAGAAACAGTTATATTTTGATTACTCATAATAAAATTATAACCATCATTAACTATCTTTTTATTTATTTCATTTAAATTTGTTCCATAATCAAACTCATATCTGTTTGTATGAAAATAATTACACTTTTCTGTAATAAAGTTAAATAATTGATTTTCATTAATAACAATTTGATTATCTGTTCCTATTGATTTTAATAAATCAAATAACATTTGTTTGTTATTAGAATCCACAATTGACATTATATATAAATAAATAAATTAACTTTAATTATTTATTGATTAAAATAAATTTTTCTTAATTTCATCATATATTTATCCTTTATGCGTTTTTTTATAAATTTGTTAAACGACACTCCTTCTAATAATTCAATAATAAAATATAAACTATACATTCCACATTCACTGTTACTATATTGATGTCGTCTTTTATTTTCAAACAATTTATATTTTTTACCATTTCCTATTTTTAAAGATTGTTTTTGAACCTTTGTTTTAAATTTTCTAACTTGGGATGGCATTTTTTCTCCGTAACTATCCAAATAATATATATTTCTCTTGTTCGTATCTATATACATTGCTATCCAATGCGAACCTTCTTGGTTATGTTTATCCAAATTAAAAATTATGCCAATTTGTGTTTTACCCTCCAATATTGATTTTGCTAAACTAAATTCACATAATTCTTCCCATACACATTCTCCATAAGCTAAATGCTTATCAAAATCTATTGGAGATGGACCTATAAAATCAAAGTTATTATGCTTTTTCTCATACTGTTTCATTACATCTATTATATCTGTACTGGTTAACCATTCTATTGGATTCTCACTCCAAGAATTCGGCGCTTTTGGAGCAAAGGTAAATTTTTTTAAATCCATATCTATATTTTCACTAATACATTTATGTTTTATCCAACAAGATTCTTTATTACAACTTTCACTGAAAATATATTGTAGAGATTTCCATATATTTTTTGGTTGATTAGTTAAAATTTTTCTCTCTGGGTGCTTTATGTTCCATATTGTTTTTATTTTATGTAATCCTTTTTTTGAATAACAAGTATATGGTAAAACATCCCCCTTTTTTTTCGGAGCACATCTAGTTTTAACAAGTTTTATTTTTCTACTTTTTTTTCTTGGATTCCTCTTTTTCGTTTTACGCGGCATAGTTATAAATTCATTAGATTATTTCTTTTTGTTTCTATATTTCGGATTCTTCAAATTTATCTCTTTTTTTTTAGGCATTATCACTTTTTTTTCCCGTCTTCTTTTTACAATTACAGGTAAAAAATCTTCTATTGTTTTTTTCTCTTTTTCGATATTTTTCATCATTAATTTATTTTCTTCCGATAATAATAATTTATCAGGTTTTTTTTTCTTTAGTTTTTTTTTCATATCTTTATATTCATCTTGAATTACATCCTTCTTATCGTTAAATTTATAATGTTCTATTAACTTATTTGCGTACATTTCAAAATACTCATCTAATTCCTGATTTATATTATTTCCTCTTAAATATTCTTTTGTATGTAATAATATTCTTTTTCTATAAAACTTAATATCTTCTAAAGACGTACTTTTTATTTTTGGTTTATTATATTTAAGTTTCAAACTAGGATTTGTTAAATATAATAAATCTACATCATTATTTTTGGGGATGTCCATATATATTAATTCAATTATTTCTTTTCTGTTTTTTTAACTATTTTTTCAAAATTCATATCCTTTGTTTGCTGACGGATATGATTATTAAATATTTTATGTCCTAAATTACATTTATTAGGATTAAAAGCATAAAATTGCTCTTCTTTAAATAATAAATTATTTGTCATTTTAATTGGTGTTGTTGTTGGTATTAAATATTTCGCATTATACATATCGCTTTTGGTTCCTGGTATATATTTTCCTTGAACACATTTTTGTAAGGGATGAAATGAATTATGTAATGATGATTCTACATCGACATTGTGCGAATATCCATCATATGGTGCACTCGACCCTGGATTAAATGTTTGACTTTGTGAATATTGGGCAAAATTTGCTTTCGTCACATGTGATTTTTTATGAGTATCTGTCATTCCAAATACTGTCGCGTATGTATCCACTGGTCTTGAAAAATATGAAGCACTCATTTGCTTGCTTGGTATATTTCTTCTGTATGTTCTATCATTTAATTCTTGATTTCTATCTAATTGACAATAATATACATCGTGTAAATTAGTTCCCATATTTAAATATATATTATATTATTATTTTATTATATCTACAAATAAGTTAAAAAGGATGGCTCTAAATTATTTATAATGTGTGGAATTTTCGCTCTGCTAAACAGTAAATATCACTCTTTTACAAATATAAAAGAACATTTTATGAAAACTCAAAATAGAGGACCCGAATATAGTGAACTTTTAAATATTCCAAAAATTAATACATATCTTGGATTTCATAGATTAGCTATTAACGGAGTTAATGAAAAAAAATCTAATCAACCCTTTTTTATTGATGGTATTTATTTAGTTTGTAATGGGGAAATTTATAATCATAAACATTTATTAAATATTTTAAAAGTTAAACCTTATAGTCGTTCTGATTGTGAAGTTATCATCCATTTATATAAACGATATGGTATTAAACAAACCTTACAAATGTTAGATGGTGTTTTTGCATTTGTATTAATTGATACAAATAAAAAACACATTTTTGTTTCGAGAGATACTTATGGTATCAGGCCATTATTTACATCCGTTTTAAAAATATATGTTAGTCACAATACATTCTATCATTCATATTTATTTTCATCCGAATTAAAATCTATTTCTGATTTTGGAACACGATTTGAACAAAGTATTAATCAATTTATACCTGGACATTGTTCTAAATTTACATATAATGATGGTTTACCTATTAAATTTCATGATGAATTTATTTATTCACAACCAATCTCTTTTTCTAATGTCTCCATCTTTGGTTCTGTTTATACAACTATATATGAAAAAATATACAATGCTGTTCATAAAAGAGTTCAAAATACTGAAAGAGAAATTGCCTGCTTACTTTCTGGTGGATTAGATAGCAGCCTTATTGCTGCTCTTGTTAAAAAAATACATAAAGGAGATTTACATACTTGGAGTATTGGTTTAAAAGGAAGTGAAGATTTGATGTATGCTCAACAAGTTGCCGACCATATTGGTAGTATTCATCATTCAATTGAAGTTGATGAAAAAGAATTTTTAGATGCTATACCTGAAGTTATTTATAATATAGAAAGTTATGATACTACTACAGTTAGAGCAAGTGTTGGTAATTGGTTGATTTGCAAAAAAATAAAAGAACAAAGCAATGCTAAGGTCATTTTTAATGGTGATGGTGCTGACGAGGTTATGGGAGGATATTTATATTTTCACGAAGCACCCGATTCTATCGAGTTTGATAAAGAATGTAGAAGATTATTATCAGATATTCATTGTTTTGATGTATTAAGATCTGATAGAAGTATTTCTTCTCATGGATTAGAAGCAAGAACACCATTTCTTGATAGAGCATTTGTTGATTATTACTTGTCCATTGATTATCGTTTAAGATGTCATGGAAAAAATCAAAAACCTGAAAAATATCTTATTCGTGAAAGCATTAAAAAAATGGACACCGATTTACTACCAGAATCTGTATTATATAGAACCAAGGAAGCATTCAGCGATGGAGTTAGCAAACAAACTAAATCTTGGTATCAAATTATTCAAGATTATGTTAAAACAAATGTATTTTCTCATTTAGATAGTGTCGATGAACAAACTATTATTAATGATTATAATCCATATTTATTTAATCGTCCAAAAACATTAGAACAACTATACTATAGAGATATATTTACCAGTTATTTTACTAATCCTATATGTTCTCAAATTATTCCATACTTTTGGATGCCAAAATTTGTAGAAGCAACTGATGCTTCTGCCAGAACATTAAATGTTTATAAAGAAAAGATTAAATTAAATAAATAATTTCTCATATAAAAATATATGAGTTCTATATCTTGTAAAAAATGTATTGGAACAGGATTTCTCGAAAATAAAAATGTATTATTTTGCAAAAACAATACATTAAAACTACACCACCATTTATGTTATTTATGTGAAAATAATAAATTTCAATTCAACTCTAAATACAAATTATGCGATAATTGTTGCGGTGACGGATATTTTATAAAAAATTACTCAA
>Ga0114997_10003771_pt1 | contig 11847 bp, 8 predicted proteins | sample ArcticOcean_MG_C_2_FD_87045 | JGI IMG/M metagenome (GOLD analysis project Ga0114997, IMG submission 87045) | Marine microbial communities from western Arctic Ocean - ArcticOcean_MG_CB4_136 | ecosystem: Environmental > Aquatic > Marine > Oceanic | place: Arctic Ocean: Canada Basin | collected... | reverse complement strand
TTTTTTTGATTCTTGTTCATCAACGAAATATCTTTTCCTTTAAAATATATATTTCCTGAAGTAGGTTTTTCCAAACTCATAATTAAATTACCAGTTGTAGTTTTTCCACATCCACTCTCACCCACCAATCCTAATGTTTTACCAGAATTAATTTGAAAACTTACCGATTCAACAGCTTTTATATGACCAGTAATATTTTGAAATATACCTTTTGTTACAGGAAAATATTTTTTTAAATTATTAACTTTTAATAAAGCATCACCCATACTTATGATTTGTAATATTTAATTAAGTTAAACTCACTAATAAAGCCAACAATTTGCATAATGCTGTTTAATATCATTATTTTTTCCATTTATTAAAACATCTGCATTATTCTTGTCTATTATTTGTATTTTTTTATTATTAATATTGCTAATTATATCTTTATCATTTGATTTAAATTCGCTAATTGGAGGTTCTTTAATTCTACATTTTTCCATAACTTTATTACATCTAGTGTTGAACCTACAACCTTCCGGAAATTCATGTGGACTAGGAACTACACCAGGTATTGTTATTAATTTCTGTTTTATCTGTTTTTTAGAATTAACTTTGGGTATAGAATTTAAAAGACCAATTGTATAGGGATGTTTCGGAGAATTAAATATTGAAGAAACAAGACCAGTTTCAACAATTTTTCCTGCATACATTACAGCAACTCTATCAGCCATTTCAGCTATAACACCTAAATCGTGAGTTATTAGCAGTACAGCCATACCAAATTTTTCATTTAAATTATTTATTAAATCAAGTATCTGTGCTTGTACTGTGACATCGAGTGCAGTAGTAGGTTCATCTGCAATAAGCAGACTTGGTCCGCATGCTAATGCCATCGCAATCATTATTCTTTGTCTCATACCACCACTAAGTTGATGTGGATATTCATTAAATCTAATTTCTGGTTCTGGTATTTCAACTAACTTCAGAATATTTATTGTTTCATCCCATGCGTTTTTTGCATCCAAATTTTGATGCTGTTGGAATGTTTCGGCAATTTGATGTCCACATGTAAATACTGGATTAAGAGAGGTCATTGGCTCTTGAAAAATCATTGAGATATCCTTACCTCTTATTTCACACATTTCTTTTTCACTATATTTTAAAATATTAGTATCTTTAAAAATTATTTTGCCGTCTATAATTTTGCCTTGCGAACCTTGAATCAAACGCATGATTGATAAAGATGTAACACTTTTACCAGACCCGCTTTCTCCAACTAATCCAAGAATCTCACCTTCATTAATATTAAAACTAATGCCATCCACTGCAGGTATTTCTTTATCTTCATCGAAAAAATATGTTTTTAAATTATTAACTTCTAATAGATTCATTGTATTTTTTGACTTAATAATTTGTTAATTTTAATTTTTTAATTTTGGATCTAATGCGTCTCTCAAACCGTCACCTAAAAAATTAAAACTAAGCACTGCAATCATTATGGCTAAACCAGGAAAAACTGCTATCCAAGGTGCTATCTCCATATATAGTCTACCATGATGCAACATACCACCCCATGATGGTGATGGAGGTTGTATTCCAAGTCCTAAGAAACTAAGTGCACTTTCTGCTAGAATTGCAATTGATAATGAAATACTAAATAAAACAGATAAGGGGACCATAATATTTGGCAAAATGTAATGAAAAATGATGTAAAGGTCAGAACAGCCAATTATTCTTGCTGAAGCAATATATGGTTCATTCTTTACTGACAAGACTGAACCACGAGATACTCTTGCAAAGGATGGAGTTAACATAATGCCTACTGCAATCATGGCATTGACAAGACTTGGCCCAAGCAATCCTGAAATTAACATTGCTAATACTAAACCAGGGAAAGCTAACAAAATATCAATAAAACGCATAAGTATAGTGTCTATTATACCCCCATAATAACCAGATATAATTCCTACAATTGTACCTGACAAGAGTGCTATTGTAACTGCTAATAACCCAACAAACATGGAAACTCTTGTACCGTGAATAATCCTAGAATAGATATCTCTACCAAGTGAATCCGTACCTAACCAATGATTTATATTTGGAGGCGTAAATCGCTGATAATCTTGAATTATTGGATCATATAACGAAAAATATGGGGCAAAAACAGCTACAATAATAAGTAGCACGACAAACATTAATCCAAAAAATCCAATTGGGGTTTTTTGAAAAAATTTGATTAATGATCTCTTATTTAACATAAATTGTCTTGGTTCAGTAGGAACACGTAGAATTGGTAAATAAGTTTAATATAGGCTATTTACCAATAATCTGAATTAGAAACAACTAAGGTCTTTCTTCAATGTTATATTAGGGAAAATGTGAAAAAACTATTTCAGGAAAAGAATTCTAAAATTTCATTTACTTACATAGATTAACACATGAATGATCTTCGACTAATTTTCAGCAGAGAAATGGATAAAGGGAACGATTCCATTCAACTCACAATAGCGAATGAATCATTCTATAAGAATTACTAGGTTAGGATATCATGTTAAGCCTTTAATTCACTCTTACATCAATTTATTTGATAATTAACAACTGCATAGCGAAATCTTATATATTTCTTCGATGGATGAAATCTCTGTCAGAGACACCGTAATACAGCAATATACGAGGAAAAACTAAATCATGACAAACTAAAAAAATCTAAAATATTTCAAAAAAGATTTTTTACCAAAAAAACATTACATAAAATTTTTCCTGTATTCTTAGGAATCAGGAAAAATCTTTATGTCTTATGCATTATTGCTTTATGTTGTACTTAATCCTTGGATCAAGATAGGCATAAGCTATGTCCGTGAGCAAGTTCACAAACACAAATACACAAACCATAAAAAGTGCCATAATCTGGACAACAGGGTAGTCTCGGTCTAAAAGTCCTTGTAAAAATAACCATCCTATTCCTGGTAATCCAAAAATTTGTTCTATAATGACTGATCCACTTAACAAGTAACCCAATTGAACACTTGCAATTGTTAAAATTGGTATCATTGCGTTCTTCATAGCATGTTTATAGACTACAATTTTCATGCTTAATCCCTTTGCACGAGCTGTTCTGATATAATCTTGTTTAAGTTCTTCGATCATAGTTGCTCTTGTCATTCTCATTGTAATTGCCATTAACTGGAATGACAAAATAACAGATGGTAATATCATCTGTTTAAGATTTCCTATAGGGTCTTCCCATAAAGGGACATATGTTAATCCAGGTATCCAATTAAAATACAATGAAGTAAATAACAATAATAGCGTGGCTAACCAGAAATTAGGGAATGAGAGGCCAATTAACCCAAACAATCTAACAAATACATCTATTAATGTATTCGGTTTTGTTGCTGAGATTATTCCTAATGGGATTCCAAAAATGCAGGCTATAAAGGCAGCGATAACACCTATTTCCACTGTTACAGGTAAAGCACGTAAAAAAACTTCTCTCAGTGGTTGAGCATTGCGAAGCGAGACTCCAAGATCGCCCGAAAAAATATCTTTAAGCCAATTACCATATTGGACAATAATTGGATCATTCAAACCAAGTCTGTCCATTATCATTTTACGTCTTCCCTCATCAATTGAAACCTCTCCTCCACTCATGGCGTCTATTACGTCTCCAGGGAGAAGTCTCACTAAAAGAAAGACAATTACTGTAAGCCCAAAGATTGTTGGAATTGTTAAAAGAATTCTTTTGAAAATATAATCCTTCAAAACTTTTATCACTTATTAGAGGACAAACTATTAAAGTCTGTCCTCTGAATTAATTAGTTTAATCAAGCCATATTGTTCTTAAAGGCTGATTGAAATCAACAAAATCTGTATACCAGTTCTTGATCTTCACACTTAGAATATCAAGACGTTCCGGATTAACCAGATATACAAAAGTTGCTTCCTCAATCACTCTGCGCTGTATTTCCTTAATTAAATTTGAACGCACCATAACATCAAAAGTAGAAACAGCTTTATCAAACATAACTTTTAATTTCTCATCGTTCCAACCATTTGGATAGTCATACCAATATTTTTGCGGAGCTTTGCTGGGGGCGCCCCAATGATTTAATTTTCCCGTTGGGTCTAATCTAAATCCTTGTGCGTTTACAAACATTTCGTAATTTCCGTCACCGTAAGCTGCTCCGAATTGTGCATTTTCTCTTTTATCAAGGTTAGCCTTAATGCCTACTTTTGCTAAATGGGCCTGGACTACTGCACCAATTGCTTCATATTGCTGATTAGTGGGTAACATAAACGAGATTTCAAAACCATTGGGATATCCTGCTGATGCAAGTAGTTTTTTTGCCATATCTGGATTATGCTGCAAATAAATATTCTGTCTTAGTTCGTTTTGACTTAGCCCATATACACCCCAAGCATCTGGAACAGGTCCGGTTAAAGTTGCCTTACCACCATAAACTTTGTTTGCTAAGTCTTTACGATCAACTGCCATACTCATTGCCTGACGAACCCTCCTATCATTCCAAGGTTTCCCATCACCTTTTACTGAAATTTGAAAAACACGTGTTTGTGCTGTTACACCATTAATAATTTGAATATTTGGATTGTTTTCCAAAGGTCGAATTATGTCGGCACTACTTACTCGAGAACCGTGAACAGCACCAGATCTCACAGCTGCTATTCTAGTTGCTTCATCAGGAATAATTTTTAAAGTAATCTTATCAACATACGGTTGATCAGATTTCCAAAAATTCTTGTTCTTCTCGTATACGACTCTGTCGTTTGGAATATATTCAACAAGCTTAAAAGGCCCTGTGCCGTTAATTTGTTTACTAGGCGTAAATTTTTTGTAAAAATCTTTGGATGTAATAATACTCCAACGAGACCATGCAAACCAACCCAGCAAAGTTGCATCAGGTTTTGGAGTCACAATTTTAATCGTGTAATCGTCAATTGCTTCAAAAGATTCAATTGCAGGCATAAATCCATCCACTGAAGCAGCAGAAGCATCAAGAGCCGATGGATCCCGCATATGAGTTAATGAATAAATTACATCTTCAGCTGAAAAATTTGATCCATCATGAAATTTTACTCCCTTGCGTAGATGGAAAATCCATGTCCTCCCATCAGGATTTTCCCAATGCGTTGCAAGAGCTGGTTGGATATTGGAATTTCGATCATATTCTACTAATGAATCATATCCCAGTTGCTTACCTATGTGTGCTGCCCCCAATAAAATACCAAATGGGGCCAAACTAGTGGGCTCTGCGGCAATACCCCATACAACTTCACCGCCGTATTTAGGGTTTTTAGCAACAATTTCTGAAGAAAATATAACAACAAAAGATATTGCTAAAATTGATAATATTATTTTTTTACAATGTTTCATATTACTCCTCATTTATGAGATAATTAAATTGGGAACATCCCCGTTTAACAATTAAAATTTAACGCTCCTTGTACAGGTTTAACCAATTATTTAAACTAAAAACAATTAATCAAGGCTTGCGTCATAGCCTTTTAAACTAATTCTATATTTAACGCCCTAGCTCCTGCAGGGTTTCTTTCTCAGCTTTTGCGAATTTTGTTTGATTAAATTCTACAATCATTCCCTGGAAGTCTTTGTATCCATTTTCTTTTTCCTTGCTCCATTCTTTCGCAAAATCTCCAGATTGTATTTCTTTGAGCACGTTCTCCATTATAGGTTTCATGTTAAGATCCTCAAATCTTTTCATCCGAGACTTAGTCCCATAATGACTGGTCGGTGAATGTTTATTGCTTTGACCAACAAATCCTATTTCTCCAGCCCTTTTCAGAACATCACCTATTTCTGTTGACATGTATAATTCAAGCATTGACTCCATTCTATTGTAACCCGAATCAATCAAAATTTCGACTGCAGATTTTAACGCAACAGCAAAAGCAGGCAATAACGCCTGTTCTGTAAAAAGATCTAATTCAGTTTCATCCTTAAATGTTGTCTCCATTACCATATCTTTCAATGAGCCAATACCTTTGGCCAATGCTAAAGTTATCTCTAAGGCTTTTCCAGCAAAGTCTTGATGAACAGAAATCATACTTAGATAGCCTTTTCCTTCAAGGTAAAATGACCTGCATAATTCACCCAACATCCTTGGTGCCACCATGATTACATTAACATCTTCAGGAAAACTTATTTGGTCATAACATACGCAATAGCCCGATGCAAAACCTAATGTTTTACCTGCAGTTATACCTCTACTTATTTCATTTAAATATATTTCTGGAGTCACTTCATCTGGGAGGAGTACCATAACAATATCCCCAAGTTCAGAAGCTTTTTTAATTGATACATAATCGAAGCTATCTTCACGACATAGATGAGAATATTCATCCTCTGGATTCCCAACAATCACATTAATGCCTGAATCCCTTAAATTTAGTGCCCAAGACCTACCCTGATTACCATATCCTATAATTGATACAGTTTTATTCTCAAGTATTTCTAAAGTTGCATCATCTTCGTGGTATATTTTCCTCATATTATCCCCTTTTCATTAAATTTGATATTAGTTGATATTTATAGAACTTACTATATAAAATCGGCTATATTTAAAAAAATATCATATTTTGGTAAGTATTTTCTTTTTTTTCATTTCCTGCATAACATCTTGGAAAACTTTAAGAGTTTTTTCAACATCTTCATAAGAATGCATTGCTGAAGTCACACCACCAGTGTATGACAAAAGGTCTATCCCTCTTAAATGCAAATTCTTTTGATAGTTCCTCACAATTACTTCAGGAATGCATTTCAATTTTACTGGATCATTTGTATAAAGCATATTACGATCTTTTTTCTCTGAACCAATAGAATTTTCTAAGTACAAATGTATGCACGAAGTATCACCATATGCATAACCAGCAACATCCTCTTCTTCTAAAATCGAATTCATCCCATTTCGAATCATTTCTGCTATTTCATTTGCCCTGATATGTGGCTCCCCAGTTGCAATTTTCTTTAGAGTTACAATTCCAGCTGCACAGGAAAGCGGATTGGCATTAAAAGTCCCAAGATGATGAATTCTTTCGTATCTATCATGGTGAGCATCACCTTTATAATCAAATAGTTCCATAATTCCATTAAGACCCACAACAGCTCCTCCTGGTAATCCTCCTGAAATGATTTTCCCTAACACACTAATGTCAGGCTTAATACCAGCAAGTTTCTGGTAACCACCTGTACTGGATCGAAAACCAGTTATTACTTCATCATAAATAAGCATAATGCCAAACTTTGAAGTAAGTTCTCTTAACTGCTGATTAAATTCTTTGGTTAAAGGAACCCTGCCCCACGATCCTCCAGAGGGTTCAAGCATAACTGCAGCAATATCGCTATTTTCAAGAAAACAATCTTCTATTTTTTTTATATCTGCTGGAAGAACTATAATGGTATCTAATGTCGATTGAGGGATTCCGAGTGAAACAGATTCATTGAATGGATACATTGCACCTTTTCCTACATAATCATGCCAACCACTGAAATGTCCTTCAAATCGTACTAATTTGTTTTTCCCTGTAAATGCTCTTGCTATTCTTAAAGCAAGCATAGATCCTTCAGTACCAGAATTAACAAAACGAACTTTCTCTGCTGAAGGAATCATTTTTTGAATTAAACTAGCCCATTCTACTTGTGCAGGATGATCATGACCAAAGTGTAAACCGTCCATTAATGTTTTTTTAACGGCTTCCAAAACATCTGGATCTGAGTGGCCTAAAAAACATGCACCATTACCCATCCCATAGTCGATGAATTCATTTCCATCAACATCCCAAATTTTTGATCCTTTAGCTCGTGTAATGTAACGTGGAAAAGGGAGTGTGTACCTCAAATCATGTCCTACACTTCCAGCAGTATTACTTAATGCTTTTTCATAGATATTCTGGCTACTTTTAAATTTATTCGTATAATTCTCTACCCAATATTCAGTCATGATTTAACTTAAATTAAATTTTTTTTGATTACTTTAACTGTAAAATTAAGTTACTTAACTCATCCACAACTTTTTCTTCCGATTCAGGTTTAATTGCTGTAGGCAAACTGTAACTTTGAAAAAACAGGTCCGGGACAGCGTATCTTTCAGTGATTTTCCATCCATCTTTGGGAAAATCCTCAGCTCTCGGAAGATAACCAGCCGTCCCATTTGTATAGCCCAAAACTTGTGTATGCTTAAAAGGTGACCTATTTTTTATTTTTATTCCAGTTTCAAAAAAAGACTCCATGCTTATACTAGAGAAAACTATCTCATCTATCTTGAAAGCTTGAATAATTACTTCTAGAGGGGGGTTATTATTCCTTATTGCTTGTAACAAATTTGATGACCACTTTGTAAATCTTTTTGCAACGCTAATTTCCCAATCTTTAGCATCATTTTTTATTGATTCAGTTAGTTTGTTTTTCCATTCATTGTGTATCTCTTCCGCTTCTGCTAATGGTGGTAAATCTATGAAATCTAGGCCTAAAGTTTTTTCCAATGCTTTTATTTCATGTTTGTTTGTATCATCAACAGGATCCCATGCTCTAAATTTAATATTTGGAATATTCCCTAGCGGTTTTCTCTTTCCTAGTTTCATGTTTGTTCTGATATTTGAAGCAACTTTTACCACCTCGCTTCCGAGAATATGTCCTGTTCTATTTTTTGTATCTCTACAATCAACCTCATAACCAATCCCATAAATAGGATTTATATTTCCTCCACAAGCTTGAAGAAACATAGACAAACCGCCTAGCGTATTTTCAACAATATCCCTGGCAGCACCCGGATAATCTGAAGATGCAAGCATTGATCTAGGCCCCATTGTTACCGGATGACATCCATAACTAAAAAGTGTTACTAAGTTATTTCCAAAAGTATCATCCACTCTCACGACTCCAACAGAAGGATCAATTGGTGCTTCAGGAACTTCACCTAAAATATCCCTTCCGTCCTCTCCTGTTTCTCGGCGATACATTCCAATAACTACATGCCCAAAATCAGCCCCAATTCTACATTCCACCAAATTTTCATTTGCTAATTTTACAACATTTAGTAATTTGTTCATCAGGTTTTCCTGATATTTTTCTTGTACCCTCATTTGTTCAGGATCTTCCTCTATCCATGAAGGGAATGCTGGTCCGCTGTGAGTATGGCTGCAGTTGATCATTATGTGTGATCTTTTTGTACCAATTTCTTTTCCAATGATTTCTCTCCAATTTTTATCAACTTCTATAGGTATGAATGCAAGATCACAAGCTATGATAGCTATTTTATTATCATTATGTTTTAGTACCAATGCTGTAGCAGTTAGATCACTTTCAATTGACTGTATAGGATCAGCAAATAGTCTGATCCCGGGTCTTTTTATACCGATTGGTGGATTAATATTTATCCTCTTAACGCCTGCAAATATATTTTCCATTTAGTTGCCATTGTTGATTGTTAACATTAAATTATTATGAGTTAGCACAAAATTAAACGAGCTAGTCCTAATTTTCTAAATCATAAATCAATTTATCCCTGTCGATTTATATAAATATAGATTTTATTATTTCAATTTTAAGAAAAGAAATTACCAAAAAATTTGATTTTGACAACAATTGGACATAATATCTAATAGTTATTTTAAAGTCAAGAAAAATATTTATCCAATTTTTTAAGCATTAAATGAAGTGGTGAAGTGGACCCCAAGTCAAGGTCAGTTTTTCTTATGAGTTAAGGTGTACTTTAGTTTGTTTTTCATTGTATTAATCATGCTGCCTTCCTGGCAACTTTTCTACCCCAATAAATCTCTGCAGGCGTTTTTCCTACAAGAGATTGATGTAGTCTCTCAAAATCTCTAAACTACCAAAGAATCATACAAAGTTTGAAGTATTCTCAATATACCATTGCCATAAACTGGATTTTCATCAAAAAAGCAGAGTTGAAATTATAAATAAATACAGATATCGGTGTTATAATTGTTTTCAGTTACATTATGTCCATTTATGACACACTTATTTTTGCATAATTGTTTGTAAATTTAAGTTTTCGAATATTGGTGAATGATTTTAGTCATCAAATAATAAGCTATAACGTTTTGTGATTTTCAGTTAGATGATTAATAAATTGAATCGAAACGTTTTTTTCTCTTTTGCTCAACCCTTTGGGTGACACCAATGGCATATTCTAGTAGACTCTCAGGTTTGTATCCGTACCCTTCTTTTACTACCATTTTAATTTTCTGTAAGGCTTGAATATCATCAATTGGATTACCATCAACGATTATAAAATCAGCACGCTTGCCCTCATCAATGGAACCAGTAACGTCATCTATTCCCAAGGCTTCCGCTGCATATAGTGTAGCTGCCTTTATAACTTCTGATTCACTCATACCACAATCCAATAATGCCTTAATCTCATCATGAAAACTGAAACCCGGCATGAGATAGGGAAATGGTGTATCGGAACCAACAAGAATTTTAGCACCATTTCGAATCAACTCTGAAGTGAAGATTGACATCCCAGCCACCTGCTGACTTCGATCAATACGGTTTGGTAAAGGCATTTTATCTGGAACCTTTGTTTTTTCAATACTTCTTGGGAAACGCTTTTCCCAGTATTCCCGAAGAGCACCGGTAGTGTATTTCATTTGCGGATGATTTATCAGGCTTGTATCCCAGGTCGATGCCAACCTGAGCCATACAATACGTGTTACAGCCATCCATATATCCTTTTCTAAAATCAGATCAATTAGTCGGTTCATCCGTTCTTTGTCAATATAAGCCCAAAGTTTAATCCAATCCCAAGTTTGACTAGACTGATTTTGCTCCCACCACATAGCTTCACTAACACCGCTTAAATGCTCTATTTCATTTACACCAGCCTCAATTGCCTGCCTAGCGTCAACGTTTTTTCCAAGATGTGATAAAACAAATTTTCCGTGAATTTGTGCCTGACTAAGAATTGCCTCAAAGCAAGGACGATCGAGAAATGCATAAGTTTTGATCTGGTCAACACCTCTTTGAACTAGGTAATTTACCTGTGCACGTGCATCTTCAGGAGATTTAACAATTTGAGTTGTAGCAGGCCAAGTATTCCCAGGGCAATCAAGGACTGGACCGGTACACAAAAGATGCGGAGCTAGTGTACCCTCAGAGTTCCACCACGTTCTTCTCGATAGCACCGCTTCTAGTTCACAACCGACATCACGTACTGTAGTAACTCCCATTGCCAAAAATAGCGGTCCATGCCAATCTTCCGTATGCACATGGACATCAATTAACCCAGGTAAAATAGTACACCCTGGGCATGAAATCTTTTTTACATTTTGCGGTAGATTCACTTGAGGACAAACAGTCGAAAATTTTTTCCCTTCAATGAGAACAGCTGTTTCTTTTTTTATTGCTCCAGTATAGACATCAAAAATTGAAGCATCAACTATAGCATAGTTATCTAAATTTTCAGGGAAATTTAAATTAATTGTCTTAATTTGTTTTTTACTTATTGGTTTCTTTCCCATTGTTCTCTTATTTATTTTCTTCTTTCATTAGTTTTAATATTCCCTACAGGTATTAATGGGGAAATGACTATAAGCAGGAAAATAAAAAGAAGCTTAAGAATGATTTTCAGGGTTTAAGAGTGATTAACAATTTTTTATTAAAGGTAATACAGCTATATATAATCTGCTCTAGAGTTAGTCAGAATAATTTATCCTACTTTTTAGCTCTATATGCATAAAAATTAATCTTTATTTCAATAGTAGTTCTTTTTCTATGAAACTAGACGTGATTTTATTATTCTATCATCATGCCAACTATTGATATGCTTATTCAATTCTTCTAAAGCTAAATTTAGGTTTTTTGCTTTA
>Ga0114997_10003769_pt1 | contig 11848 bp, 8 predicted proteins | sample ArcticOcean_MG_C_2_FD_87045 | JGI IMG/M metagenome (GOLD analysis project Ga0114997, IMG submission 87045) | Marine microbial communities from western Arctic Ocean - ArcticOcean_MG_CB4_136 | ecosystem: Environmental > Aquatic > Marine > Oceanic | place: Arctic Ocean: Canada Basin | collected... | reverse complement strand
CCGCTTTGGCAATTGGTGCAGCGTTAGGCGGTCTTGTCGTCACTCGATATGGTACAGATACAGCATTCATTATCGATGCTGTCACATTCTTGATATCAACCATAATATTGCTGCCAATGATAATCCCTCAGAAGATTTCTCCCGAGATGAGAGGTCCTTTATTTTCTACCGCCTTCCGAAATATAAAAGCCGGATTGGAACGTATTTTTAGCGAATCTAGATTGATGAGAATAATTTTTGCAAAATCGGTTTGGAATATCGCCGGAGGCGGATTATCAGCAATTTTCTTGGTTTTGGCTGGCTCAAAACTCAATCCTGGAGAGATTGCAACTGGAATTGGTTTGTTTTTCATGGCCCGTGGAATTGGAACCGGAGTCGGTCCAATTATAGCTCGAAAATATTTAACCAATGAAGATAAATGGCCGGCATTGATCGGAATATTGATTTCGACATCCGGCTTTTTCTATCTCATCGTTGGATTGACAATCTATCAAAATCTCTGGTTGACAATCTTGCTTGTGGTCATAGCGCATTCTGCTAGTGGTGCCAATTGGGTATTATCGACAATATTAACCCAAAAATGGGTCGAGGATGAAATACGAGGCCGGGTTTTTAGTACCGATATGTTATTGATGGCATTCGCATTTTCTTTCAGCACTTTCTTTGCCGGTTGGTTATTGGAAAATCAACTACTTGATATCAGGTTAGGGATGATTTGGTTTTCTTGTGCGATGATGCTTTCTGGGATAATTTTCACACTATGGCGCCCAGGGAAAAAAATCTTCACTTAGGCAATCAATAAGGAGGAGATTCATCAGCAATACTCACATGGCTGAGATGGTCGAAGCGATGCGAGCGGGTATCAGCCTCGGAATTCCGGCTGATTTACCTCCACATCCAGGAATCTGTCCGAGTGTAGACCACGCACCTGCTCGAAGGCAAATTCTAAACCAAGATGAAAAAAAACTAGCATTGGCTAATGCGCTAAGGTATTTTCCTTGTGAATTACACCGTGAATTAGCGAGCGAATTCTCCCACGAATTGAACACTTATGGGCGCATCTGGATGATGCGATATAGACCGGTTGAATATGAGATTAAAGCTTATCCAATCGATGATTATCCAGTTAAGTGCCAACAAGCTGCTGCGATAATGCTTATGATTCATAATAATCTCGATAAAGCAGTCGCTCAATTCCCTCACGAACTGATAACCTATGGTGGAAATGGTGCGGTTTTCCAAAATTGGGCTCAATATCGGCTGGTAATGAAATATTTATGCGAAATGGAGGAGGACCAAACCTTGGTGGTTTATTCTGGCCATCCGCTTGGCCTTTTTCCTTCAACCAAAGAAGCACCGAGAGTTGTAATCACCAATGGAATGGTGATTCCAAATTATTCAAGTCAAGACCATTATGACCGTATGAACGCACTAGGGGTAAGTCAATATGGACAGATGACCGCAGGGTCTTACATGTATATTGGGCCTCAAGGAATTGTCCATGGAACGACTATCACTCTCCTCAATGCCGGTAGATTATTCGCTGGAACTGATGATTCACTCGCAGGAATTACCTTTGTCACCTCAGGATTGGGGGGTATGTCTGGCGCCCAAGCCAAAGCTGCAGTTATCGCTGGTGCGGCCTGCATAGTAAGCGAAATCAATCCCCACGCAGCCCACAAACGCCATTCACAAGGCTGGTTATCGTGTATTGCAAACTCAACCGACGATGCGATCGATAGAATGCTTGTGGCAAGAGCCGCTGGAACCGCAATCTCAATTGGACACATCGGCAATATTGTTGAATTACTCGAACGCATCGTCGAAAGAGAAATTTCAATAGATTTGCTTTCTGACCAAACTAGTTTGCACAATCCGTGGCAAGGTGGATATTATCCGGTTGGTCTCGACTTTGAACAAGGCGGCAAAATGATGGCTACAGATTTAGAGCAATTCAAATTAAAGGTTCAAGAAAGTTTACGTCGTCATGCTAGCGCAATTAACAAATTGGTTGAAAATGGCACATATTTCTGGGATTATGGTAATGCATTCTTACTAGAGGCATCTAGGGCTGGAGCCGATGTGATGGCTCCTGATGGGAACAGTTTCCGTTATCCGAGTTATGTCGAGGATATAATGGGACCAATGTGCTTCGATTATGGATTCGGTCCATTCAGATGGGTTTGCACCTCTTGTGATCAAAAAGATTTGGCCATAACCGATTTAATCGCGGCTGATGTGCTCAAACAGATGGCGGAATCTGCACCAGCTGAAATATCACAACAAATGGCTGATAATATCCGCTGGATCGAACAAGCAGGCAAGAATGAACTGGTCGTTGGCAGTCAAGCTAGAATACTTTATGCTGACGCAGAAGGTCGAAAATCAATAGCAAAGGCATTCAACGACGCTATAGCATCCGGTCAAATTAGCGCACCGATAGTACTCGGTCGAGACCATCACGATGTATCCGGCACCGATTCACCTTATCGAGAGACTGCAAATATCAGCGATGGCTCGATGTTCACCGCAGATATGGCGGTCCAAAATTTCGTTGGTGACTCATTTCGTGGTGCAACCTGGATCAGTTTGCACAATGGTGGCGGCGTGGGTTGGGGCGAGGCTATCAACGGCGGTTTTGGAATGCTTTTAGATGGTAGTGAGGACAGCGAACGTCGTCTACTATCAATGCTTGATTGGGATGTGAACAATGGCGTTTCTCGCCGGGCTTGGGCTCGAAATAGCGGTGCGATATTCGCAATTAAAAGAGCTATGGCGACCAACGATCGCCTAAAAGTAACTTTACCTAATATCGTTGCAGATGAAGTTATAAATTTATATTTTGAGGAGGATTAAAAATGGTCACTATTAATTTGGATGGTAATACATTGAGCTGTGATGAAGTTGCCATGGTTGCCAATGGCGCTAAGGTCAGGGTAGCAAGCGATGCTTGGGCCGGTATAGAACAAGCCCGTTCCGTGGTCGAAGGAATCCTTGAAAGGGGAGAAACAGTTTACGGAATCAATACCGGATTCGGAGCACTTGTAAGCCAACGAATCTCCCCCGATGACCTCGCTGCTTTACAGGTTAACCTGATTCGCTCACACGCTTGCGCAATTGGCGAAAACATGTCGATAAACGACACTAGGGCTATGATGTGCGTCCGAGCCAATTCATTGATCAAAGGCTGTTCGGGCATCCAACGAATCGTGCTCGAGCAATTGATAACTTACCTCAATCAAAACATAGTCCCAGTTATTCCTAGAATCGGAAGCCTTGGAGCTTCCGGTGACCTTGCACCATTATCTCACATGGCTTTGACCCTAATAGGTGAAGGTGAGGTTTGGGATGATAGTCACCATCCAATACCTACAGGAGCGATGCTCAAGCAAAAAGGCCTCATCGGGGTTAACCTAGCCGCGAAAGATGGCCTATCTCTCATCAATGGAACCTCGCAAATGTGCGCATTCCTCTCTAATGTTCAACAAAGATTAGCAAATCTAATGCTATTTGCAGACCTCATTGCCTGCACCACTATTGAAGCAAAAAGATGCTCTATTAAACCGATGGACCATAGAGTTCATGATGTGCGACCGCATCCTGGCCAGTCATTAGTAGCAAAACGAATAAGGCAAATCATGGCTGGCTCAAAAATCATCGAATCCCACGCTAATTGTGACCAGGTTCAAGATGCATATTCATTCAGATGCATCCCTCAAGTACACGGTGCGGTCAACCAAAGATTCATCGAGTTATGCCAAACTTTGACCATCGAGATCAATAGCGCTACAGATAATCCACTCATCTTCCCCGATTTAGCAAATCCAGGACCCCATGAAGTCATCAGCCAAGGAAACTTTCACGGTGAGGTATTGGCCTTATGTGCTGACTCTATGGCGCATGCTATATTCGAATTAGCCCATATTAGTGAGCGTAGAATAGACCAGGTTGTCGATCCTGCTCGATCGAATCTTCCCGCATTTTTAGCAACTGATTCTGGCCTTGAGTCAGGGATGATGATCGTTCATTATGTCGCTGCAGCCTCTTTGGCTGAAATGCACGGTCATGCTAGCCCAAAATCAGCATTCTCAACCCCTACCTCTGGAGGTCAAGAGGATCATGTGTCCATGGGTGCGACCGCTTGTTGGAATCTTATGCAGGCAACCGATCGATTATCGGAGGTTCTGGCTTGTGAATTACTCATCTCTTGTGAAGCACTTGAACATAGAGTTGCAGAGCCTGCAGCCCATGTAAATGGATTATACAATTTGGTTAGAGTAATCAGTAAACCTCTAACCGGTGACCGAACAACATCAAAAGAGATAACGCGTATCGCCGAAGAGATTTCGGCTGGAGCTTGGTTAGCTCGACTTGAAGCCGAGCATGGGCGACTGGCTAGATAAGCTCGTCTATTCTTGCCTCAACTTGGTCAAAACCGGTCAATTGGCGAACTCTAAAACGCAATTTTGTAACCTCTGATTGTAGACCGCGCTCAAGTAGTAAGTCTAATCTATTATCCAACTCAATCGCCCTCCTAACCCTTAATTCTATGGTTCTATACAACTCAAATGACTTGTCAAGATCGAGGAAATACATAGCAGGTTCAACCGCTGAAACATCTAAACCCATCCGCCGCCATTGGAGAATTCTCCGCCTCAATATGTCTTTGGAAAAACCATTGCGTGGTAATTTGACAAAAAACGAAAGTCGAGCCTTCTGATCTTCACTCAATGGCTCTTCTTTTGGAGATTCTATCGTTTCAGAAATAATCTCTACCTTGGCCGGCTTTGGAATTGTCCACAGATCCGCTTCCTTATGCAATCTGCTCAACTCAACTTTAGTTAAAATTGAGGTATCAAAAGCATAGATAATCGACCAGGGCTTGCGATGTAATGAATCGTTCAATCTCATTATCATGGCTTGTATTTTAGAAAAACCGTGGGTTGAAATCATCCATTCAAGTCCTTCGATTATGATCAATCCATTATGAGCATTAAGACGGGATTTTACTAATTCTTCGACCAATTCGATTCCCGGGTAAATACTGCCGGCAACTTTTTGGTTGGTTAACCAATATGATTCAACCTTATCTAAATGGACATGTTCGAGTAATCTACGCTGTGGTAAACGGGAAATTAGCAATATATGGCCTTGGTCGGCCATCGATTTAGCATCGACGAAGGCTAAGAACTCATCAATAGACTCTAAATGCAGACAAAATGACTTCGATTCGACCAACTCAGACAAGATCTGTACCCCCGCGTTTACCCTCGGACATACCATGCGTGATGCTTCAAGTCCATGAACCATTATATCGTCGAGGGGGGTCGGAAGACTGGAGTGACAGTAATGTCAGACGATGAAAATGAAAATGTGCCGATGGCGGAATGTGGCTCTTGCCGAACCATTGTTCCCTTAAATAGCGATTCATGCGAGAAATGTGGCGTCAAATTTGGCGGTGTTTCTGACCAAACACTTGGGGAATGCGGATCTTGTGGAGCACTCCAACCGATCGAGGCTACTTCGTGTTCAGATTGTGGGGTGACATTCGTTGCAGACAATGTAATTGAAGTACTGGGGAAGTGGCTTAATGCAACCGGAATATCAGTCCAACAATTATTCGAAAAATTCGATACCGATCACGATGGAGAAATAACTTCAGAGGAATTCAAAACCGGTCTTTTAGCATTGAAGCTTGCCGATTTACCACCGAGCCAAGTGGAGCGACTTGTAGAGGCGATCGACGAGGATGGAAATGGTACAATCGATATCAAAGAATTGACCGAAACCTTCGGCCAAGATCATAACCCCGCCAGGGCAGTAGAACCTGAAACAGTCGGTACCGAAGATGATACCTCTGAAGAAGATGAAGAAACCGAATCTGATAAAACAGAAGACTCTAAGGAAAAAGAAATTATCGAAGAAGATAAAGAAACCGAATCTGATAAAACAGAAGAATCTAAAGAAGAGGAAATTGTCGGAGAAGATAAGGACGATGAACCCGAAGAAGAAACATTTTCTGTCGAAGATGCAATGATTAAATTGGTTGATGGGATTATCGAATCTGGTGAAAACGTCTCATACGCATTCTCAAAAATGGATCTCAATAACGATGGAAAAATCAACGGGCCGGAATTACAAAAAGCGATTGAAAAGATCGCTGGTGACAACCTTTCTCCCGGGGATATCCACGCAATTATCACCAAATACGATGATGATAACAATGGCGGAATAGACCTCATTGAATTTACAAAGGCCCTAGAGGACCTAGCAGAAGATGAAGCGGCTGACAAGGTAAATCCTACAAAGGAATTCCCTACTCCGCTCCAATCTTTCTTAATGAAGAAATCTACAAATGATGCAATTTATCCCATTGTCCACTTTTTGATGGTTTGCTTTGTAGGAATATGGGTTGTAAACGGACTTGGCTTGATAGTCGATGGAACCGGAGGCCCAGTAGAATACGAAGGAAGTATCGACGAATGGGGGACTGAGATTGCAATTGCCAATTGGAATATCTGTGACTCAGGAGCTGGCGATATTCCAGATCCATGTTTTGGTACTGTTGAAAAGGGTGATAACTATCCTTGTGATCCTAAGTTAGATAAGGGTAATTGTGATAATTCACTCACACCTCTAAGTGGAGATAACGGCGCATCAAGTATGCCAGCCGGATTCTATTTAGATGGAATATTCATGATCATATTGGGAGTAATCTGCCTCGGTGGAAGCCTATTTTTACACTTGATTTATGCACCAAAATTACGTGAGCATCTCAATTCCATAAAGTCGGATGATGATGATTCAGAAGATGAAACTGATGAAGAAGATTCTGAGGAGGATGAAGATTCCGCTGATGAAAGTGATTCGGATGAGGACGATGAAGATGATTCCGATGAGGAAGATGAAGATGATTCCGATGAAGATGAGGAAGATGATTCCGATGAAGATGAGGAAGATGATGATGGAATTAGTGTTGGAGACCATATTGGATTAGAGGTTGACGGCGAAGAATTCTTCGGAGACATTATCAAATTCGATGACGATGATGAAACTGTCACAATCGAGACTGAAGACGGTGATAAGATCACCGGAGACCAAGAGGATATGTTCCTCGAGGATGACGACGACGAGGATGACGACGAGGATGACGACTGAAGTGTCAGAGGATAAACTCGATATTTTCCAGGGAATGGAGAGTTGTCCGGTATGTGGTACAATCGCTAGTAAAGGCACTTTAAGATGCCCTGAATGTGGAACTTTTCATAGTGGTTTGCACCTAGAAGAAAGATCACCTCCACCACCGGAGCAAAGAGTAGCTCCAAAGGATTTAGATCCGAGTGACTACTCGGTAAACCCTGATTCGGAGCTCATTGAAGAAACATTTGAGGCTGATGAATCCGCGGTTAAGGAATGGTCTGGAGGCTCCTCAGATTTCTCCTTTGAAGATGATGAAAAAAAATTGAAAGGCGAATTGATCCACTCCGATTGATTTTCCCGTTAATTGTACAGAATTAAGGTTAATGGCTAAACCTTCGTAGGAAGCCATTGTTTAGAAATCAATAGCCTTTGAACTAGCTGTAAAAATTCAAATCATTGAAAAACCCAAGTTAATCCGGTTTCAACAACTCAGAAACTCTTTGATCGCTCTTTTGTAGACTTCAACCAAGATGTAAGTGGGCTCGGAGAGAATTGAACTCTCGATCTTCGCCATGTCAAGGCGACGTCATAGCCCCTAGACCACGAGCCCTTACATTATTGGCCACTTCGATGCGGTATATATCGGAATCGGTCTTAGCGTTTCAAGATACGATTTTGGAAATCTTACCAGTACAGCCTTCTTGGGAACAAGTTCCCGCACATCTGGTTCGACCATTACTCATCTTGACCAACTTTCCGTCTTTGATTTTCCCGTATGTTTTACACTTCAAACAAAAACCGCTAACATCTGTCATAAGGACCGAACAGTCGACCCGGTGTTGAAGATATGAATACTATGGTCCTTTCAAGATTGGGAGTTTTTGCCTTTAGCCCCTACCCTCTGAAAGGTGTATTGGTAATTCTTTAATGAGGTTCTAGTCTAAACGCTGTACTGCGAGGCTATTAGTCAACCGGGGTCAAGCCGTTGTCGCATAATGTATGTTATGCGACACCAGGGGTCACAGTTATTGCAGATCTTTGGCCGGCAATTCGAAAATCCCCACCAAAGGTGGTCCCGAGAGTAGAGTTTCAATGCCGCCATCGCGAGAATCCAATTTTTCTAAAACTTCTTTAGATGCTAAATGCCAAGCTTCTTCGTTCTCAAAAATTGCTTGAACCAAAAACAACGATTGGCCATCTTTGGATTTTGAGACCCAGGCTTTGAGGCAACCGGGAGATCTTCTTTTCATCTCTTGCCGGGCTTCAAGCATTCTCATCAATCTCGCACCCACTCCTCGTCGCGAAGAACACACTACAGTTTCGAGCCAATAAATCTCTGTTGATTTCATATTAAACAGCCCTAATTTAAGTTATAATGGAAATGTCTCTTTAAGAGTATTTAATGGGAAATCAATTGACCCTCGATTATGGTTGCTGAGAATGGAGAATGCCCAGGTTGCAAACACCATGCTTGCCAGAATTTGCTTTCGATGATATTGAGATTTGCTATTGACCCTTCGACGATTTGACCATGGGCTAAGCCAGAAGGATGAGGGGTTGTTTGAGCCGGGTTTCTGCTACAAGCGACCAAGGCAGCAAGTGGGTCAATGTTATTTCTCTGAACTAAAACCGTAGCCAAGAATGGTAAACTCATCGTTCGACAATTAGGATTAAAATCCGACCCGATCGACCAGGTCCAATCATTATCGATGCAAGATTGAAAGGGAGGATAGGTCTCACCCATCGCATAAGGGGTACCAGGTAAAAATCCTGTATTGACCCCAGCATCGGACATCGCTTGGCGTGAATCATCATTTGTGTAATGAGAATGATCCGCGGTGCTAACCTTTAGTTCGGCGGCTAGATCACCGCCACCTCCATCGACGAATTCGTCGATGTGAATTCTAAGGTCCATTCCACCAGCTTTGGATTCTCGCAAAATTTCTTCGCTTTGTTCGACGCTGAACCAACCTGGCTCACAAAACACATCGGCGCTTCGAGCGATTCCTTGCTCGAGAATCTGTGGTAATTGTTCGCTTAATATTTCCTGATGATATTCTTGAATCGATAATCCCGGTGCTGCTGCATGAGCACCTAACCATGTTGGATCTAATGAAGGAAGATTGGATTGAGCCCCCAATGTTTCTGCAATTTCCAACAATCTCAATTCGCTTTCCGTGTTGAGACCATACCCCGACTTTACTTCCATATGGGTGGTACCATTGCGAAGTGCTTCTCGTAAACGCTCAACACCAACATGAATTAAACGGCCTTCATTGGCCTTACGAGTTTCAAAAACCGTCGAAGCTATACCGCCGCCTAATTCTGAAATTTGTCGATAGGATTTTCCTTGTTGTTTCCAAGAGACCTCTTGGGAACGGTCTCCATCCCACAAAAGATGTGCATGAGCATCTACTAGACCCGGAATCACCGCACGCCCCTCTAAATCAGTTAGTTCGGCTTGACCAAATTCCTCGATCAATTCTTCGGTCTCACCGATTTTTGTAATGATTTCATTTTCTATTAATATCGCCATACCTTTTGGATAAATCAAATTGGGATTTGTCATTGAAATGCCGCTTAGTGGCCCTTCTCCACTCAAATGTGCAATCGGCCCAGCATTGTAGAGTAGGCGGGCCATATTGTAGCGAGAGGGCAATGGGTTTGATAGCATATGCGTCCGAGGAAGATGTCATGGCAAACGATGGTTGGGTCTTGGGTATCGAATCCACAGCCCATACTTTCTCCTTTGGATTGGTAGACCCACATGGTATACCTCGGCCATCATTCTCTGGCACTTTACGTCCAGACAAAGGCGGAATTCACCCGCGGGAAGCAGCAGATCACCATGTGAATGTTGCATCGGAATTATTATTGTCTTTGATGAAAAAAGAACAACTTAGTGCTAATGATTTTTGTTTAATTGCATATTCTCAAGGGCCTGGAATGGGACCTTGTCTACGTACTGGTGCGGCGGTAGCAAGATCGCTTTCAACTCATCTTAAAATCCCGATGGTTGGCGTGAATCATTGTGTTGCACACATAGAAATTGGGCGCCAGCAGTGCGGTTCTGATGATCCAATCCTCCTGTATGTCAGCGGAGGGAATACCCAAGTTATCGCCAGATTGGATGGACGCTATCGGGTTCTGGGCGAAACATTAGATATCGGGGTTGGCAATATGCTCGACAAATTTGCAAGAAATCATGGTATTCCATTCCCGGGTGGGCCGGTCGTAGAAAAAAATTCTAATCGGTGGCTTGAGCAAAACCCAAATGCAACATTGGAAGGATTGGAATTACCTTATGCAGTCCATGGGATGGATTTAGCATTCAGCGGTCTCTTGACTGCAGCGACTAAAATGGTAGCAGATGGCAGTCCTTTAGATTCGGTATGTTGGAGTTTGCAAGAACATGCCTTCGCAGCCTGTATCGAGGTAGCGGAACGTGCATTAGCACATACTGGAAAAAGAGAAATACTTCTCGGGGGAGGGGTTGCTTGCAATCAAAGAATAAGAGAAATGTCAAAATTGATGTGTGCGCAAAGAGGCGCAACAAGTTATGTTCCTGAACCGAAATATTGTATCGATAATGGTACGATGATTGCGCTATTGGGTCACTTGGAATTTAGGCAAGGGCGGGTGACCAATTTGGACTTCTCGGGAGTAGACCAAGAAATGCGCACCGACCAAACACCAATCACATGGCCCTGATTGCCTGTTACAATTATCCCAAGGGTTATGAAAGGCAAGCCGGGCCCCCAATCATGGACAGGCGAAGGCGCAAGGATGAACCATTCAATCCATTTGCACCTAATGCAGACAAACAAGCTCGTGTTCGGAAGGAACAAAGAGCCCGAAGAGTTCCTCGTCCAGAGGCACCAATTCAAACAAAGGCTGATCCTAAACAGGACTTGGCAGCAAAGCAAAGAGCAGCATTGGCTGATTTAGCTAAGCGTAAGGCTTCTGTTCAAGCACCGGTTCAGCCAAAAAGTGCTCCTATACCTGCACCGATTGTAGTACAAGAACCCATACCTACTCCAAAAATAGAGGTTATTGAAACCCCAAAGGTTGAGGAAAAGGTAAAGGAAATACCGATTCCAAAACCGGTCGCTGTTCCAGTTAAAAAACCAAAACCAAGAGCCGTACCTAAACCTCGTTCGCCTCCAAAAATGGAAAATAAAACTTCCGATAACCGAGAGGACAGGTTGACAGCCTTAAGAGCGAAATCAGCAGCTACTGCTGAGTTTGCAAAGGCGGCTCAATATGCAAAGAAAGGACTCGAAGCACCTATTGTTGAAGTGGTCATAGAACCAGTACCTGTTGAAGTACCCGAGGTTAAGAAAGTAATTAAACCAGGGAAGAAGGTTATTAGTTCAGGTGTATCCAATGTATTCAAAACAATTGAGGCAACTCAGAAGAAAAAGCCTGACCGAAGGCCAAAAAGAAAGAAATTTGGTGAACAAAAGGGTGGGGGTAGACAACCACAAACCCGTAAATTAGACCGCCGGAAATATCTTGAATACAAATATGTTGCAAGAGATTTACTCGATAACGAAGCAATCAAAGAGGAAAACCGAAGCAATGTCCTTGGTCAAATCTGGGCAAAAGGCGAGAGGATCGGTATCGAGGCAGCGCTTGAATTTATTGAGCAAAAAGAAAATGAATTGATAATACCTTCCGATGTAGCAGATGAATTTAGGAAATTTGT
>Ga0114997_10003766_pt1 | contig 11851 bp, 8 predicted proteins | sample ArcticOcean_MG_C_2_FD_87045 | JGI IMG/M metagenome (GOLD analysis project Ga0114997, IMG submission 87045) | Marine microbial communities from western Arctic Ocean - ArcticOcean_MG_CB4_136 | ecosystem: Environmental > Aquatic > Marine > Oceanic | place: Arctic Ocean: Canada Basin | collected... | reverse complement strand
ATGTTGAAATAACCATAATATTAATTTTTTTTGAGGCTAGCGCTTGAAACATTCTGTAAGTAATTCCAGGCGTTGTAATCATACCGACTCCTATAATTGATACTTTGGAAACATTGCTAGCATGCGAAAACTTTCTAAATGAGATTTTTGTATTTTGTTTAATAATTTTTTCTGTTTTTTTTAAATCTTCCGATTTAATAGTAAATGTCATATCTGTTTCTTTACTATTTAATGATATATTTTGTACCACCATATCAACATTGATTTGATTAAGTGATAGTGGCTTAAAAATAGAGGCAGCCACTCCAGGTTTATCCTTAACACCACTAATTGTTACTTTAGAATCATTTTTTGTTGAAGTTATTCCAGTTATAATCTGATTACTAAAGGCTTTTTTCGAACTAGTTATCAATGTTCCATTTTTTTTTATAAATGAAGATTTAACAGTAAAGTTAACATTGTTTAACTTTGCATCCTGAACAGCAGTAGGCTGCATAACTTTTGCACCAAGAGACGCCATCTCAAGCATCTCATCGTAAGAAATTTTGTGAATTTTTTTTGCTTTTTTATTAATTCTAGGATCTGTAGTATAGACTCCATCTACGTCAGTATAAATTATACACTCATCAGCATTAAAAAATTTAGCTAACATGATTGCCGAGGCGTCTGTTCCACCTCTTCCAAGTGTAGTAATTCTATTTTTTTGATTAATTCCTTGAAAGCCTGTTACAATTGGAATTCCCCCAGAATTAATAAATTTAATAATCTCTTTTTTATAAATTTTTTCAATTCTTGCCCCACCGTGGGGACCATCTGTAATAATTGGAAGTTGCCAAGACATCCAAGATCTTGCTTTGTAATTTAAATGTTTTAATCTTCCTGCAATCAGTGAACAGGCTATCTGTTCTCCAGAAGCTAAAAGAGCGTCATATTCGGCGGTGTCAAAATTATTACTTAATTCTTTGGACTTCTTAATTAAATCATTAGTCGTTCCACTCATCGCAGAAGATACAACAATTACATTGAGCTTCTTTTTTTTATAGGTACCTATTGTCTTTGCTATCTTTTTTATTCTGTCTAAACTACCTACTGAAGTTCCACCGAACTTTAATACTACAGTTTTCATTGATTAATTTTTTTTAATTAAATCTTAATTATATTGATAAAATACATCTTAATTGTTATGTCCACAAGATATCTATTATGAATACAATTAACAAAAAAGAAATAGAAAAATTTTCAAAAATTGCCAATGAATGGTGGAATCCTAATGGTAAATTTAAACCTTTGCATAAATTTAACCCTATAAGGATAAAATATATTAAAGAAAATATTATTAAAAACTTCAATTTGAGTAGAAAAGACAAACCTCTGAAAAATATTGACATTCTAGATATAGGTTGTGGAGGAGGTTTATTGTCAGAACCAATGTATAGATTGGGAGCTAATGTGGTTGCGATAGATGCATCAATTAAAAATATTGATATTGCAAAATTTCATGCCAAAAAAAATAATTTGAAGATCAATTATATTTGTGCGTCACCAGAAAAATTAAAAACTAAAAAAAAATTTGATGTGATTCTTAACATGGAAATTGTAGAGCATGTTGATGATATAAATCTTTTTATAAGAAAAAGTTCAGACTTGTTAAAAAAGAATGGCCTAATGTTTGTTGCAACTTTAAATAAGACTTTAAAGTCTTATATTTTTGCCATTGTTGGTGCTGAGTACATTTTAAGATGGCTTCCAATTGGTACTCATGAGTGGGATAAATTTGTTAAACCAGAAGATTTAATCAAAATAGGAAAATTAAATAATTTAAATTTAAATAAATTAGATGGAATGAAATTTGACCTAATTACTGATCAATGGAACGTAAGCACGGATAAGTCGGTAAACTATATTATTGAATTTAAAAAAAATTAATTTTCTTTATTGTCAATCCATGGCACTATTTCAGTCTCAATGCCCTCTTCTTGCAATTCTTTAACTTCTTTAGTTGTTGCTTTACCGTAAATTCCTTTAGATTGATTTTTTTCATTATAATGGATTGATCTAGCCTCATTGGCAAAGTTTTCTCCCACATATTTAAAATTTTCTTTAATTAATTTTTGGTATTCTCTAATTTTATTTTTAAGTTTTAAATACTTTTTATCTTTTAATATTTCTGAATTATCTTCTTTATTGTTTACAATATTTGGAGACATCAAATTTTTTTCAACTTTTAATGATCCACAAAAATGACAGTTAATATGCTTCAGTTTTTTTAATTTTTCATATTCTTTAGAGGCAGCAAACCAACTATCAAATACATTGTCACATTTTCTACAAACTAACTCATATTTAATCATAATTAACTTCTATAATCTGAATTTATTTCAATATATTTTTTTGTTAAATCCATTGTATATGAAATAAAACTTTTATTTCCTGTAAAAATATCGACAACAATATCAATTTTTTCATTTTTCATATACTCCGCAACTTCATATTCATTGTATGAATTTAATAAAACACCTTTTTCGATTATCTTAATTGGCCCAAATTTAATTGCTAATTTATTAAGATTAATATTTACATTGGACTTTCCTATTGCCATAATAACTCTACCCCAGTTAGGGTCTTCTCCAGCTATAGCAGTTTTGACTAATGGTGAATTAGAAATTGAGAATGCAATCTTTTTAGCATCTTCTTGCGTTTTGCTACGATTAACTTTTACTGTTATAAATTTTGAAGCGCCCTCACCATCTGCTGCAATTCTTTTAGAAAGGTTTAAAAGTACTTCGTGCAAAGCTTCGTCAAATTCTTGTAACCTGGGATCATTAACGTTTTTTATAACCACATTTTTTGCCATTGCTGTAGAAAAAATAGATACCATATCGTTTGTACTTGTATCGCCATCACAACTTATGGCGTTGAAAGTTGTTTCTATATTTTTTTTTAATAGTTTTTGTAAAATACCTGGGGCAAGATCAGCATCTGTAAAGATATAACCTAGAGTAGTTGCCATATTAGGAAAAACCATTCCAGATCCTTTTGCCAACCCATATATCTTAATGTTTGTATTACCTATTTTACATTCTTCCATTGCTAATTTAGGAGACAAATCAGTTGTCATTATTCCTAAAGCCGCCTTCATCCATATATATTTATTTTGCGTATATTTAATTTTATCAATTAAAATTGGAATAGATTTTTTAATTTTTTCAACTGGAAATGTTTCTCCTATGGTTCCGGTGCAACCAAAAAGAATTTGATTAAATTTTATCTTGTCAGGTTTTTCCTCATCATTTTTTTGCCTAGATGTGAGTCCAGCAGACAGTTCTTCTGCTATTTCTTTCAATCCCTGATAACCTTTTTTTCCCGTAAATGCATTTGCATTTCTCGTGTTAACGATTAGCGCTTTTATTTTTTTTGTCTTTAAATTCAAATTCCATTTTATATTTTCTGAAATTATTTTTGATTGTGTGTAGACAGAGGCATAATTTGCACCACTTCTAAAATAAAACATAACTAGATCGTCTCTTACAGTGCCATATAAATTGGCACTAGTTGTGGACACAGAAACTCCATCAATATGCACTAAATCTTGAAAGTCCCTCATTTTCGAGTTTCTGCTCTTAGATTTAATAAAATTGTTTATGTTTATTGCCATACTATTTAAATAAGTTATTTAATACCTATATTAAGAATTATAATTAAATAATATATCAAAATCTTAAAATTAGATGCTAAATCCTTTAAAATTTATCTCAAAGTTTATTAAATCTAACAATCAAAAGGAGCTTGATAGACTTCAAAAAACTCTTGAAAGAGTAAATAGTCTTGAAAATGAAATTATTGACTTAAAGGATGAAGATTTCCCAAAAAAAACTGCAAAATTGAAGAGCTTAATTAAAGAAGGTTCTACTTTAGAAAAATTACTACCGGAGGCCTTTGCTTTAGCAAGAGAAGCTTCAAAGCGAGTTAGAAATGAAAGACATTTTGATGTCCAAATTGTTGGAGGAATAGTATTGCACGAAGGTAAAATTGCAGAAATGAAAACTGGTGAAGGTAAAACTTTAACAATTACACTTGCTGCTTACCTTAATGCGTTAACACAAAGAGGAGTGCACGTTGTAACTGTAAATGATTATTTAGCAAAACGTGACTGTCAAGAGATGGGAGAAATTTATAAATTTCTTGGTTTGTCCTCTGGATATATAAATAACGAACAAAGCGATGATGAAAGAAAGGAAAATTATAATTGTGATGTTACATATGCAACGAATAGTGAATTAGGTTTTGATTATTTACGTGACAATATGAAGTTTTCTAAAAATGAAATGACTCAAAGAGAGCACTATTTTTCAATTGTAGATGAAATAGATTCTTGTTTAATTGACGAAGCGAGAACGCCATTAGTAATTTCGGGAGCAGCAGAAGATAAAACAGAGCAATATTTAGCAATAGATAAACTAATTAACCGATTAACAAATACAGATTATGAAATTGATGAAAAAGATAAAAATATTTTACTTACCAATCAAGGAATTGATAATGTTGAAAAAATATTTTCAAATGCAGGTATTCTAAAGAATAATAACTTTTATGATCCTGAAAACCTAAATTTAGTACATTATGTAAATCAAGCGTTAAGATCAAACCATCTATTTGAAAAAGGGAGAGATTATATTGTTAAAGATGGATCCTTAAAAATAATTGATGAGTTAACTGGTAGAATTTTAGAAGGAAGAAGATATGGTGATGGTTTACATCAAGCACTAGAAGCAAAAGAAAGAATTGATATACAAGCTGAAAATCAAACTCTTGCCTCAATAACCTATCAAAACTACTTTAAACTATATAAAAAAATTTCTGGCTGTACCGGCACAGCTGCAACAGAAGCAGAGGAATTTTATCAAATATATAATCTATCCGTTATCAGTATTCCAACAAATAGGAAGATGATAAGAAAAGATTGGAATGATCAAATTTTTAGATCTGAAAAAGAAAAAAATAAATTAATAATAAGTAAAATAGAAGAATGTAGCAAAATAGGTCAGCCTGTTTTAATATTTACTTCTAGTATTAATAAATCTGAACAATATTCTAAATTACTTAATAATGCTGGAATTAAACATACAGTGTTAAATGCAAAAAATCATGAAAGAGAGGCAGAAATAATTGCAAACGCAGGTAAACAGCACTCTATAATAATCACTACTAGTATATCTGGTAGAGGAGTTGACATTCAATTAGGAGGCAAGAAAGATACTCTTTCAGCAAAAGAGCTAGAGATAGAAAAAACAAATGTTAAATCTTTAGGTGGTCTTTTTGTAATTGGGACGGAAAGAATGGAGTCTCGTAGGGTAGATAATCAAGCTAGGGGAAGAGCAGGTCGACAAGGTGATGAAGGAAATTCTATTTTTTTTGTAAGTCTTGAAGATGATTTAATGAGAATTTTTGGTTCAGAATCAATGAGTAATGTTTTGGAAAAACTAGGCTTAAAAGATGGTGAAAGTATTGACCACCCTTGGATTAATAAAGCTTTAGAAAGAGCACAACAAAAAGTTGAGGCAAGAAATTTTGATATAAGAAAGACACTTCTAAAATTTGATGATGTTTTAAATGATCAAAGGCACGTAATTTTTTCTCAAAGAAATAATATTATTAATGGTGAGGAAATATTTGAATTTGTTGATCAAATTTTAATGGAAAATATTCAACAATTATTATCAACTAAAGAAAGTTATTTAAAAATACCAAATAATAACGACTATACCAATCAGCTAAAATCTTTATTTGGTAAAAGCTTTAGTGATGTAGAAATTGAAAGTTTATTAAAATTAAAAGACGATGATTTTAAAAAAAAAATTTATGAAAAATTTTTACAAAAAAGGAATGAAAGAATTGATTACATAAATTTAGAAAAAGCTAAAGAAATTGAAAAAAGAATTTTTTTACAAACTATAGATATGAACTGGAAATCTCATATTCAATATCTTGAACAATTAAGACAAGTTATAGGTTTAAGATCTTATGGACAAAGAGATCCATTGGTAGAATATAAAAAAGAGGCCTTTTTTTTATTTGAAAACTTGCTTAAAAAATTAAAATCTGACCTAATTACTATATTAATAAATTTAACTATTTTAGAAAAACCAAAAGAACAAATGATAGAGAATAATAAACCTTCAAAGATTGACCCTAAATATGTAGGAAAAAAAATGAGAAGAAATGAACCATGTTTTTGTGGTTCGAATAAAAAATTCAAACACTGCTGCGGCTCATTATAATAAATAATTTAAAGATAAAAATAAAACTATCAAGAGTAGAAATATAGATAATTGATTTTTATGTTTATTAATTTTTTCTAAAAATATATCAATTTTATTTTCTTCCATAATCATTGTATCTTTATTTTTTGACCTATTCATAAAACCATCATTTCTGCCTATTAATAGAAATTTATTTTTTCTATGCATAAAAATTTCATCTCCATCCATTGATTTAAAATCAGACAAGTTTTTCTTTATAGATTTTCGTACATTAGCTAATATTAAGTCTCTGTCTCTGTGCGCACCTCCTAATGGTTCTTCAATAATCTCATCAATTACTTTTAATTCTAATAAATCTCTAGCAGAAATTTTCATTGCTTCTGCTGCTTCTAAAGTTTTTTTTGGATCTCTCCATAATATTGTTGCACATCCCTCTGGTGAGATAACTGAATAAATTGCATGTTCTAACATAATAACTCTATTTGATGATGCTAGTGCAATAGCTCCTCCCGATCCTCCTTCACCAATTATTATTGATATTGTTGGAACTTTTAATTCCATACAACACTCAATAGATCTTGCAATTGACTCCGCTATTCCTCTTTCTTCAGAGCCAACACCTGGGTAGGCACCAGCAGTGTCTATGAAATTTATACAAGGAATATTAAATTTATCTGCTAGTCTCATTAGACGAATTGTTTTTCTGTAGCCTTCGGGGCGCATAGATCCAAAATTATGTTTAATTCTCGATTCTAAATCTTCACCTTTTTCTTGACCTATAATCATCACAGAATTTCCCTCAAATAAACCAAATCCAGCTATAACTGACTGGTCTTCTCCATAAAATCTATCACCTGATAACGCTACAAAATTATCAAATAAATTATTTATAAAAAATTTCGATTTTGGGCGGTCTTCATGTCTGGCAACCAAAGCTACTTGCCAAGAATTAAGGTTTGAATAAATATCTTTTAATTTAGAACTTAACTCTGACTGTGTAATTGAAATTTTATTTGTGTCCACTTCAGTGAGTCCGTCTTGATTATATGGATTTTTTAATTTGTCTAATTTTTCCTCTAAACTTTTTATATCTGTTTCAAAATTTAAATAATTTTTCATTTTATAAATTAATTATTTATTATTTGTCAAAAAAGGCAATAAAATGTTTATATTAAAAATAATTATTGCCTATATTTAATATTTGACTTAATTCAATTAAGGTTTTAGTGTTATCTCTTCGGGAGAGACTAGAAATACTTTAGCGCCGAAGGAGCAACCACCCCGGAAACTCTCAGGCAAATGGACCGATATCAAGTACATAACACTCTGGAAAGAGATAAAATCTCGCCGAAGGAGCAAAACTCTCAGGCAAATATACAGATGGGGTAAAATGAGTGCTATGACAAAACAATATACAATAATACATGATCTTTCAGTATCAGATAGTTTATTAAATTTTGTAAATAATGAACTTCTTAAAAATACAAAAATTTCTCCAGAGAATTTTTGGGAAGGTTTCAATAAAACTGTTCACGAACTAACTCCTATAAATAAAGGATTGATAAAAATAAGAGAAGATTTACAAAAAAAAATAGATGGATGGCACTTAAAAAATAAAGGTGATGAAATTAATTCAACAGAATATAAAAATTTTTTAGGAGAAATTGGCTATTTAAAAGAAACAGGACCTAATTTTAATATTAAAACAAAAAATATAGATGATGAAATTGCTAGAATTGCTGGCCCTCAATTAGTAGTTCCAATTATGAATAAAAGGTATGCACTTAATGCAGCAAATGCTAGGTGGATGAGTTTATATGATAGTTTATATGGTACTGACATAATTAAATCCGAAGAAGGAGGAAGCGAAAGATATGATCCATCACGTGGGCAAGAAGTAATAAAATATGTTAGAAAATTTTTGGATAAACACATACCTATAAAGGATACAAGCTGGAATAATATTTCAGGTTTAAGAGTTAAAGAGGGAAAACTTATCATTGATAAAAATGCTTCCGAATATGAATTAAAAAATACCGAAAAATTTATTGGCCATAGAGGAAAAAGTGAAAAGCCGTCAGCAATAATTTTAAAAAATAATAACCTCCACATTGAAATAATAATAAATCCAAGAGCTTTCAGTGCGGCTCATGACATTGCAGGTATAAGTGATGTTATAGTTGAGTCCGCTATTTCTACAATTTGTGATAACGAAGATAGCGTTGCTGCTGTTGATGCAGAGGATAAGGTTATTTGTTATCGAAATTGGTTAGGACTCATGAGGGGTGATTTAAAAACAGTGTTTGTAAAGAATGGTAAAAATCTAGAACGTAAATTAAATCCTGACAGAAGTTATATATCTAAAGATGGAAAAGGATTAAAGTTGCATGGAAGAAGTTTATTGTTAGTAAGAAACGTCGGTCATCTTATGACGAACCCCTCAATTACACTAAAGGATGGTTCTGAAATACCAGAGGGAATTATGGATGCTTTTATAACTTCTGCCGCATGCCTTCATGATATAAATAGAAAAGGTAACTCAAGGACCGGGTCAATTTATATTGTTAAACCAAAAATGCATGGACCTGATGAAACAGCATTTACTAATTTGATTTTTACTAAGGTTGAAGAGGTTTTAGAATTAGAAAAATATACTTGTAAAATTGGTATTATGGATGAAGAAAGAAGAACTTCTGCAAATCTGAAGGAGTGTATTAGAACTCTTGAAAATAGAGTTTTTTTTATAAATACAGGATTCCTTGATCGCACTGGTGATGAAATACATACTTCAATGGAAGCTGGACCTATGATAAAAAAAGGTGATATGAAATTTTCTAAATGGATTGGTGCTTATGAAAATAATAATGTTGATATTGGTCTTCAATGTGGTTTTTCAGGTAAGGCTCAAATTGGTAAAGGAATGTGGGCAATGCCAGATAAAATGGCGGACATGATGGAACAAAAAACTGCTCATTTAGAAGCTGGTGCTAATTGTGCTTGGGTTCCTTCACCAACAGCAGCAGCGCTTCACGCATTGCATTATCATGAAATAAATATTTTTGAAAAACAAAAAGAATTACAAAATAGAGAACCAGCAAAATTAGATGACCTTTTAACTATACCAATAGCAGATAGACCTAATTGGTCGATTGACGAAATTAATTCAGAGATTTCTAATTCAACACAAACACTTTTAGGATATGTAGTAAGGTGGATTGATCAAGGTGTAGGTTGTTCAAAAGTACCTGATATTAATAATATTGGTTTAATGGAAGATAGAGCTACTTTAAGAATTTCTTCACAGCATATAGCAAATTGGATACATCACGGTATATGCACAAGCAAACAAGTTTTAGAAATCATGAAAAAAATGGCCAAAATTGTTGATGAACAAAATAAAAATGACAAATTATATCAAAACATGTCGCCTAATTTTGATAAATCGATTGCATTCAAGGCTGCGTGTGATTTAGTATTTCATGGCAGAACTCAACCTTCTGGTTATACCGAGCCTATCTTGCATTTGAATAGGCTGATTAAAAAAAGCTAATCAATTTTATTGCCAATTCCACTTCTATTTTTAAAGGCTGAAAATAAAGTTCCATCATCTAGATTTTCAATTTCTCCTCCTACAGGCAAACCTTGGGCTAATTTTGAAACTTTTACGTTTATTTTTTTTAAACTATCTTGGATATAATAAGCGGTTGTTTGACCTTCAACAGTAGCACTCGTGGCTATAATAACTTCTTCTATGTTTTCTTTTTTTGCTCTTTCTACTAAGGAGTCAATTAAAAGGTCTTCCTTTCTTTGACCCGAAGAAGAAATTGTACCTCCTAAAATGTGAAAATAACCACTATATATACTTGAATTTTCAATACTCCATTGATCAGCTATGTTTTCCACAACACAAATCTTATTATAATTATTTTTATTATTTTCACAATTATTACAACCTCCTATATTAGATTTTAATGCACCACATGTTTTGCATCTAGATACGTTTTTATAGACTTGAGCCAACACGCTAGCCATTGGTTTTAATAACTCATCTCTATTATTAATTAATTTCAAAGCTATTCTTTTTGCTGATTTAGGACCAAGACCAGGCAATCTTGATACCAATTTTACTAATTCATCAATTTCGTCAATATTTTGCATCTAATTAACTTGGCCATTTAAAACCAGGTATGCCAAGTTCTCCTGTTGTTTTGGAAATTTCTTCTGAGGTTTTTAATTTCAATTTTGATTTTGCATCATTATGAGCGGCAACTATAAGATCTTCAATAATAGTTTTTTCATCATTCATAATTTTTTCAGATATATTTAGTTTTATCATTTCGCCCTCTCCATTTAAAACAACTTTAATTGAGTTTGCTCCAGAAGTTCCTTCTACCGTAATTTTCTTAATTTTTTCCTGACTTTCTTTCATCTTAGATTCTAGTTCTCTTGCTTTATCAATAATTTTTGTAAAATCAGTCATCTTTTTTTTTTTCTATTTTAACATCAATTAATTCAGCATCAGAAAATTTTTCTAGAATTTTTTTGTAATTTTCGCTATTTTTAGTTTTTTCTAAAAGAACTTTTTTTAAATTCATTTCCTCCTGCTTTATTGATGGTTTCCCCTCTTTTTTAGAAAGAGTAATTATCCATCTTTTTGCTGTCCATTCAAATAATTTTAATGATAAATTTTTTATAAATTCTTTGTCTAACTCATCGTTAAAAGAAATTTCAATTCTTTCCTTTGCAAAATTTACTAGATTAACATTTTTTTCTAGTTCATATTTTAATTTAATTTCTTTTTTTAAATCGCAAATTTCTATTAAATCTATAAAAGATTTTATTTCAATATAGCTCGCTGTTGGTTCATCTGTTGTATTCTGATTTTTTTGTTTTTCTTGTATTACGTTTTTAATTTGTCCTATTGTTTTGTTTTTTAAATTAAACAAATCAGTGTTATCATTTATTTTTTTTGTAATAGTTTCATTATTTGATAGAACAGAATTATTTTCCTCAAGTTCTTTATTTTCATATAAATTTTCTTTATTATTTTTAATAGACTTTAAATAAACCAGTCGTATCAAAAACATTTCTATAGATAAGTTAGGATTAGACACTACATCTAGTTCTTCTAGCGTTTTAATGGTAAATTGCCAAAATAGTATTAAGGTTTTGGGCTCAATCTCTTTTGAAATTTCTTTAATTTTATTAAACTCTTCATCATTTAATGAAAAATTTGTTCCCTCTACTTTTAAATAATTAATATTTTTAAAATAATATAATAGTTCTAAAAAATCGTTAATAAATATTTTTGGTTCAATTCCCTGGTCATAAATTGATCTATATATCTTTAAAACCTCTTCTTCTTTTCCTTGAAATATTAATTGAAATAAGTTTATTAATTGTGATTTATCAAAATATCCAAATATTTTTTGAGCTGATGATAAGTCTAATTCCGTATTGCTATCTAAAGTCAGCATAGCTCTATCTAATAAAGAAAGCGAATCTCTAACTGATCCCTCTGAAATCTTAACAATAAGTTTTAGTGCATCATCAGAAATCTTTCCATTTTCTTTTATTTTAATTTTTTTTAT
>Ga0114997_10003764_pt1 | contig 11853 bp, 10 predicted proteins | sample ArcticOcean_MG_C_2_FD_87045 | JGI IMG/M metagenome (GOLD analysis project Ga0114997, IMG submission 87045) | Marine microbial communities from western Arctic Ocean - ArcticOcean_MG_CB4_136 | ecosystem: Environmental > Aquatic > Marine > Oceanic | place: Arctic Ocean: Canada Basin | collected... | reverse complement strand
TTGATCAAGTTCATTTCGTCTACAGATCTGATCGAACCAGCAATCCAGATGAATAAATTTGGCGCTTTCGAATAATGTCAATCAAGGAGTATGAGACTTAAAAAACTAGCAGCTTTAGATAACTTCATCTAAAGCATTTAGTAATCTATCAACATCTTCTGCAGATGTGTAATGAACAAGCGACACTCTGACAACCCCCACATCTGGCTCGATGCCTAACGCTTCCATTAAGCGGTACGCATAGAAATGGCCAGCGCCGACGCCAATTTGTTGTTCACTCAAAGCTTTCACGGCAGCCTCTGGTGCTATTTTTCTCGGTGAAAAAGCGATTGTCGGCGCTCTTTCGTTTTCGATTGCATGGGTGTTGCCGATAATTCGAGCGTCTTTATCGCGTAAAAAGTCGAGTATTCGATTGCTCTGCTCAATTTCATGCACATGTCCAAGGCTCATCATCGTGCTCACTTGAGATTGAATGCTCGCAGTGGACGTGGCACCAAAGTGATGCCGATAACCATTGGTTAAATAGTCAACGATGCCAGATACGCAGGCTATCTCCCCATGCATAGGACCCGCAGGTGTTAGGCCTTTACTAGGATCTTCTGCGTTAAAATAGTGGCCCTGGTTAGGTAACTCGTGAAGCAGGTCGCGTTGAACATACATCAAGCCCTGGTGCGGACCGAACACCTTATAAAGACTGTAAAGGTAGATGTCGACCTTCAGTGCTTTCACATCAACAGCAAGGTGAGGAGCAAACGATACGCCATCGACGACTATTTTCGCGCCTGCGCTATGGGCAATATCTGAAATGCTTGCAATACCATTGATCTTACCAACAATGTTTGAGCAGTGAGTGACAAACACAAATCTTGTACGTTCATTGACCAGTGTCTTTAGATCGTTCTCATCGAGAAGACCGGTATCTGAATTGACACACCATTCCCGCAATACAACACCGGGATTGTTTTCAGAAAGTCGTCGCCAAACGCCAATATTGGCCTCGTGATCTTGGTTGGTGACAACAATTTCATCGCCACTCTTCAGTACCTCTGCAAATGCTTTCGACAACACATAACTATTGATGGACGTGGAGGGACCGAACATGACTTCGTCGATATCTGCATTGATACTTTCTGCCATTAACCGATGTGAACGATCCATGGCTTCGCCCGCCTCTCGTGCAGGACTTATGTGGCCATATGGCTGCATCTTTGTGGTCGTCATAAAATGATTGAGCTTCTCTATCACTGGGGTTGCAGCATAAGAGCCGCCAGCATTTTCAAAAAATGCCCACCGTCCTGTTTCCTGATGCGAAAGGGCTGGAAACTGTGCTCGGATGTAGTCGATGTCAAGTGTTGTCATAGCGTTACCAGGGGTGTTAATTCGTTGTGTAAGGGGGAAGTAGCGTCGAGGCCAAACACCTCACGGTGTCTTAAATTTGAATGATTATCAGCAACCACCATACATGACCCTTCTTCGGAAAATGTATTTTATACCCCTTATTGCGCGGGCCTCATTTGAGGCCCGCTACCAGCCATTTAACGATCTAACCACTCCTGCAAAGGTTGATCTCTTGTAATTACGACTTCCTTCTCTTCAGTAAACCTGTTGTTGATAACGGGTCGAAATACCTTTGCTGGCTAATCGCCCATCACCGGGGCAGCCAATAACCACAAACCCTGGTAGCGTATAACCACCACTAGCCATACTGTCCCACTCTTTCATAAAACAAGCAGGTAACTGATCTAATTCGATTCTCAGACTTTTGGTCGAAAAGCCCTGTTATAGTCTCTATCCTATGATAATAAGAGAGGCAAGTCTGTGACCGACCAAGCCGCAATGCCGTCCCGGCGCTACGCGAATTATGTCCTGTTTGTTCTTGTTCTTGTTTATATCTTCAACTTTATCGACCGTAATATTCTCTCCATTCTTGCAGAGGACATTAAGGCAGATCTTGGTGTTACCGATGCCGAGATGGGCTTTTTGTACGGCACGGTGTTTGCGGTTTTCTACGCTGTCTTTGGCATTCCTCTAGCCCGATTTGCAGACGTATGGAATCGACGTAGTCTCATTTCTGTGGGTCTTGGCTTCTGGAGTCTGGCGACTGCTGCATCAGGTCTCGCACGTTCGTTTGGGGTGCTTGCAGCATGTCGAATTGGAGTCGGCATTGGCGAGGCAAGTGCGTCACCAGCAGCCTATTCGATGTTGTCTGACTATTATCCGCCGCGACAGCGCGCAACCGTTATCGCTATCTATGCCGCAGGTGTCTACATTGGCGCAGGCATCGGCATTTTTCTAGGTGGCTTTATTCTGGAATGGTGGGCTGCTGCGTATCCGGATGGTAACTCTCCTCTTGGCCTTAAAGGTTGGCAAGCTGCATTTATGGCTGTGGGTATTCCCGGTCTTATCATGGCCGTTTGGGTGCGCACTTTACGTGAACCGATACGAGGCATTAGTGAAGGTCTTGTAACCAAGCCTCATCCTGCACCTTTTCGTGTCTTGACGTCTGAACTGGTTGCAGTCATCCCGCCACTTAACCTGTTTACGTTGAAGAATGATCCCAAGGTCCTGCGCAACAACGTCATTGGTCTTGTCATCATTATCATTGGCAGTTTTGTGCTGGTTCAACTTACCGGTAGTACGGCGCAGTGGATAACGACTGGCTTTGGTGTCTACGTCACGTTTTCCTGGATCCAGTCTCTCAAAATTCGCGATCCTGCGGCACACGCCATGATGTTTAAGTCCAAGGCTTTCATCTATACCATGCTGGCGTTTCCGATGACGGCATTTGTTGGTTATGGCGCAGGATTCTGGATTGCTCCGCTTTTGATGCGCGCCCATGAAGTGAGTGCTGCAGAGGTAGGTTTGTATCTTGGTATGGGCGCTGCTGCAGGTGGATTTATCGGCATTACCTCTGGCGGGTTTCTGGCTGATTATCTAAAGCAGAAGTTTCCGTCAGGTCGTATTGTACTTGGCTATGTTGTTGTCGTTGGTTCAGCCCCTATTTTGTTGGCGTTGCTCATAACTGATTCGCTGGTGACGGCTTACTGGCTAAACTTCTTTTTAACGGCATTTTCTGCGGCTGCAGGTGGTGTCCCACCGAGCACTGCAGCTGATCTTGTGATGCCTCGAATGCGCGCTATTGCAGGTGCCTTTTACATTCTGATGAATACATTTATTGGCCTCGCACTCGGGCCGTACTTTATGGGTCAGTTTTCTGACATGTTCTTTGCAAGTGGGATGACCGATGCTGACGCACTCCGTTGGGCCATTGGTGTGTCTATGCTGACGTTTATCCCAGCCGTGATCTTTTTCTATCTGGCACAGAAACATTTACCCGGTGACGAAGCGACACGTCTGGACAGAGCGAAAGCTTTGGGTGAAACGGTCGATTGATGGATTCGTGTTGGCGATCAGCGTGGTTATAAAAGAACACGCTCAAACCCGTCAGAATCCGGCGTTGACAATAAGCTGTTCGAACCCGTCCAGATAACTGTGCCACCCTTCCAGGTGGCGCTGTTTGGGATCCTTCGTGATAAACCCACGGTGTGATAACTGCACTTGCGTCTGTGCTGATGCCTGTGTGAACAACACTTTAATTTCTGTGATCTCGTTATCGTCCCGCCATTGCCAGGAATAGACAGGCTTTTTGTTTGTCTCGACGACTGAACAGCGGCCGGTCATGCAGAAGTCACCAGGCATGATCAATTTGCAGATGCCGCCAACTGAAGGCTCAATCTCCAGTGCCACCGTTGGGGGTAGTACAGTGTCTGTTGCGACCCACATGGCACACACCCTCGGAACGGGTGCTGGCAAGACACGCGCTATCCCAATTTAAGTCGTCAAGCTGGATCCTTATAACAATTTTACTTTTGTACCCAAGGGGGAGGCCTCAAAATAGTGTTAGTTCGGTAACCTTAATGGAACGGATGGAACTAACACTATTTGAGCCCCGCGATGCCACCTGTCGCGTTGGGTCCCTGAACTAACTTGCCTTTTTCGGTCTGGATGCTGGTACCACGTCAATTTCGTGATCTTCCAGAGGTGGTCTGGTTTTTCTGCGAGCCAGAGCTGCCTCAATGTAAGGGGCAAGTTCTTCTGCTTTGCGCGCTTCACGTTCTTCACGACCAATTGCAAAAACATCCAGCACCTCACGATTAAAGGTTTCCAGGCTTTCACAAATATGTTCGTGTTGGTTTTTGCCACCTTGCTGTAGAAAAATTACCTGGTCGACGCCGGCGTCCGCAAAGCTCTGCATATGAGCTCTGAATTCTGCGGGTGTTCCTATCCCAGGTGAACGCGTCATGCTGCGTTCAGGTTTAGCTTTGCCGCCGCCATATGCGGTGTCTTCTATATCCTTGCCCGCTGCCTTTTCAGCTTTACGCGCTTGAAATTTTTCCCACAATTGGCTCCGGCCTGGCAGTACATCATCGGTGACTAATGCACCAACGGCATATTCAAAGAAGCGGAAACCATCTTCACCGCGGCGTGCCGCTTCGTCGTGATCTTCGTGTAGTGAGAACGCGGATACCATAGCAATGTTTGCGTTAACAGTGTGCCCGAGTGGCACACATTCTTCCGACTTAATGATGTCGTAGTAAATTTTGCTCCAGTTTTTTGCTTCCTCCGGGTCAAGGAAACTAAACGCCAGAACACCCAAACCGTTTCTGGCAGCCTCTTTGATCGTGTCGCGGTTGGTGCATGCCATCCACATGGGAGGATGAGGTTTTTGCACTGGCTTTGGTAAAACGTTGCGCATTGGCAGAGACCAATCTTCGCACTCGTACCCGGGATAGGGTTCCATCACCATCATGTCTGATATTTCACCTGCCGATTCTAGCGACATCGCACGTTTTCGCCGTGCTTCAATACCAAAGCCACCAAGTTCCAGTCTGGTAGCACCTTCGCCAATGCCAAACTGGGCGCGTCCGTGTGAAATGAGATCCAGCATGGCAACGGCTTCTGCTGTTCTGGCAGGGTGATTGTAATTTGATATTACCTGACGAATGCCAAAGCCTATTTTGATGCGTTCGGTTTTAGCAGCAATGGCGGATAAAAATACCTCGCTCGCGGAGCAGTGAGAATACTCTTCTAGAAAGTGATGTTCGACTGACCAGGCGTAATCAATACCTAATTTGTCACCCAGTACACACTGTTCTATGGCGTTGTCGATAAGACGCTGTTCGCTGCCTTCATCCCAGGGCTTAGGTAGCTGTAGTTCATAGAGCATTCCGAATCGCATGGCGTTCTCCTTTGTAGCTTTCAGTAAAAGCTATCGCTTATATAGCGGTTGTTTGGTTTAGATTGTTTTTTAATCTGTTGCGTTGACTAAGAAACCATCGCTTGCGAGGCGAGTTCTGTCAACAGGCAGTTGGGGTGAGAGTGCGAATGAGCGGTTTTAATAGCGGACACTGGCGTCATCAATGATCACCGACGCCGGTTTTAGTACAGGATTTCGATTGCGTAGGCAATCTAACGGCAGCTGTGTGTTAAATACACCGAGACTAACAGATGCGTCTTAGGGCAAGAGTGCAAAGCAGGCAAGGTGCAAGGTGATGCAATTGGCAGCCTCTATTTCCCTTGCCAATTAGGTGCCCGCTTTTCAGCAAAAGCAGCAGCGCCTTCTATTCGGTCTTCAGAATCGACCCAGTGACTGAAGGCCGGGTATTGTGCCTGGCCCCTGATGGCTGCTTCCAAAGTAGGCTCATCCAGACCTTTCATTACAGTTTGTTTGGACGTGCTGATGGCAAGTGGTGCATTGCTGGCGATGCGTTCGCACCAGCTTTTAACGGTGATGTCGAGTTCGTCCGGGGTAACCAGTTCGGTGATAATCCCCATTTTTTCCGCTTTAACAGCATCTATAATATCGCCAGACAGTATGAGCCCCATTGCTTGTTTGAGTCCTATTTGGCGAGCTAATCGATGTAGTCCACCACCAAGCGCCACTGCACCCACTTTGGGTTCAGGCAAACCAAAACGAGAACGGGTAGTTGCGATAATCAGATCGCAGGCAAGCGCAATTTCAAAACCACCACCAACAGCCACACCATCAACGACAGCAATTAATGGTTTAGCGAGTTCAAATCGTTCTATCAGGCCTGCGTAGCCTGAAGCAGGATAAGCATTGGGCTCGCCTGATTCGGCAATGGCTTTTAAATCACTACCTGCTGAAAAAGCGCGGTCGCCAGCTCCTCTGATAACACCTAAATACTGATTGTTGTCAGCCTCAAAGTCATCAAATGCGTGCTGCAATTCGTCATGCATTTGTTGATTGATAGCGTTCATTACGCGAGGGCGATTGAGTGTTATGTGTGTGACGTTGGCGTCTTTAGCGACACTGATAAATTGGTAGTCCAGTTGCCGTTCCATTCAATTATTCTCCGCTGATGATGATGCCGTTGTCACGAATATATTCTATCAGAACGTCCCTGACTAACACTGGACCGGGACGTATGGTTATTGCATCACACCCAATGACTTGACTGCTTGCGCCGCGACAAAATCACTGACAGCGACGGTATAAACGGTGTCGTCGTTCAAGGAAGCAATACGTGCCTGTTGAGCTTGTTCACGTTGCATGATTTGTTTCCAGATCAGCGCCTTTGGCTTGCGTAACCAGGCCATACACTCCGGCCCGATGGGCGAAGATGCAGCCGAGGCTCTGCCCGTTCCAGCAACATTGTTGCTTGACGAGACCGGCACAGTGCTTTGGATGGATGTTGCTGAGAACTACCAACGACGACAAGGCCCAGAAGTTGTTCTGGCCGTGCTTAAGACATACTTGGACTAATCCCGCGAGGGTTCATGACCGACTCAATACCTGACAGCGCTTCATCAACCTGCGTGCCATCGGATCAAAATCATCTCGACGATGCAAGACACGGCGATTGTCCCAGACAATCAAATCATAAGGCCGCCATTTCTGCTGCCAGACATTCTCGGCTAATGTGGCATAGGACCAAACCTCATCGAGCAGCCTTTCACTTTCCTCAAGATCGAACTCTGTCACATACGCCCATTCACGACGCCCCAGATACAATACCTGCTCGCCCGTTTCGCTGTGGCCGATAATCGCAGGATGGGCAGCGCCCGGCGCATTCCTTGGGTCATTAAACGGTTCATAACCCGGCCGCAGTTTACCGATGCTGGTGTGCGCAGCATCATGTTTAATGGTCAGGTTTTGCAGACGCTGTCGCAACTTATCAGGCAATTTTGTGAACGCGGCGCGCTGGTCCGAGAAGTAAGTGTCACCACCCTCTTTGGGTATCTCGACACCCAGCAAGACGCTCGCCGGGGGTGGGTTTTCGACATACGTCATATCGGCATGCCAGTTCGCTTCGGCGTTGCCGAGACCACCAATGGGTTTGCCATCTTTGATGATATTGGACAGCTGGGTCACATAACGATTTTTGATCTTTGCTCGCGCCGACGCCGACAAACGGCCCATCGGAATTTCTTCCAGCGGACCAAATCTGGTGCTGAAAGCCTGTAACTCGTTTTCATCGATCTGCTGGTCACGAAAGCGCAGCACACCATAAGTGAGCCATGTCTCATAGATCTGGTCAAATGCTTCATCCGTGATTGACGCGACGTTGACACCACTAATCTCAGCAACAAAATCAGACGTCATGGGGGTTATGTTCATGCCGAATGCTTCTCCCTATGGTTAAGTGCTCGTATTGATCACTTTGATCACGCGCCTTGGCACGATTATCCGCGCAATAAACGCCAATTCAGCATGCGCTAAAAACCGATCGTTGAACCTGATAATCGCAGCGCCCATCCTTGTCTGGCGCCAGAATACTTCTTCGATTTCAGGCTGATTATAGTCACCCGGCTGGGCAGTCAGGGCCTCAAGGTAAAACGCTTTAGTGTCTTCGATCGCGTGTTTAAACCAACTCAATTCTTCGATAGGTAAGCTTTCGTTATCGAGCAATACGCCGAGTTTTTCAGCATTATCAAGCATCGAAAAGCCAGAGACGCCGACAAGTGTGCGACCATTACGTCTGCGCTTACCCAGCTCGTACCATGGCGTCAACGTCTGCAGTTCGGCGCTAAGCGCAGTTGTCCATGTGTCTGCGTTGTCGTCCGCTTTTCTAAATGACACAGGACAAGCAGGCGAGTCACTCACCGCTACTTCTGGTGCGTCCTCGGGATAGTCTTCTAGAACCGGACCAGATTCTCGATTGAGCAGATCCAGAGTGGCCTGGATCACACGATGCTGGAACCCCGCATCGCCTGGCTTTCCCAGCGGACGACCTAAGGGAAAGCTTACCCATAGCGCTCGCGGCGGTTGCATACTCACCGTGTTTTCACGCACAAGACTAATGCCTGTGGTCATAATGCCCTGGCTTTCAAGAAAATAACTCAGCGCGCACACCGCGCGCGTGCAATTTGGTCACACAGGTGTGAGGAATACTGCGTCAACTCTATCCTGCTTTAACAGTCTGACAACCTGTGAGGCACTTTGCTCATAAGCATCCGGATTCAACCCGGCCCCCATGAAGCTATAGTGAAAGTCCGCCAGCGACCCTATCTTGCCTTGAGCGTCCAGTTCACGGAATCGGTCGATAGGGAATACAATATTAACGTCTTCTGAAAACCCCGATTTATCAAAGTTAACAGAGCTATGCGACATAACGAGATCGTTTGCATTCTCTTCCCCTGAAATCGGCCGGAATGTAGAATCAGTGAACGTAAACGCTGCGTCATCTCTGAAGTGAAGGCCGGCGGTGGTAATCAGCGCAATGCGCATTTCAGCGATCGCTTTTTTGCCATGGGCCCAAGCAGCAGGGCCAAGTGGCCGCTCGTTTTTTGACAGCAGATGCTCGCGTTCGTCGTCAGGAAGGTCGCTGAGTCTTACCATAACGCTATACGTGTTTGCTTCGAATAATACGGCAGTGTAGCGTCTTCCCATGAAACTCGCACCCCACATCTAAATCAGCCTTGGTTGATTCTCGCCCGCGGAACGAGGTGCATTTATATCCCAACCGATTATCGACCGCGTGGTAAATCAACGACAGACGATCGGCTCAGTGGTTATTTACAATTTAGGGGTTTATCTTCTGCGCGCGGCGTTAAACATGACGCGCAGGCTATGCACACTGATAAGCGGTGCTACTAAACACACCCACTGAAGATGGACGGCTGGTTAGCCTCAAAACTCGGTATCACCGCACTGGTGCCGACTGGCTTTCTTTTCGGCATCCTCATGAGTTACGCTTTTCTGGTCAGGTGAGCGGTCGGCTACGTCCTCTGCGTTTGAGGATAGGAACTATAGCAGGGCTTTTCGATCGAAAGTCTGAGTATCGAATCAGATTGGTTGCCTGCTTGTTTTATGAAATAGTGGAGCGGTATGAAGAGTAGTGGTTACCTATTTCGATAGGGTACCCGTTAGGATAATTTGGAGAAGGCTGTCGAATTCCAGCAGAACAGAAAACTTTTCTGAATCAGCGAGGCGTAACAAGCGCACAGTGAGAAATTAATAGAGGCTGTATAAGCCTGAATAAAAACAAAGCCAGAGAGCACCAGGAGAAAAACTATGTCTGTTAACCCTGATTTATTTGATCTAACCATGTCCGACGAAGCACGACCTTTGCTGGACAGAGTGAAAAAACACATTCAGGAGAACGTTATTCCGATTGTTGAAGAGTATGATCGGCTTGGTGAAGAGCGCGAACATGAATGGGAGTTTGCGCCGGGTCAGTTGGAACTGCTTGCAGGCGCAAAGCAGAAAGCGAAGGAGTCAGGACTCTGGAACTTCTTTCTGCCGGATGCTGAAACCGGGGAGGGGCTGCGCAACCTTGACTATGCCTATATCGCCAGCGAATTAGGAAAGTATCCGCTCGCTTCTCAAACCCTTAACTGTTCAGCGCCGGACACCGGCAACATGGAGGTGCTTGAACGAGTAGGTACAACCGCACAAAAAGAACAGTGGCTGGAACCGCTGCTGCAGGGCGAGATTCGATCCGCCTATGCGATGACTGAACCTGGACATCCCTCATCGGATGCTAAAAACATTTCAACCCAAGCGGTGCTCGATGGTGATGAGTGGGTGATCAACGGGGAGAAGTACTTTACTTCAGGCGCGGGAGACCCCCGCTGCAAGGTCATGATTACCATGGTGCAAACCAGCCCGGATGCCGCGCCACATCAACAACAGTCGATGATCCTGGTGCCCATAGACGCACCAGGCGTAAAGATTTTGGGTGCCATGAAAGTGTTTGGCGAAACACAGGCGCCACATGGGCACATGCATGTGCGCTTCCGAGACTGTCGGGTACCCAAGGACAATATCCTGTTGGGAGAAGGCCGCGGGTTCGAGATTTCTCAGGTTCGTCTGGGGCCGGGTCGAATTCATCACTGCATGCGTTCCATTGGTGCAGGCGAACGGGCGCTGGAATTGATGATTCGGCGTGCATCGGCGCGCACAGCGTTTGGCAAACCGATCATTCAACTCGGCAAGAATATTGAGGTTGTTGCCAAGGCTCGTTATGAAATTGATGCCTGCCGCCTGATGGTGTTGCAGGCTGCCAAGGCCATGGATGTCCTGGGCAACAAGGAAGCGCGGGTCTATGTCAGTGCAATCAAAGCGAACGTGCCGAAAAAGATCGGCCGCATCATAGATGAAGCGATCCAGATGCACGGCGCTACCGGAGTCACCCAATGGACACCGCTCGCGGGTATGTGGGTATCGCAGCGGTCACTGCGGATTGCTGACGGGCCGGATGAAGTGCATCACATGGTGGTTGGACGCGCCGAGGTGCGTAAGTATGAGGGCGAAGAATACCGTGTGCTCGCCGATAAGCTAGGACAAGAACACGAAGGGTTTGATTTGGGTCGATAGCAACCGCCTAGCAGAAAGGGTCAAGCAGGAAGGGTCACACACGTTTTGAGGCTTACGATAACCAGGATAGTACGGGCAAGATTAATGGGTGAATGCCTGATGGTTCCCTGTTTATTTCTACGACCGAGGATCGGAACTATAACAGGGCTGTTCGATCGAAAGTCTGAATATCGAATCAGATCGGTTGCTTGCTTGTTTTATGAAAGAGTGGAGCAGTATGACCAGTAGTGGTTAAAGGCTGCCAGGGTTTTTGTTGTCTGTGGCTATTGGCTGACCTAGTGATAGGCGATTAGCCAACGTGCTTTTCTGTTGGCGCAGAGATCAATGCGCTGCCGTGGTTTCAACCATCAGATAGCGGCAAATAGATCGTTTTGCAGCCCTTGCCCGGGCCTTTGCCGGCGCACAGCATCAGGGGGCGCGTATTGCGTCAGATGCGCCAGAATGGTCTGGATCGCGTCCGGGTCGGTGATATCTGCGATCACCCGCAGCGTGCTGCTGGACAGCGGACAGGCGGAGATATCTATCCTTCAACACTACTTGAGTATTCCAGCGTGCTCTTTTGAGGACAAAATCGTTGGTTTGCAGGTAGCGCCCATAAGAGGTAGGATTTTAGGACACATCTGTAAAACAATAACGACTTGGTCCATTGGTCCATTGGTCCATTGGTCCATTGGTCCATTGGTCCATTGGTCGAATGATTTTATTAATCAAAAAAGGTAACCCGTATGTCTGATTCATCAAGTTTTCAACGCACGCCGCTCGCAGCAGCACTCAGTTTTGCGTTGTTACCCTTGGTTTCCAGCCCTGTTTACGCCCAGTTAGAGGAAATCGTTGTTACGGCAACAAAACAGGCTGAGAGCTTGCAGGATGTCCCGATTTCTGTGAATGCACTTTCGGGCGAGACAATGCGCTCGCAAGGCATTATGACATTCGACGAGTACGTGGCTTTCCTCCCGAATGTGATTGACGCAGGTAATGCACCTGGCATGAGAGAAATTTATATTCGCGGC
>Ga0114997_10003763_pt1 | contig 11855 bp, 13 predicted proteins | sample ArcticOcean_MG_C_2_FD_87045 | JGI IMG/M metagenome (GOLD analysis project Ga0114997, IMG submission 87045) | Marine microbial communities from western Arctic Ocean - ArcticOcean_MG_CB4_136 | ecosystem: Environmental > Aquatic > Marine > Oceanic | place: Arctic Ocean: Canada Basin | collected... | reverse complement strand
TGGAGGATGAATTGATAAAGCTGGATCTTGTAATATTGGATTAAAACCCAATCCATCTAAATTTATTTCATTTGTTGTAATAAAAGGATTTGAAGTAAGAACTGTAAATAAAGAAAATCCAATTATAATTAAAGACTGAGTTTCGAGGGCTTTGGAGACGAATGAAATATTTTTTTTATTATATAATTTATAAATAAAATAATTAAATATAGTTAGGACAAAAATCCATAAAAGCATTGATCCCTCATGATTTCCCCATACTCCTGCAATCTTATACATGAATGGCTTTGATGTGTGAGAATTTTGGTAAACATTTATTAAGCTAAAATCTGAAGTGATATGGCTATATATTAAAGATAAAAAAGATAAAAAGGTTAATAAAAATATACTTATAACAGCAAACTTATTTATTTTTACAGTAATATGTTTGTCTTTTCTTCGTGAGTTAAAAAATTGTAAAACAGATATACACAAGGATAACCAGAGAGAAATATTACCAATTATAGGGGCCATATAAGTTTCATCATATATTTTTTTCTATTTATACCAAGGTTCATAATGTCCAAAAGATAATTAAATGTATTAATTGTTAAGTTAATTAGTCAACTTGTGAAAAAAATGTTTTAAATCATCTTCATAATTAACCCATGAATTTACGGATGTATTATAGATTTTTTTTCTTGCCTGAGTGTCACTAGCTGTTTGAATAGGTCTTTTGTTATCATAAAATTGAAGGCATTTGTCATCCCATGGAAGAGCACAGTTTTTTACGAGATCACGAATTTTTTTTTCAGAATTATCAATAATTTCCTCATATTTAATATCAAAAATAAAGTTTGGAAATAAATTTTTCCAATGATTCATTAAATCTTCATAAAGTATATAAAAATCAACAATTTCATGTAAATTATATGCAAAATTAAGTTTAGGGTTTACAAAATAATTTTTAAATATAGAAAAACAATTATCTTTGGGATTTCTTACACAGTGAATAATTTTTGCGTTAGGAAGTATAAGTTTTATAAAACCAATCCATTTAAAGTTAATTGGGAGTTTATCAGTAATTCTTTTGTTTTTAGATATTTTCTTTAATCTTTCGATATATTCCACACCTATATTCTTGAACTTTTTAGTATTAATTTTACTTAAATTAGTTGACGATAATGAGTTAGGTTTGTTTAAAAAATATTTTTCTATTATTTCAGGAAGAAGATTTAATTCATCAGCACCATACACATCGGGGTGGCTTGATAATATTTGCTCAACAAGTGTAGTACCAGATCTTGGCATTCCTAAAACAAATATTGGTGTAGTATCAACACATCCTAACTCTTTAAGATTTGCGAAAGTTGATTTACTAAATGTTTTTTTAATTTCATTAAATTCACTTCTTTGTTCGTTAATATCAAAGTTAATATTTTTTCTTCTCAGAGCATTTCCTTCTGAGTAATATCTAAAAGCATTTTTATAATTTTTAATATCATCAAAAGCTTTCCCTAATGAAAATGTTAGCTCAGCTTTTTGTGGTTCACTTACTTTTGTATCCAAATATATACTTTGTAAAATTTTTAAATGATCATTTTCTTTAGTATATTTTGTCAACTGACTTAAAATTCTATGTGCTACGAAAAGATATTTATTTATTTTAACAGCTTTTTCTAAATTTAGTTTTGCTTCTTTTAAATTACCTAAGCTTTTTTGAGCTACACCAAGGTTATAATAAAAAACTGCAAATTTAGGACTTATAATTATTGCTTTTTTATAACATTCTATTGCTTGAGAGTGATTATTTGTTTTTGAATATAAATTTCCTAAATTATTTAATGGTTCAGAAATTTTATCATTGAATTTAATTGATTTTTTATAATAGCTCTCTGCTAAATTATAATTTTCTTTATACTGGTATAAAGTACCTAAATTATTGTGTATCATTGCAAAGTCAGGCTTAATTTTTAAGCCTTTTTTATAACATTCAATAGCTTCATCAGTTTTTCTTTGTTCGTTTAAAACAATACCTAGTATATTGTATAAGATTACCGCGTTTGGATAATACGTAATAAGCTCTTTACCGTACGTTTCTGCTCTTGGTAAATTTCTTTCTTTATATAAATCTAATAAAAATTGTATTTTCTTTTGTAAATTTTCCATTGATCAAATTTGTGCTTTTATAGCATCATATTACGATCTGTGTTAAAAAAGACATAATTATTCATTATTGCAACAACATAAAATATATAATAAATACAAGATTAATTTAATTGGTCCCATCGTCTATCGGTTAGGACACGTGGTTTTCATCCTCGAAAGAGGGGTTCGATTCCCCTTGGGACCGCCAATAAAGAGTTTAAATGAAGTTATTAAGAGTAGGTGAAGAAAAAAAAGAAAAACCGGCAATAATTGATCAAAATAATAAATTCCGAGATTTATCATCTTTAATCTACGATTTAAATCCTGATACATTAAATTTTGAAACAATTGATAAAATAAAAAAAACAGATATTTTAAAGCTTCCAATCTTGGACCCAAACAGCAGAATAGGTCCTTGTGTATCAAAACCTTCTAAATTTATTGGAATAGGATTAAATTTTAAAGATCATGCTGAAGAACAAAACTTACCTATACCGAAAGAACCGATAATTTTTTCCAAGTTTACAAATTGCGTATCAGGACCAAATGATGAGATTATTATTCCAAAAAACTCAAATCATACAGATTGGGAAGTGGAACTAGGTTTTGTAATAGGAAAAAAAACTTTATATGTCGATGAAGAAAATGCTTTGGACCACGTACTTGGATTTTTTTTAGTTAATGATGTCAGTGAAAGAAGTTTTCAAAAAAACAAAGGATTAACATGGGATAAAGGTAAAGGCTTTGATACTTTTGGACCAATAGGACCGTATATAATTACAAAAGATGAGTTGCCAGATTTTCAAAATCTAAATATGTTTCTAGAAGTAAATGGAAAAGTAATGCAAAAAGGAAATACAAAACAAATGATTTTTGGAATTAATACTTTAGTATCATACATGAGTCATTGCATGACTTTGTATCCAGGTGACATTTGCTGTACTGGGACTCCTCCCGGAGTTGGGGAAAATATGAAACCACCAATTTTTTTAAGAGGTGGAGAAATTGTAAAACTTAGGATTGATAAATTGGGGACCCAAGAACATAAAGTTCGTTTGTATAAATAAAAATATTTTAAATGAGTTTTTATGTTTATGTTATTGGAAGTTTAAAAAAACCAAAGAAAACTTATGTTGGCTGGACTAATGATTTAAAAAAAAGAATTTTTAAACACAACTCAGGGAAAGGTGCTAAATTTACAAGAGGTAGAAAATGGAAACTTCTGTATTCAGAAAAATTAAGTTCAAAAAGTAGTGCTTTAAAAAAAGAATACGAATTAAAAAAAAATAATAAGTTTAGAAAAATCATTCGTGAAATGAATAAATGAGTAAAAATATATTAATTTTTTAGAACTGATAGAATAGGGGGTTTATTAATTAAGTGCCCCTTATGAGGATATAAAATTTACTAATTAATACATATCTGGTATTTATAAATAATGACTTTAGAGACTAACTCAAATATAAACACAACAAATTGCATAAATGGTTGTGTTTTATTTGACGACAAAAGCAACTATAGCTACTGGGAAGAGAGAGAAGCTACTTCCGATGAAATCTATATTGTAGATTTTGTAAATAAAAATAATTTGAGCCAAAAAAAGAGAGTGCTTCATGTGGGAATTGGTAACTCATACGTAGCAAATAAGTTACTTAGTTATGCTCAAATTGATGGGATTACTATATCTAATAAAGAAATTAAAAAAGGTAAATTAAGTATGCTTAAAAATTATGAATGCTTTTTTTTAAATAAATATTCAAATCACAAATTATTCGAAAATAAATTGAACAATTATGACATAATAATTGACGCAAACATTAAATCATTTGCTTGTTGTGAAAAAGCATTTCAAAACCTTTTTTTTAAATATACTAAAATGCTTAATTATCAAGGCATGATAGTTACTGGGAAAAAAGGAATGAACTGGTCACGTTTTGTTAAACCAGTAAACAGTTTTTCATTAAAAAAATTTTTTTACAAAAAACTTAAGGAATATGATGGTCCTAAACGTAATTTCTTATCTGTTGATGAGTGTTTTTCACTTGCCGAAAAACATCAGCTTGAATTTAATTCGTTAGATAAGAATATTGTTTATTTCAAAAAATTATTAAAATGAATAAATATCTATTTTTTAGAACTGATAGGATAGGTGATTTTCTACTTAGTTCAATCTTGATTAATTCAATAAAAAGAAATGATCCTAAAGCATATTGCTCAGTTGTTTGTTCAGATAAGAATTATGATTATGTTAAAAATTTTCATTTAGTAGATGAAGCTATTTTGTTTCCTAAGAAAAACATTTTTAAAAGAATTAGATTTTACTTTTTAATATTTTTAAAAAAAAACTATTGCACAATAGTATGTGATGGTAAAAAAAAATCTATTTTTTGTGCAATACTAATCAAATCAAAAATTAAAATTTTATTCTGTACGAAAAATATTTATAGTTTTTTCTTTAAATTTTCTTTTAATAAAATTCTTCTTGATAGCAAAGCAGAATCTAAAATCTCTGAAATTTGCCATGTTATTAATTATCTAAATTTTAAGTATGATGATAAAGATTTACATTCTATCAAAATTAATTCTAATAAAGAATTTTATAAAAATATAAATTTTAAAGCGATTAATCAATCTAGTTTTAATTTATTTCACCTTGATGAAAAATGGATTTTCAACAGTTATATAAAATCCTATAAAAATATTGAACCTAGTGTTTATGAATTAAAACAATTTATATCTGAGCTAATTTTAATATCTAAAAAAAATTTAATAATTACTTGTGGTACACAAAAAAATATTTTAATTAATACTTTAATAAAAGATTTTACCTTTTTAACTCATAATACCTACTTTAAAAAAATAAATTCTCAAACTATTTTTTTATTTATTGATTTAAACTTTTTTGAACTTGAGTATATAGTTTCTAAATCTAAAATCTTAATTGCATCTCATGGCTCAATTTCACATGTTGCGGCTTCATTTGGCGCAAAAATAATTGATATTATTGATGATAGCGAAACTATCTTTTTTTTTAAATGGTCTAATCATTTTAAAAATTATAAAAAAATATTTAGAAAAAATTTTAATTTATTACAAAAAGATATTTTTAAATCACTTTAGTTTTTATATTTTAATTTTGTTTAATGCGTTATTTTTAAACAAATTTGCTTCTTGTATATAACGCCTAACCATTTGTGTAGTTTTGTGTCCTGTCATAGCCATTATAGATCTCTCTTCGGCTCCCAATTCAGCAGCTGACGTAGCAAACCCGGAACGTAAACTATGTCCTGAATATTTTCTTGAGTCTAGACCAGCAATTGCTGTGTACTTTTTTATAATTAAAGCTACGCTCTTGTCAGATATATCAAAAATTTTTCCATGTTTTATTTCTGATTTTTGAATCCAGTTTTTTAGAGAAATTACTGGACAATATTTTGAATTTGAGAAGTAGGGAATGCCCTTAGTCATTCCCTCGCCTGATTGATCGGTTTTTGATCGTTTTATAAAGATTTTAACTCCTTCAATAACAAAATCAATATCCTCGTAATCTATTGCTACAAGCTCTGATCTTCTAAAGCCACCAGAAAACCCTATAAGGAGCAAAGCTCTAGATCTAATTTTATTAATTTCATTTTTTTCTTCATCGATAACATTAATAATTGATTTTAAATCACTAATTAATATTGGTTTTTTTGCTTTTTGATAACTCCCATTTTTTCTTTTTATTCCCATTAAATTTTCAGTAATCATTGGATGCTTTATATCTATATAGTGCCCTGAAAGCTTATGAATCACGCTTATAGAGGCTAATCTTCGCTTTAATGTACTAAATTTACATAACTTTGATAAATAAGTTAGATAAAGACTTATAACTTTTGGTTCCGATGGCATCGGTTTAAAGCCATTTTTAATACAAAAGCTACCAAAATCTTTAAAATCAGCCTTATAGGCTCGCAAAGTGTTTGGAGCTTTAGAATTTTTTAAATTCTTTAATGTTTCTAATTCTAAATTTTTTACATCAGTTATTAAATCATTCATATTTTTCCGATAACCATTAATTATCGGAAGTAATATAATAGGTGCTTTTAAATGTCAATATATTAAATTGATTTATATGATTAAAAATTCTAAAGAACATTTAGATTTAACAAAAGAAACATATTTTCAACATTTTAAGTTTGCTACATTTATTGGGATATCAATGATATATGGAGGCCTGCAGGCACTAATACATGCTATATACCCTGGAATATTAACAAAATCTGCAAGCACTAAAATTAAAAAATTATATAGTTTGTTGTCAGGCACATCTGAGAATGAGGGGAACTAAATTTCAGATAAAAGTGTGGAAATACCTTAAAACTATACCAAAAGGCAAGGTAAAGACCTACAAACAGGTCGCTATAGGCATTAATAGGCCTAATTCAGCCCGTGCTGTCGCTAATGCATGTGCCAAGAACCCTTATGCACCGAAAATACCCTGTCATAGAGTAATTAGGTCTGATGGACTGCTGGGTGGCTATTCAGCGAAAGGTGGTATTAAGACTAAAAAATTGCTCCTATTAAAAGAGGGTTTTCGGCTTTAAACGCTTGTAAAATATAGCTTTTTTTGCTTTCTAGAGCCGCCTACCCTTTTTTTTAATTCTTCACCCTTCAGTTGTACCAAGATAGTATGTATTGCTAAAATAGACCCTTCTATGAGCCTTTAATCGCTATATTCGCAAACTGCAACCCTCATAACTGAACATGATTTTAAAGTTCATTTTCCTTATTTTTTCACACTAATTTAGATTAAAAAAAAATTAAAATTATGAATAACCACCAGAACATTAAAAAATGGCTATTTTACTTACTTATTTTTTATTACATACGTTATTTTTTTCAGTTTTTTTTTGGTAGAAGGTCTTTAATTGTATTTAATAGTAAATAAATGGCTATTTAGCTGAGTTTTTTTTATTTTTTATTTTATTATATATATTTAATATAATTTACATTATATAACTTAGTTAGCTAACTGTTTTTATTGATTTATATAATATACTTAATGTATCACTTTAGCTATATATTACTTAACAATAGCATTAACTTTTTCTCTAAAGAAAATATAAATCCCAGAACAAACAATTATTGATAAACCTACCCACGTTAAATAATGAGGAAAATCACCAAAAAAATGATATCCTAGCATTACATTAGTTACTATCTCAAAATAACCAAAAGGTGCCAATTTAGAAGCATCAGCGTACTTTAAAGACAAAATTAGAAAAAGATGACCAAGACAAGCAAAGATACCCATTAATGCTAATAAACTCCATTGCTCGAAAGTTGGAGCAATCCAAACAATGGGTACAAAGAGTGAAGCTATAACAACCCCCACCACACCTGTTAAAAGCAAAGTCAATAAAGGATTGTCTGCACTGTGCAATTTTCTAGTAATTATAAGATATACTCCATAAAAAAACCCTGTTCCTAAAGCAGCAAGACTTGCTAAATTAAATTCTATAAAACCAGGTCTGACAACAATTAAGCTTCCAACAAAACCTACTAAAACAGCAGCCCACCTTCTAGGACCAACCTTTTCTCCTAAAAAAATAGGAGATAAAGCTGTAGTAATTAATGGAGCAACAAAAGCTAGTGTTAAAGCTTTTGCCATTGAAATTACAGATATGGAATAAAAAAAAAAAATATTAGCAAAAAATAAAGTTAAGCCTCTAAAGGTTTGTAATTTTGGTTGTGTAGACCATGTTAAACTTTTTCTAAAGAACAAAAGCATAAATGGTAAAGTAAAAAAAACTGTAAAGAAGTACCTTGCCCAGGTTATTTGAAAGAAAGATAAATCAGTACTTAGATACTTAGCGATAGTATCCATAAAGGGCAATAATGCCCATGCTAACAAATTGTAAGTAATGGCTTTCACAGCTAGTTAAAGTATTTTAAAGATATAAATACTACAACTATTAAAGTAAAGAATGATAAAAATGTTGACAATGCAACAGTGCTTGCAATGCTGTTAGAAATTTTTTTAGGTGAATAAATTTCGCTGACTAAAAAAGTTAATACAGCAGATGGCATAGAAGCTTGAATAAACATTACACCAGCTTCCACTCCTGAAAGATTGAACATTTTAACAAAAGCCAAACCGACGATAGGACCTAATATAACTCTAATAGATGAATAAATAATTGTTTCCTTAACTGAAAATACTTTAAGTTTAGATAAAGCAACTCCTAAAGACATTAAAACTAAAAAAATAGTTGCGTAACCTATTAAGAAAGTAGCGTTTTCTAAAAATTTAGGTGCTGGAATTTTAAAATAAACAAATACTAGGGAAACTAATAAAGCATAAATCGGAATACAGTTTAATAAAGGTTTTAATGAAAATTTTTTACTTGCTAATAAAATATTAAGACTAAAGTGAAAAACTAAAATCATTGACGTAATAGCTGTAGCTATCGCTAGACCCATTTTTCCATAAGCAAACAAACATAAAGGCATGCCCATATTTCCCGTATTTGGTAAAATTAATGGAGGTAGCAACCTATAAATATCTTTATTAAGAATTTTTAAAATTACAAGTCCTATTATTGAAAAAACCCCGACATACAAAGTAATATAATATGAAAATCTTAAAAAAATTTCAAAACTTATATTTGTTGTAGTTAATGAGTAAAAAATAATAGATGGTAAACCAAAATTACCAGCAAATGTGGTAATGAATTTAGTGTTAAATTTAGGGTCTCTTTTACCATACCAATAACCTATTCCAATGATAAGAAAAACAGGAAAAAGGACATCAAAAAGTTGAATTAAAATACCCATTTATGTTATCTTGATAAATAGGGAGCTTTATAACCAATGGCTCTCTCAAATTCATTAAGTCTTTTAAATATAGATCTTAGTTCGGTAATTCTAGTCCAGTTTTGCATAAATAAAGAAAAACTTGATTGAACCTCTCTAAAGGCACTTGATGTTTGAATTAAAACTCCTAATGTCATTGCGCCTGTAAATAAACCAGGGCCCATAATTATATAAGGAACAATTACCATTGATTGGTTATATAAAATTAACCACAAATCAAAATAACCATAGTGCAAGAAAAGTCTGTGGTAGTTAAATTTAATTCCTGTAAAAAGCTCAAAAATAGTAGGTGGTTTAGCGTATTCAACTCTATCGTCTTCAGCGTATACTAACTCTTTACGAAATGCAGCTTCAACTTTTTGATTTTTATATTCTAATCCTGGCAGTTTAATACCGACAAACCAACTAATAAGAACACCGCCCAAGCTGGCTGTAAGAGAAATATAAACTAAAGATCCATTAATATCCTTTAACCATGGAATAATAACATTAGAAGAAAGGCCCCATAAAATTGGAGTGAAAGCTATCAATAGCATTAGAGCTCTTAAAACCTGGAGGCCAATACTTTCAACGATTGATGCAAATTTTTGACAATCTTCTTGAATTCTTTGAGAAGCCCCTTCAACTTTAGCATCAACTTTTTTCCAATATGGCATGTAAGCAAATGTAATGGCTTCCCTCCATCGAAAAGCATACAGTCTAGTGAAATAGTTAGTTATTGTGTAAATAAATACATAAGGAATTGCTAATTTAAAAAATAAAAATATATTATCATAAAACTCAGAGACATCATGCTCAGTTGCTTTTTGTAAAATATCGTAAAAACCCTTGTACCATTCATTAATTTTTACATCGATCCAAGTTTGAGCTACAAGGGATAAAATTATAAATGAAAAACCACCCCAAGCCCACAAAGCCCATTTTCTATCTAAAAAAAAACTTTTTAACATAAATTATTTTTTTAAAAAATTATCAGAGTAAGATTTAATGATAATTTTCCTTTTTTGAGGTTCGACAACATAAAAATTAATATTGTTCTTCTTAGCATAGATAATAGCATTATCTTTAGTTGAAAATTCTAATTTAATTTCAGACATTGTATCTTCTGAAGTTTCCCAGCCCATAAAAGGATTCATGGTAGTATTAAGTGTATCAAATTCTAAAATCCACAATTTGGAATTTCCAGACCCAGATTGCATTGCCGTTTTAGTTGGTTTATAAATTTTTGCTTTTCTCATAACTAAATTGGTCGGGGCGGCAGGATTTGAACCTGCGACCCTCTGGTCCCAAACCAGATGCGCTACCAGGCTGCGCTACGCCCCGATTTTTTGTTTTATATTCTATCTCATTCAAATATACAATATTTATAAATAGTTTAGTTCAGACATTACATTTTTAAAGTGTATTTCCATCTTTTTAGCAATTTTTTTATCTAAAATTTTTCTCCAGTCGTTTTTTTTCCCTAAATTAAAAAATTTGATATTTTTTTTTTCTTTCGATGAAAAAGGAGCTTCTTCAAAACCTTTTTGGTTTTCCATATTAGATAAAAATTGAAAACTAGTAGTGGTAATAGAATTATCTATTTTATTATAATCTATATTAAGATCAAATAACTTTGATAAAAAAATAAGTATTTCAATAAATATTTTTTTTGGGTCAGATAGCAAGTCCTCATATTTAATTATTTTTACTGGACAAAACACTATATTTTTCCAAGATAAATAATGATCTTGCCAATCTCCCAGGAAGTTAAAATCATTTTGTGTTTTCTGTAAACCTTCATTGTTTTTATTTCCATTAGGAAAAATGATTTTTTTTTTGTTAGTCATAAAATTAAAAGATTCATCAATATTAAATTCATAATGATTTGAAATAGAAGTAATAACATTTCTTGGATCTCTAACTACATAGATTGCTGCTTTTGTATTATTTTTATCTGTAAAGCTGTTTTGGTTTATTGAACACATTGCATTATGGGTTTTTAACAGATGAATTTTTTTGTCCTTATTGATAAATTCTTGACTTGGTATCCATTCACTTGAAACTTGAGACTGTTTTTTTATAACATTGATTTCGTTATTTCTTACAGAAAAACGTTGAATCTGTTTCAATGTTTCAAAAGTAAATTTTCCATTTTCTGTATATAAGTATGATGAAAGCATTGATCTAATCCATGTATTTCCACTTTTAGGGTATGATGCTATCCAAATTATCATGTTATTTATATATACTACTCTTAGAATTTATTTAATATTATGATACTTATTATTTAATTTCATGATTGATTATATAACTACACCTTTCCGTTGGTTTTTTAAACTAGAAGCAGCTAGTGGTTTAATTTTACTATTTGCTGCAATTATTGCTCTTTATTTAAGCAATAGCACCTTTAGTGATTATTATTTCAATTTATTAAATATACATATTTCAGTAGGAGCAAAGAACTTTAGCCTAGATTTAAGTGTGATCCATTGGATCAATGACGTGTTGATGGCAGTATTTTTCTTTGTTGTTACACTTGAGATTAAAAGGGAATTTATCCAAGGTGAGTTATCTAAACCTAAGCAAGCATTGTTGCCAATATTTGGTGCGTTTGGTGGAATGGTAATACCTGCTTTAATATATATATTAATTAATATTAATACACCTGATACTATTAATGGTTGGGCAATACCTTCTGCAACAGATATAGCTTTTTCAATAGGTGTACTTTCACTATTAGGGTCAAGGGTTCCAATATCATTAAAGGTTTTTTTAATGGCTTTAGCTATTATTGATGATGTTGGAGCAATTATCATAATTGCTTTTTTTTATACATCTGAACTTAATTATTTATATTTAGGATTATTAATAGTAACATTTTTGATTAT
>Ga0114997_10003760_pt1 | contig 11861 bp, 12 predicted proteins | sample ArcticOcean_MG_C_2_FD_87045 | JGI IMG/M metagenome (GOLD analysis project Ga0114997, IMG submission 87045) | Marine microbial communities from western Arctic Ocean - ArcticOcean_MG_CB4_136 | ecosystem: Environmental > Aquatic > Marine > Oceanic | place: Arctic Ocean: Canada Basin | collected... | reverse complement strand
CATAATGATGTTCAAATAATATAAATTTGATCTTTTTAATATAATCTTCAAGTCCCAAAAGAGTCTCATATTCAAACCCTTCCGTATCAATCTTAATAAGATCTACTTGATTGATTTTTTTTTGTATCATAAATTCTTTTAAAGGAATGATTTTTGTTGGAACTTTTTTATCAATAAATTTTTTGATTCCAAATATAGTTGTAATTAATTTTTTTTTTTTAAAATATTTAGAATTTGTATTTAGACTATTAAAAGTATTTGATACTCCATCAGTAATCTCATTTAATAACAGAATTCCATGCTTTTCTCCGACTCCCAATGGGTAGATCTCAATCTCTATAAAATTTTTTTTATTTATTTTTTTTATTTGCTCTTTTAATTTATTAAAATTTTTTTTACTTGGTTCAAAAGCATATATTTTTCTTATTGAAAAAATTTCTAAAAATTCAGTAATTGTATCCCCATGATGTGCTCCTACATCTATAAAAACATCTATTTTTTTGGAAATTGTTTTCTTTAAAAAGGAATATTTTTTTTTTTGATAAAAAAAATCAATAATTTTGATTAACGAGTTCATAAGTTAAATTTCTTTAAAAAACTATATATCTATTTTTATAAATTTTTTTTGCTTTTTTTTCATTAATCATCTTTATAATGCGCTTTTGTATGTGATGAGAATCTTCATTAAGAGGATAATTAACATTAATAAGAGGATTATATGAATTTATTTTATATTCTTTAAATATCCTATTTACGTTTCTACCAACAAAAACAAAAACTGTAATCATAACAATCACCAAAATCTTACGATCTAAATTTTTTAAGTCATTACTAAACTTTTCTAAAAAGAAACTTATAGGTATAAAAAAAATTAAAAAAAATAAATGATACCCACCGTATCTTAATGCGGGATGAAGTGAAAACCAAATTATAAAAATAACTGATAATAAAAAAAATACTAACTTATAATTTCTTTTATAATTTTTTAAAGATTTTGAAGATTTAAACAGTATGATAAAAATTAATACCATAAATATCAGTGAGTAAAGAAGATCTGACACTTTGTTAAAAAAATATTTATTGATCCAATTTTCTATCCAGTTGAAATCAGATATATAATTTAACTTATCAATATCTTTTAATGCATATCCTGCACCAGAACCTGCTTTTGCCCAATTTTCATAGTGCACACTTAAATGTTCAACCGTATCTAGAGTTAAAGACCACGGAACATTAAAAAAACAGGTTTTTTTTTCTGGGAATAATAGACAGCCAGTATTAAGAAAATTTGTTAAAATTACAAAACCAATTAACAAGAAGCAATAGAAAAAAGTTTTATTAAATAATAAATTAATTAATTTTTTTTTTTGATATAAAAAAATAATTAATGGAAAAGATAATATGAAATAAATCCCATATAGTGCTTTTAACGAAATGATAATGGTAAAAATTATGGTAAATAATTTTAAATAATCAAGATCAATATTTTCATTATTTTTATTTATAAAATAAAGATAATTAATTAATAATAAAATAATAAGAACCATTGCTGATCTGTCAGTCCCATGTTCACCTAATCGATAAAAAAAAATATTAATAAAAACTAACGATGAAAGACTTAAAAAAGTAACAAAAATATAATTTTTCCTAATATCTTTATTAAAAATTAACTTTATTAAAATAAAATTTGAAAATACCATGATATATGCGGGTACCAGGTGAAATAAATTATATTTAGCAGCTGGCAAACTAAATAAAGAAGATAATAAAAATATTGATGAATGTGTTTTAAAGCCATGATTTAAATTTCCTAGTCCTACTGGATGAGGGTATTCCACTAATATTAAAATATATGGAAAATGATAATAATGAAAATCATCATGATTTTTTCCTAATAATATAAATATTAAAGATACAATGACTAGAATAAATAATAATCTAATATTTTTTTTATTAATATTAAGTTGATTGAAATAAAATAAGAATAAACCTAGTCCAATTAATAAAATTATAGAATTGAATAGTTGATCGTGTGCAATAAACTGTGTGCTAATATAAGAAATTAATAATAAAGAAAATATTCCTATAATTCCTTGGTATCCTAAATTAAAATTTTCTATTTTAAGAATTTTTTTACTTGCAAAGAAACCGTAACCTAAGATTGATAATAAAATTAATGGATAATAAATAAAAATCATAGTTTTAGTATTTTTTTAAATAGATGGGATAAGAATTTTGTTAAATAATAATCAAGACTAAAAATAAAGCGTTGTTGTTTTTTTTTCATAATGTTTCTTAAATAAGAAAAAGCTTCAGATCTTCTTATCCACCAAATCTTTGAAAATTTATCAATATTTGCTGTGATACCATTTGGATCATAGTTATAATATGTTAAATTCTTATTTATAATATTATATTCATTCATATAGAATTTTGAAAAAATAGTTAATCTGGCATCAATTTCTAAGTGAGGAAAATCATTTTCATTAACATTTTTAAGAAAATTTATCATAAAATTTCTTCTGAGTGATATGCAGCTAGTTGGAAAAATTGTGGGCCATATGGAAGATTTTTGTATTTTTTTTTTTAAACTAAATTTTGCAAGCTTATTTAATGGCATATCAAATACACAATTTAAATTAATATTTTTTAGAAAAAATTGATCAATTTTTTTAAGTTTATCTTTTTTAAAACAATCATCAGCATCCAACAAACAAATTATATTTCCTCTAGATTTCTTAACACACTCTAAAATTCCTTTAATTTGATTAATGGGAGATGATCTTTTTTTATTATTTGATTTATTGATTATTAATTTTATTTTTTTATATTTTTGAATAATATCAATTGAGTCATCTGTAGAACAATCATCAAAAAGAATTATTTCATAATTTTTATAATCTTGAGTGCAAACAGCATGAAGCGATTTATCCAAAAATTTTTCTTTATTATAGTTTGTGATTAAAATTGATATGTAATTTTTATGCATCAATTAAAATATTGATTTTTTCATAAATTAAAATATTAAATTTTCAATTTTGGTTATTAATTTATTTTTATAAATTTTTTTTAATTTTCCGATATTAGCTACTAGATATGTTTTTTCAATGTTATCTACAAATTCAACCTGTTTTTTATAATATTTGGATATGAAGCTTGCTATATCTTTTAAATGTATTCCTCTACCTGATGCAATATTGATTATTCCGTTAAATTTTTTTTTATACAAATGAAAAATAATTTTTGAAATATCTTTCATTGAAATAAAATCTCTATAATGATCTAAATTATACAAAATAATTTTTTTATTAGTTTTTTTTATTTTTCTTTTTAAATCAGGGACTAAGTAGTTATTTTTTTGACTTTTATTTGTTGTGCTAAATATTCTTCCAATGCAATAAGCAGTCTCACTATCTTTTAATTTTTTAATTATATAATTTTCTGCTAATAATTTAGTTTGTCCGTAATAAGAGATTGGATTTATTTCTGATTTTTCATGAATCTTTTTTTTTGAAGATGAATAAACGTGGGAAGTTGAAGCAAAAAAAACCCATTTAATTTTTTTTTTTTTAACCATATCAATAATATTCTTGGTACCCAAGTAATTTACATCATAAGCTTTTTTTTGATTATTATTTACTATTCTGATTGGTACTATTGCTGCCAAATGAATTATTGCATCAAATTTTTCCCCATCTATCCATTTTGATACCTTGCTTTTACTTCTTATATCACCTTTAAAAAAAGAATAATTAAAACCAAATTTAGATTTAACTATTTCTTTTCCTAGACTTCCACTGTGACCTGTAATTCCAATTTTAATTGACATTAATTTAAGAGATACTTTATAATTAATTTATTCTATATAGTTTATATAAATCATACATGAATAAAAAAAAATTAAAAAAAAAATTTTTTTCTATTATTACAGTCGTTAAAAATGATCAGGCTAATATTGAAAAAACTATAAAAAGTGTTTTATCTCAAAATTTTAAGAATTTTGAGTACATTTTAATTGATGGAAAATCTAATGATAAGACACTTAAAATAATTAATAAATACCAAAAAAAATTGTCTTATATTTTGTCAGAAAAAGATAAGGGTATCTATTTTGCAATGAATAAAGGACTCAAACTTGCAAATGGTCATGTATTATTATTTGTAAATTCAGGGGATTTATTAACTAAAAATGCGCTTAAAATTATTTACAATATATTCAATAAAAACAAAAATATAGATTTTGTTTTTGGAACTGTTAAAAGGCATTACTCAAATTTATCAATCATTAAATCGGGCTACAATCCACTAAAGTTAAATTTTAATTTTGATTTTGCTACTTCACATTCTACTGGCTTTTTTATTAAACTAGTTTCTTCCAAAAAAGTGGGAAGTTTTAATACAAAATATAAATGTTCTGCAGATTATGATTTTTATTATAGAGCTATATTTAAAAAAAAACTTTCTGGTGTTGCAACAAGCAAAAGTGAACTAGTTGGAATCATGAGCAGTGGTGGTTACTCAAGCACTGTGAGCTTTATGGGTCATTTATTGGAAGAATGTTTAATAAGAATAGATAATGGACAAAATTTTTTATTGATTATGGCTATTTTTTTTAATGCGATTTTTAAAAGATGCTTAAAATTAATTAAAAATCTATTTCTAAAAATAATTTATTAGCAATTGTCTATTATTGTTATTTTTATTTAATCTTTATCAAATTTTTATTTTTCATTTCAAACAATTTATTACAATAACCCCATATTTGAGGGTTATGCGAAACAGCAATTATTGATAAGTTTTTTGAGATGATTTTTAAATCTTCAAATATCTTTTTTTCTGTAGTTTTATCTAAGCCACTAGTTGCCTCATCAATAATTATTATTTTGGGTTTGTTGATTAAAGCTCTAGCAATTCCAATCCTTTGTTTTTGACCACCAGATAACTTTGCTCCATTTTCTCCAATAATTGTATTTTCTTTATCTTTTAATGAATTTACTAAGTCAATTAATTGTGTTTTTTCTAATACCTCATATAAAAATTTATCTGAAATCAATAAATTTTCTTTAACTGTCATTAATATATTATTTTTAATTGTGTCATCAAAAAGGAAAGTTGTTTGAGGAACATACCCAAAGATGTGCTTATAGTCTTTAATATTTACTTCTTTGCCATCTATATAAAAAGTTCCACTGCTAGGATTTAATAATCCAATAAATATATCAACTAAAGTTGTTTTTCCAGATCCACTCTTTCCATATATTCCAATAATATCATCTTTTCTATTAATTTCAAAAGAGAGGTCCTTAATAATTTCTTCTGAGTTTAAATATTTAAATGCAATTTTTTTACAACAAAATTGTTTAGTAAATTCCAATAAGTATGGTTGATTTATACTTGCATCTTTAAAATTGTTTGTTAGATCATTTTTAGTATTTTCTGAAAATTCTGACTTAATCAAATCAATAGATGCCTTATTATGGCTAAATGAATTTATAACTTTCAGTAAAGATATTATCGCGGGCATAATCTTAAGCATAGAAATTAAAAATATTGAAGAAAATAGCATAAACTCTATTAGTGAATATCCAAAATATGTAAACGAAGTGGCCAATAAAAGTAAAAAAATAATTAGAGTGAGCTCTATCCAGATACGAGGAAGTAATTTAATACTATTTATTTTCGCTTTAACATTTGCCAGATTAAATGCTAATTCTTTTAATTTTTCATAAAATACTTTTTCTAAATTGTAAGCTTTAATTATTTTTATTCCCTGAAGAGATTCAAGGATAATCTTATTTTCTTTCCCTGTCATTTCTTGCTGAATAAAACCCATTTTTTCTAGGTGTTTACTAAGCAAAATTTTTACAGTTTTTATAAAAATTAAAGAAAAAATTATAATAAAAATACTTATTTTAAAGTTTATAGTAACAATAAATATCAAAAGAATAAAAATTATAAAAAATTCTTTGGATGCCATAATTACTGGTTCCAAAACTCCTGTGGTAAAAGCAGACGCTTCTGTGGTAATATTTCTGTATAAAATTGATGAATTAGAATTAACACTTAATTCATATCTATTATTGATATACTTTTTGTATAATTTTAAGGAGACCTCTGTTCTTATACTCTGAGAAAATTTCTGAATGAAAAATTCTAAATATGTTAAATATAATCCTTTAAATAAATACACAAAAAAAATTAATATAGTTAGGTTTATAATAATACTTTGCCGATTAAGGTCCTTAAAATAAAATAATTTTTTGATTGAAAAAATATCTGTTGATGAGTTTAAAATTTCTGAAATTAGTGGTATAATTAATCCTATACCTAAAGTTTCTAAAAATCCTGACACTGCAAGTAAAAAAAAAATTAAAGTTAAATTTTTTCTTCTCTTTAAGGTTAGAACTTTAAATATTTCTTTTAATAAATCAATATACCTAAACACTTTTAAGACCCATTTAACTTAATTTTTCTAATCTTTACATTCTTTGTAACAAAACTATGGTAAGTTTTCCAAAAACCAGCTTCTAAACTTGTTTTTGCTTTCCATCCATATTTTTTTGCAAGAGATATATCTAATAGTTTTCGTGGAACACCGTTTGGCTTACTTTTATCAAATTTAATTTTTACATTATAATTAAGCATCTTCATTATAAACTTAGCATAATCAATAATTTTTTTATCATTACCTGTTCCAATATTTATTAATGTTTCTTTCGTTTTTTTATTTAAAAAATACACACATGCTTTAGCTATATCTTCATTAAATATTAGCTCTCTTTTGGCCTGACCATTTCCCCACAGACTAATAAAATTTTTGCTATTTTTTTTTGCATCTATAACCTTTTTAATTAATGCTGGAAAAAAATGTGAATTAAGCTTGTCATATTTATCTCCAACTCCATAAGAATTAGCTGGCATTAGGCACCTATAATTTGTTTTATACTGATGGTTATAACTTTGACACATTAATACTCCTGAAATTTTAGCTACTGCATATCCTTCATTTGTTTTTTCAAGACTTTTAGATAACAAATATTCTTCTTTTATTGGTTGTGGGCATAGTCTTGGGTATATGCAACTTGAACCTAAAAAAATTAACTCTCTTACACCACTTATATAAGATCCATGTATTAAATTATTTTGTATAGCCAAATTTTCATAAATATATTCACCTCTAAAAACATTATTGGCATATATTCCACCAACTTTAGCAGCAGCAATTATCGTAACTTTTGGTTTTTTTTTTTTTATAAATTTAAAAACTTCATTTTGATTAAGTAAATTTAATTTTTTTCTATCTATTGTAATTATTTTTTTATAACCTTTAAACTTAAGTTGCTTAACAATAGCTGATCCAATTAATCCATTGTGGCCAGCCACAAAAATTTTATCATTTTTTTTAATCATCAGTGCATATTTTTATAATTAATTGGTAAAGATCATTTGTTTACCTTGTTGTTAACTATATTTTTTATATTACCGTACTAATATCAGATATTGCATTATCTATCTAATTAATTATTATGTGTTAAATTTAAAAACTAACTTAAATCACTTTGCCTTCTATAAATAAAATTTTCTACGGTCGTCAATCTATATCGGATAATGACATTAAAAATGTTAAGAAATCTTTAGAATATAAAACATTAACACAAGGTCCTTTAGTTACTAAATTAGAAAATAATTTTAGAAAATATTTTGACTCAAAACATGCTCTGGTCTGTAGTAGTGGAACCGCCGCATTACATTTATCACTTTTATCAATAGGTATAAAAAAAAATGATATAATAATCATGCCTTCAATCAATTTTATAGCTGTTTACAACCTATCAATCTCTTTAGGTGCTAAAGTTATTTTAGTTGATGTTGATGCACTTACAGGACAAATGATACCAGAAAAAGTTTTAAGCTTAATAAACTCAAAAAATAAAGCTAAAATTAAAGCTATTGTTACAATGAATTTGGGTGGCTATCCTGAAAATATTAAAAAATTTTTTGATATAAAAAAAAAATTTGGCTTATATTTAATAGAAGATGCTTGTCACGCATTAGGAAGTAATTTTCTATATAATAATAAATTAAAAAAAATTGGTTCTTGCAAATATGCCGATATTAGTACATTTTCACTTCATCCCTTAAAGGTAATTACATCAGGTGAGGGAGGTGTCATCTCTACAAATAATCACTTTCTTGCAAAAAAAATTGAAATGCTAAGATCACATGGCTTGAAAAAAAATAAAAAATATTATTGGAAATATACACATAAAGATTTTGGATATAACTATAGACTAAGTGAAATAAACTGCTCATTAGCAATCAGTCAACTTTCTAGAATTAAAAATTTCATCAAAAAAAGGAAGCAAATTGCCCAATACTATGTTAAAAATTTAACTCCTTTAAAGGACTTTATAACAATTCCAAATTACACTAATTTTAATTTATCTTCTTTTCATCTTTTTGTAATTCATATTAATCTAAAAAATCTTAAAGGCTCAAAGGATGATTTTTTTAAATTTCTGAATAAAAAAAATATTTATCCACAATTTCATTACATGCCTATTTATAGAATTGTAAAAAATATTAAGTATAGTTTAAACAAATTTAAAAACACTGAAAAATACTATAAAACTGCTGTTTCTATTCCAATATACTATGATTTAACTGTTAAAGATCAAGACCACGTTATAAGAAGTATCAAAAAATATACAAATATTTATAAGGTAAATAATGTTTAAAGATAAAGTAATTTTAGTTACGGGTGGAACAGGAAGTTTTGGTAAAGCCTATATTTCAAGCTTAATTCAATCAAAAATTAAATTCAGAAAAGTTATAGTCTTTAGTAGAGATGAATTAAAACAATTTGAAATGTCTAACCAAAAAATTTTTAAAGATAAAAGAGTAAGAATGATTTTGGGAGATATAAGGGAATTAAATTCAGTTCAAAGAGCATTTAATGGTGTTGATTATGTTGTGCATGCGGCAGCCTTAAAACAAGTCCCTGCAGCGGAATATAATCCGTTTGAATTTATTAAAACAAATATTCTAGGATCTCAAAATATTGTGGAAGCGGCATTAAATTCAAATGTAAAAAAAGTCATAGCACTTTCTACGGATAAAGCATCATCACCAATAAATCTCTATGGAGCGACCAAACTATGTTCTGAAAAGCTTTTTGTTGCAGCAAATAGCATAAAAGGTTCAAAAAAAATTAGTTTTTCTGTAGTTAGATATGGAAATGTAATGGGCAGTAGAGGTTCCGTCATTCCTTTTTTTTTAAAACAGCATAATATAAAAGAAAAACTTTCCTTAACTCATAAAGATATGACTAGATTTAATATAACACTAGAGGAGGCTATAAGATTGGTTACTTATTCTTTTTCTAACTGCAATAACGGTGAAATATTAATTCCTAAGATACCAAGTTTTAAAATCTTAGACTTAATTTCATCGATAACATCAAAGAATGATTATAAAATTACTGGTATGAGACCTGGAGAAAAAATTCATGAAGAATTAATTAATTCTTATGAAGCAAAAAATACACTAGAATTAAAAAATTATTATGTAATTCTACCAACAAATGATATTGAAAAAATTAATAAATATTGTAAAAAAAATTCAGCAAAAAAAGTAAATGAGTCCTTTTGTTACACAAGTAAAAATAATAAAGATTACCTTAATATTAAAGGTTTAAAACAGTTAATTAAAAATAATTTTTAAAAAATTAACAATTTATTTTAGAATTTTGATTAGAAGATCTGTTGAAATAAATGTCTATGAATAATAAAACAATTTGTCTTATTCCTGCAAGAGCGGGCAGTAAAAGAGTAAAAAATAAAAACATTAAAAAATTTCTAGGTAAGCCATTTCTGGAAAGAGTAATTGATACTGCAAAAAAAAGTAACTTATTTAATGAGTTATATGTATCAACAGATTCATTAAAAATTAAAAAACTAGCTATTAAAGCTGGTGCAAAAGTCCCATATATTCGATCCAAAGAATTATCAAATGATACGGCAATTATAAAATCTGTAATTGATGATTTTTTAAAGAAAATTATTTTAAGTGAAAAAAAATGTAAAAAATATAACATCAATCTTTTTGTTTTATATCCAACATCGATATTTGTTAATAAAAAATTACTGATTAAATGCAATGAAATGTTAAAAAAAACAGAATATGTTACAACATTAAAAAAATTTCCCCATCCAATTCAAAGAGCTTTAACTTATAATAAAAAAAAATTAAAACCAATTAACCTTAAACACAAACTTATGAGAACACAGGATTTGGAAGAATGCTATTATAATGCCGGACAAATTGACTGTTTTAAAATAGATTCCTGGTTTAAAAAAAAAATGTTTCATAAAATGAATGCAAAATTTATACTTTTAAATGAATTTGATTCAGTCGATATAGATACTCCAAATGACCTTAAATTGGCTTACAAAATATTTAATTTAAATAGTAAAAATTAAAAGTTTTGCTTAATCAGTCTCTTTATTCTTTATTGCTTCAACTACAATTATGAGTTTACTTTTTTTAAATAAGCAAGTTGATGTGTTATGTGCATCGTTTATAACAAAAATAATCATTAGTTGGTTATTACGTAATTTTATATTTTTTTAAAATTTGGATTCCTTTTTTAAAAGAACTAAACTCAATAATATCATCTGTATCTATAGAAATATTAAAACCATCCTCTAAATCAGACATTAATGTCATATGACCAATTGAATCCCATTCAGGAATATCATTATACTTTATTTTTTCATTAAATTTTTTTTTATCCATAGAAAAAGATTTAATGAAAATTGAAATATATTTATTTTTATCTTTCATTTTAAAGATTTTTAAGAATTGTCTTTATAATTTTTTCTACTGATAGTCCATAAATATTTTTTAGATATTCATAGCTGCCTCCTGAGGAATAATAATCATTTACTCCAACTCTTACTAGCTTGCAATTATTTCTTTCACCCGCAAGAACTTCTGCTACCGAACTCCCGAGACCTCCAAAAATATTATGCTCCTCTACTGTCACAATTAATTTTTTTTTTCTAGCAATATCTTTTATTTTTTCTTCATCTATCGGTTTAATAGTGTGCATATTTACTACTGAACATTGGATTTTTTTATCTCTCAATATAGATGCCGCTTCTAAACAATTTCCTAAAATATTCCCACATCCAATAATTGTAACATCATCACCTGGTAAAATCTCTACAGCTTTTCCAATTTTAAACTTATAATCTTTACTATTTATTATTTTTGTATTTGATCCAGCTGTTAATCTTATGTAAACAGAATTTTCATAATTTACAGCTTCATTTAATACTTTAAATAACTCAAAAGGATCTGAAGGTACAACTATTGAAATGTTTGGTATAGATCTTAATGCCCCAATATCCTCAATACAACAGTGGGTAAATCCTAAATTACCTAAGACTAAACCACTGGCCAATCCAACCATGCATATTTTATTTTTCATGTAGCCTAAATTTACTTTAATTTGCTCACAACATCTTAAGGTTTGAAAGGGTGCAAATGTTGTTGATATAACTTTAAAGCCCTCACTAGATAAACCAGCTGAAACACCAATTAAATTTTGCTCAGCAATACCCACATCTATAATTTTATCTGGATATTTTTTTTTGTAACGTTCTAGCCCGGCTGAAGTTGATACGTCAGAAGTAGTAATCATTAGTTCAGGATATTTTTTTGCTAACTCTATAGCAATTAATCCAAAAGTAGCTCTCATACCTAAACTTGACCAAAGCTTTATATTATTTTCAATATTCATTTAAGACTTTAAAGTTCTTTTAAAATTTCTTTATAAATTGATTTAGTTATAACTG
>Ga0114997_10003758_pt1 | contig 11863 bp, 7 predicted proteins | sample ArcticOcean_MG_C_2_FD_87045 | JGI IMG/M metagenome (GOLD analysis project Ga0114997, IMG submission 87045) | Marine microbial communities from western Arctic Ocean - ArcticOcean_MG_CB4_136 | ecosystem: Environmental > Aquatic > Marine > Oceanic | place: Arctic Ocean: Canada Basin | collected... | reverse complement strand
AAAAATATTTATTAGATGATATTTCTAATTTACACGCTTTTAATCAAGATCTGGTCCAAGATACCTTTCCAAGCGTCTTTGGTGAAAATGCAGATAAAAACTTTATAAAATTTTTAAATTTATTAAAAAATAATGGTTTTCCAATAGAAGAAGTTAAAAAATATTATTATTTTCAAATAGGACGTTGGGACGTAAAGCTTTTAAATAATAATCTAATAAAATTTCCATCTAAAAAAACAGTATCAGCTATTCAGCGTTCTGTTAAATTATTAAATCGTGAAGATTTTAAAAAATATAATTTAATTGATCTAAGAATGAGCAATGAGATAGTAGTAGAATAACAAGATGAAACTTAATAATTTAAATGCTGTGGTTGAAATAGGTAATGTAAATATAAAGTGTATTATTTTTAATGTTAACAATAATGTCTCAGAAATAATTTCTACATCAATAACTCCATCCGAAGGTATTCATAATGGTGTTATAATAAATGTAAGTAGAGCCACAAATGCAATTAGAAGGTCTATAAGTAATGCAGAAAAAAAAGCAGAAATTTTACTTAAAAAAATTCATGTTATTTTAGAGCAGCCAGAATTTTTATGTACTCGACTTTCTAAACATAAAAAAATTAATGGATCCAAAATTTACAAAGATGATATAGAATTTTTATTGAAAGAAGCAAAAAAACAAGTAACGCATAATGATACGAAACAATCAATTATCCATATCTTTAATCACAATTACATTGTTGATGGTAAAAAGTTTATTGAAGAACCAATAGATGTTTATGCAGATTATCTAAGTCATGAAATGACATTTATAACAATGCCAAAAAATAATATAAAAAATATTAGTCAAATATTTAGTGATTGTGATATTAAAATCGAAAGATTTATCTCTAATATTTTTAGCTTAGCAGCAAATTCGTTAAGTTATAATGATCTTCACTCAGGTTCAGTTCTAATAGATTTTGGGTTCGAGAGAACAAGTATAGGTATATTTAAAAATCAGGCTTTAATAAATTCCACAACTTTTCCAGTTGGTGTAAATCACATAACAAAAGATATTTCTAAAGTGTGTTCATTAAGTTTAGAAGAGTCAGAAAATATAAGAAATAAAATCAATTTTTTGTTTGAAAAAGAAAGTTCAATTTTTGATGACAATGACAACTTAAAAAATATTTTTTTTATAGATTCTAATTTTAGAAAAATTAGCAAGTCTTTAATATTAAATATTGTAAAATCTCGAGTTAATGAAATTTTTGAAATAGTAAAAAAACATTTAACTTTTAATAGATTTAATACATCTATAAATTCAAATTTTTTTATTGCAGGGGGTGGCTCTAATCTTTTTAACTTAGAAAAATCTTTATCCAAATTTTTTGATATAAATGTAAAAAAAGTTCCCATAAGCAATAAAAATGATTTTAAAGAGAATTTAGACTATCAATTCGCATCATGCCTGGGGGCTATAAAAATAATTGTAGATGGTTGGGAAACTGAAGCTATTCCCAAAAAAGAAAATAATAAAAATGAAAAAATAGGTTTATTAGGTAAAATTTTTAACAATTATTCATAAAAGATATTGTATTCTTTGGTAACATAAGTTGTCTTTTAAGATTTTCAGAGCTTTTATATATCTTTACTAGTGCCAAACAATTTACAAAAAACAATCAAAGAAACCATTGAATTTGAAGGTGTGGGTTTACACAATGGAATGAAAGTTAAACTTTGTCTGAAGCCAGCAGAAGCTAATTTTGGTATTAAATTTAAAAGAACTGATGTTGATAATAATAAAAATATAATAGTAGCAAATTATAAAAATGTAAGCTCCCCGATACTTTGCACAAAAATTAAAAACGAATATGGGATTTCAGTCTCTACTGTAGAACACCTTATGGCTGCTTTTTATTTAGAAGGAATTGATAATGTTTTAGTTGAGATTGATGCTGCAGAAGTTCCAATAATGGATGGTTCTGCTTTTGATTTTGTAGAAACAATAAAATCATTTGGAACCCTAGAGCAAAAAGAACTTAAAAAATTTATAAGAGTTCTTAAAAAATTTGAACTAAAAAATGGTTCAAGATATATATCTATCGAACCATATGAAAAAGATTTAATAATTGATTTTGAAATTGTATACGAAAATTCATTGATAAGAACTCGAAGGAAAGAATTTAAATTAAGTAACGGAGATCCTGCATCAATATACAATGCTAGAACATTTTGCTTGTATGAAGATATTGATAAAATAAGAAATCAAGGGTTGGCCAAAGGAGGATCTTTAGAAAACGCAATTGTAGTAAAAGAAAATAAAATTTTAAACGATAACGGCCTCAGATATAGAGATGAATTTGTCAGCCACAAAATATTAGATTGCCTTGGAGATTTAATGTTGACGGGACATAGAATATTTGGTCATATCAAAACTTCTCAGGGTGGTCACCAGTTAACTAATGACTTTTTAAAAATTTTTTTATCAGATCAATCTAATTGGGAATTAAAAAACTTTGAAGAAAAAGTTAAGAAAAACGACAGCTATATAAGACCAATAGCGGTAAATGCATAAAAAAAATATTTACTAAGAAAATTGTGATAGTCAAATATCATGATAAAGTGTTATTTAATCTAAAATGTTTAAAGGTTTTCTAACTTTATTATTCCTCTGTCTCCTATTATTCTCTTGTTCAAAAAAAGATAAATCAGGAATTATATCTCAGCCAACTGATGAAGAAATTACACTTGCCGTATATGCAGAAGCTGTAGAGGCACTTAAATCTGGAGACTCTTATTACGCAGGTAAAAAATTTAAAGAAGTTGAAAGTTTAATGCCACAAACAGAATGGGCAGCTAAAGCAGCACTTATGGAAGGATATGCACATTATTCTAGAAACGCTTATTCAAAAAGTGTTTTTTCACTAGAAAGATATATTAAAAACTATCCATCAGATGCAAACATCCAATACGCTCATTACTTAATAGCAATATGTTTTTTTGAACAAATATTAGATGAAAAAAAAGATTTACAACCCCTGTTAAAAACTAAAGAAAAATTAGAATTTATTATATTAAATTATCCAGAATCAGATTATGCAATTGATTCACGATTTAAAATGGATTTAATAATAGACCAGCTGGCTGCTAAAGAAATGTCAATAGCCCGATATTATATGAAAACATCAAAATGGATCCCTGCTATTAATAGACTTAAAATAGTAGTTGATGAGTACGATAGAACTGTTTTCATAGAAGAAGCTTTGTATCGTTTGGTTGAAGTTTATTATAAAATAGGATTAGAAGGAGAAGCAAAACAAGCTGCAGCAATACTAGGATATAATTATCAATCCAGTCAATGGTATAAAAGAAGTTATAAAATATTTAATAAAAAATATAAACCACAAAATATTAAGAAGAGAAAAAAAGATGGTTTGATAAGAAGAGCAATTAATAAATTATTTTAATTACCTATAAATGAAAAGAAAAGAAATTGAAAAAATTTATATTAAAAAAATTAATAGATTAAGAAAAAATAATGAGGCGTATTTTAAGTATGATAACCCTATTATTTCAGATAGAGAGTATGATAATCTTAAGATAGAAATTTTAAATCTTGAAAAAAGACACAATTATTTAAAAAATAAAAATTCACCAAATCAAAAAATTGGCTACGAACCTTCAAGTAAGTTTAAAAAAATAAAACATTTAAAACCTATGCTTTCATTATCTAACGCTTTTGAAAAGAAAGGCATGAAAGATTTTTTAAGTAAAATTAGTAATTTTTTAAATAAAAAAGATTTTAATATAGAATTAAATTCAGAACCAAAAATAGATGGGATATCAGCCTCGTTAATATATGAGAAAGGTATACTGGTTAAAGGACTCTCCAGAGGTGATGGAATTATGGGTGAAGATATACTCAAAAATCTTATAACAATTAATGGAATTCCGAAAAAAATTTCTAAAGAAAACGTACCTAAAATTATTGAAATAAGAGGGGAGATCTATATAGGAAAAAAAGATTTTGAAACTATTAGAGGTAATTTTGCTAACCCTAGAAATGCTGCTGGCGGTTCATTAAGACAAAAAGATTCAAAACAAACTGCAAAAATACCTTTAAATTTTTTTGCTTACGGTTTGGGGATTGTGGAGCCTATGATTTTTAAAACTCAATCAGAATTTATTAATGTAATTAATAAATGGGGGTTTGTTACAAATCCTCACAATCAAGTAGTGAGTGGTATTGATCAAATTGAAGAGCAGCATAAGTTAATAGATGAGACTAGATTATCTTTAGATTATGATATTGACGGATTAGTTTACAAAGTAAATAATTTAGAACTTCAATCTAGATTAGGAAGCACTTCTAGTTCACCCAGGTGGGCTATTGCATATAAATTTTCTTCTGAAAAAGCTATTACTAAAATTCAAGATATAGTTATTCAGGTAGGAAGAACTGGAGCCATAACTCCTGTTGCTAGAGTTGAACCTGTAACTGTGGGAGGCGTGGTTGTTTCCAATGCTTCTTTGCATAACGAAGATGAGATTAACAGGAAAGATATTCGTATTGGAGACACAATAAAAATTAAAAGAGCTGGTGACGTTATTCCACAAATTGTTTCAGTAGACAAATTAAAAAGGAATAAAAATAGTATCAAATTTATTTTTCCTGAAAAATGCCTTTGCGGCGCATACACACAAAAAGAAATTAACATTTCAACAAATAAAGAAGATGCAGTAAGAAGATGTAACAAAGGTTATGATTGTAGTTTTACAGCAAAGGAAAAATTAAAACATATTGTTTCAAAAGAGGCATTTAACATTGATGGTCTTGGAAAAAAGGTAATTGACCAATTGTGGGATCTAAAGATAATTAAAATTCCTGCTGATATATTCAAACTAGATTATGATAAAATTAGAAATCTAGAAGGTTGGGGAAATTTATCAATAGAAAATTTAAAAAAAGCAATTACTACAGCAAAAGCTATTTCGTTAAATAGATTTATTTATTCAATTGGAATAAGGCATATTGGTTTAGAAAATGCAAAAATTTTGTCTGGATTTTTTATTTCAATAAAAAAATTTACTGATTTATTTAATCAAAATAAAAGAAAAATAATTCTACACAGTCTCAAAGATTTAGATGGAATAGGGGGCATTCAAATTAAATCTATTGAAATATTTTTTTTAAACTTAAAAAATATAGAAATTGTTAAATCCTTAATACAAGTCCTTAAGATAAAAAATTATCAAAATTTAGTTAAAAAAGGAAAATTCAGTAAAAAAAATTTAATGTTTACCGGAGGTTTTGAGAAAATAAGCAGGTCTGAAGCAAAATTTTTAACAGAAGATAATGGTGGAAAAGTTTTGGGAGCAATATCTAAAAAGTTAGATTTACTAGTAGTAGGTAATTCTAAACCAACAAAGAAGAAAATTGAAAAAGCAAAAGAATTAAAAATTCAAATAATTAACGAAAAAGATTGGTATAAAATTTTAGATATCTGAACAGCAGTTTTTAAACATAGTTAAATCATTTTTGCTCATATGTTTTTTTAAATTATAATAAACTTTTGAGTGATAATTGTTTAACCATTTAATTTCATTTTTATTTAAAAGTTTTTTATTAATTAATGATTTATCAATAGGAGCCAAAGTAAGATTTTCAAATTTAAATTTTTTTTTTACTTTTCTTACAGTAAGTAAATTTTCAATTCTAATTCCAAATTTTCCATTTTCATAATAACCTGGTTCATTAGAAAGAATCATTCCTTCTTCAAGCTTCACTTTATTTCCTTTTGATATTGCTTGCGGTCCCTCGTGTACATTTAAAAAATATCCAACACCATGGCCAGTTCCATGCGCATAATCAAGATTAATTTCTTTAAGAGGTTTTCTTGCCTCAACATCAATTTCATCACCACAGGTATTTTTTTTTATTTTATAGTTTGCAACCGCAATGTGACCTTTTAAGACTCTTGTAAAAATATTTTTTACTCTTTGCTGAGTATTATTTAAAGATATTGTTCTAGTTACATCAGTTGTTCCAAAATTATACTGTCCACCTGAATCTACTAAATATATGTCACCCTTTTTTAGTGTTCTATTGCTTTTATTGTTTGCTTTATAATGTATAATTGCACCATTGGGTCCAGACCCAGAGATTGTTGGAAAACTTAGTGATTTAAAAGCTTTATTTTCTTTTCTAAATTTTAATAATTTTTCTTGTGCACTTATTTCGGTAATTTTTATTTTACCAAAGTTTCTTGTTAACCATAGCAGGAATTTAGTTAAGGCTACACCATCATAAATATGTGCTTTAATAGTATTTTTAATTTCAATTTTATTTTTTATAGACTTAAATAGATAAATTGGATCTTGTTTTTCGATAATTTTATTATTATCTTTAAAAATATTTCTATAAAAAATTGAACAAGAATTACTATCTAGCTGAATTTTTTTATTTTTTATTTTTAAAATAAATTGATTAATTTCACTAATATTTATAATAGTAATATTTTTATCTAAATCATTTTTCAGTTTTTTATTAATTTTTTTTAAATTACAAAAAAAGAATACTTTTTTACTGCTATTTACAATTAGGTAACTATTTGGTATTGGTGAAAAAGCTGAGTCTGCACCTCTTAAATTTAATAGCCAGGCTACATTTTCAGGAGATGAAACAAAATGATAATCTACTTTATTTACTTTTAAAATTTTACATAATTTATTGATTTTCCTTGTAGAACTTTGTCCAGATTCATCATCTTTTAACTTGTAAATTTTTTTATACTTATTGGTATTTTTTTTTTTCCAAATTTTATTAATTAAATTTTCACGCAGGGGCATTAACTTACAATTAGTTTTTTTAAAAAAATTTATTAACATACGTTCAGTATGTAATTTAGGATCAAATCCTATAGAAATTTTTTTATTTTTTATAATATTAAAAGGAAACTTATTTGGTATTGTAATAATTTTATATTCTTTTCCACTTTGCATTTCAGCTTGCAAAGTGTACCTACCATCAACAAACAAGTAGTTTTTTTTTTTTAATATTAAAGCAAACCCATAAGAGCCTGAAAAATTAGATATGAATTTTAGATTATCATTATTTTCTGGCACATATTCACTAAAAAATTCATCATTTTTTGGGATAATATATCCTTGAATATTGTGACTATTAAAAAGTTTTTTTAATTTATTTAATTTTGTCATTCAATTTTTTTAATTTTTTTTTGAAGTCTAGCATACCCAGGGCTTCTTATGCCTTCATTATAACTAATATCCTGGTTGAAAAAAAAATCTTCACTATTTTGATTCTTTAATTCATTTTTTTTAATATTTTCTTCAGGAAGCTCATCAATAAATCTTGAAGCCAAAGAATCAATCCAATCTCCTCTGTACATTCTACTCATTACAAAAGATATAAAAGATTCTTTTTTTGCTCTTGTTAAACCTACATATGCAAGTCTTCTTTCCTCTTCTAAAGCTAAATCTCCTTTTTCTTCAAGTGATTTTTGATGAGGAAATAAACCTTCTTCCCAGCCTGGTAAAAAAACTACATCAAATTCTAATCCTTTTGAAGCATGCATGGTCATTAAATTAATTTTTTCCCCATCCCAATTTTGATCTATTGATGTTGCTAGAGCTACATGCTCCAAAAATCCTTGCAAGTTATCAAATTCATGCATACCTCTAATTAATTCTTTAAGATTTTCTAATCTACCTTCACTTTCTAAATCTTTTTTATCTTTTAACATTTGTGAGTATCCAGACTCATCTAATATAATTTCTATTAATTCGTAATGATTTTTCTCTCTTAAATCTTTACGCCATTTATTGAAAAGATTTAACATTTTAACCAATCCTATTTTAGCTTTAGGTTTGATTTTGTTTAATTGTAAAAGATCTAAAGCAGAATCTTCTAAAGATTTTTTATTATGTCTACCATAGTCATGCAGTTGCTTAACTGTACTATCGCCAACACCTTTTTTAGGAGTATTAATTATTCTTTCAAAGGCCAAATCATCATTTTTTTGATTTACTATTCTCAAGAATGCAACACTATCTTTAATTTCTAATCTTTCGTAAAACTTTGTTCCACCTATCACACGATAACCCATTCCAATTTTTAAAAATCTTTCTTCAAATTCCCTTGTTTGAAAAATTGCTCTAACTAGAATAGATACATTATTTAAAGAATATTTCTTTTTAAGTTTTTGTTCTATTATATCACTAATCCCAGTTGCTTCATCTCTGCCATTTTTGTAACAAGTTAAATTAACTGGATCACCATCTTTACTATCAGTCCATAGTTTTTTTCCCAATCGATCACTATTTTTTGCGATTAGCCCTGAGGCAGCACTTAAAATATTTTGAGTAGATCTATAATTTTGCTCCAATTTAATAATTTTTGTATTTTTATAAGTTTTACTAAAGTCTAAAAAATTTCTTATTTCAGCACCTCTCCAACTATAGATTGACTGGTCATCATCTCCAACACAACAAATATTATTACTTTTCTTCGCCAGCAAGTTAAGCCATTTACTTTGAATATAATTTGAATCTTGGTACTCATCGACAAGTATGTATTTAAAATTATTTAAGTATAGTTCAAGTATGTCATTATTTTTTTCAAACATAGTCACACATAGCAATATTAAATCACCAAAATCACAAGAATTTAAAATTTTAAGTCTTTCTTGATAAAACCTATAAACATTTAATATTGCTTTTTCCAAAGGAACATTTTTTTTTGATATAACATTTTCAGGAAGCAAGCCTTTGTTTTTCCATTGATTAATAAAAGATAATACAAATTTTGGTGATATTTTTTTTACATCTATATTTTCAGCTTTACATATATTTTTTATTAATCTTAATTGGTCTTCCTGATCAATAATTGTAAATCTAGAATTTAAACCAACCGCCTCAGCATGTCTGCGTAATAATTTTGCACAGACTGAATGAAATGTTCCCAGCCAAGGAAGCGACGATATTTTCTCATTTAATGAATTTGTTATTCTGTCCTGCATTTCTTTGGCAGCCTTATTAGTGAAAGTGACACACAGTATTTGATTTGGCCATGCCATTTTTTCTTTAATAATATGAGCAACTCTTGACGTGATTACTTTTGTTTTTCCAGATCCTGCGCCAGCGACAATCAGGCAAGGCCCATTAATATGGAATATTGCCTCTTTTTGCTTTGTATTAAGTTGTGATAAATAATTTTGTTTGCTAATTAACATTTAATTTATATTTTACCATTTAAATGGAATCATATTTGAAAACTAAACTAGATGAATTACATGGATTTTAAAAGATATAAGTTCTCCACAGTTTTAAAAAAGGTTAACCATATAAGAGATGATTTTGATAAAATTTTAAAAAAATCTAAACCGTTTTTACTCAATATAGTCAAACATTTTAATACATCAATAAAAATTATTTTTATTTTATTTTTCAAAAATTTGGCATCATTGCAAAAAGAAATTTTCAGTTTAATCAAAAAAATTAAGTTTATAAATTTTAAAAAGCACTTTGTATTCAAAATAAATAAATTGCACAAAATAGGAAATAACAAACGTAATAAAAAAATATTTTTCCCAGTACTTTTGGGAATATTTTTAGTAATTTTTATTTATCTACTTTTACCTACATTTTATAATTATGATAAAACACAAATCGAAAAAGTATTATGTAAAGGAAGTAACATGCAATGTTTAATAAAAGGAAAAATTAAATATAGTTTTTACCCCACTCCTAGAATAAAAATTTATAACCTCGTTATTAATGAATCAAATTCTAAAAGTAAAGTTTTGGCACAGTTTAAAATAATTGAATCAAAAATTTCTTATTTTAGTTTGCTGAATAAAAATAAATTTAAATTTAATAAAATAAATTTAAATAAAGTAAAAATTAATTTTGATATAAATAAATTCAATGATTTCAAAGATTTTATAAAAGTGAACTTTGTAGAGCGAAAAATAAACTTAAAAAATGGAAAAATAAACTTTATTGATAAAAAAAAATATGTAGCTAGTATTAATGATGTAAGTTTAAAACATAAGCCAAATATTAAAAATGAAGTAACAGTCCTAAAAGGTACTTTTTTAGGGGACAAAATTTATATTAAATTGAAAAATAAAAAATTAGAAAAAAAACCATCACTAATTTTTGAAACTAAACTTTTAAATTCAAATATTATTAGCAAGGGCGAATTGTTTAATTTAAAATCAAACACCAGCCCAGTTAATGGGAATATTTTACTTAAAAATAGGAAAAACAGTTTATCAATGATTTTTGATTATAAAGATAACCAAATAATAATTAAGCATTCTAATGTAAAAAATAATTTTTTAGATGGAAAAATGGAAGGCACGATAAATTTGCTTCCATATTTTAATCTTGACTTAAATATTGATTTACATGCCATTAATTTTAATAAATTCACAACTTTTATTAATAATTTAAGTAAAGAAGATAGAAAAAACTTACTGTCAATAAATAAAAAAATAAATGGTAAACTTGATTTGTCAGTTGAAAAAATTTTTTCAAAAAATACTTTAATTAACTCTTTTGAGTCACAAATAAAATTTATGAATGGAGATATTTTAATTGATCAATTTTTACTTAATTTAAAAAAGATTGGGGCAGCTGATGTTACGGGAATTATAAAAAATGATAAACAATTTTCAAATTTTAATTTTGAAAGTAATATTTTTTTAGATGATTTGAAGCGTTTTTATAATCGTTTTGGAATATATAATAAAAAAACTACTTCATCTCACATGTTTGTTTCTGGGAGTGTTGATCTAATAAACTTAAACTTAAGATTAAATGAAATATTTATAAACGAAAAATTTAACGAGGCAGATGTTGAGTATGTTGAGAAAGAATTTAATAATATTCTATTTAAAGACGGCTATAGAAGTTTTTTAGATTTCAAGAACTTAAAAGGATTTACAAAACTAATTGCATCAGAGGTAAAATAGTTAATAAGGAGAGACCATTTTTTTGGGATCAACAATTTTTTCATATTCTTTTTCAGTTACTAAACCAGACTTTATAGCCTCTTCTTTTAATGTGGTGCCGTTTTTATAAGCTTTCTTTGCAATTTTAGCTGCGTTGTCATAGCCTACTTTTGGAGATAGCGCTGTAACGAGCATTAACGAATTTTCTAGTAAATCTTTAATTCTTTTTTTGTTAGCTTTTAAACCCTTAATACAAAAATTTGAAAAACTTTTTGAAGAATCAGCCATAATATGAATGGACTGTAAGATATTATGTATTATCAGAGGTTTAAAAACATTTAATTCAAAGTGACCATGAGATCCAGCCATTGTTATTCCATTATGATTACCAATTACCTTCACGCAAACCATGGTGACTGCTTCACATTGTGTTGGGTTAATTTTTCCTGGCATTATAGAAGACCCAGGTTCATTCTCAGGTAAAATTAATTCCCCATATCCAGCTCTTGGTCCAGAACCTAAAAATCTAATATCATTTGCTATTTTCATCAAACAAACAGCTGTTGTGTTCATTGTTCCAGAAAAATTTACAATAGAATCATGGGAAGCTAAAGCAGCAAATTTATTCGGTGAAGGTTTAAAAGGAAGCTTAGCGATTTTTTTCAATTCGCTCACTATTTGTTTATCAAAACCTTTTTTAGTATTTAAACCTGTACCTACTGCAGTCCCTCCTTGAGCCAGGAAATATATTTCCTCAAGTGCATATTCTATTCTTTTTATGCACTTACTTAATTGATAATGATAACCAGAAAATTCTTGTCCTAAAGTTATTGGCGTAGCATCTTGAAGGTGAGTCCGTCCAACTTTTATAATTTTGCCAAACTGCTTTTTTTT
>Ga0114997_10003756_pt1 | contig 11866 bp, 15 predicted proteins | sample ArcticOcean_MG_C_2_FD_87045 | JGI IMG/M metagenome (GOLD analysis project Ga0114997, IMG submission 87045) | Marine microbial communities from western Arctic Ocean - ArcticOcean_MG_CB4_136 | ecosystem: Environmental > Aquatic > Marine > Oceanic | place: Arctic Ocean: Canada Basin | collected... | reverse complement strand
TTCTTCCTATAGAGCCGTGGTAGACCACCACGTTGATAGGCTGGATGTGGAAGCGCAGTAATGCGTGCAGCTGACCAGTACTAATAGCTCAATTGGCTTGATTTATGCACTGAAAAAAATTTTAGAGTATTTTTAAAGATAATTGATATTTGTTTTAAAAACCCCAGACTTAATAATCTGGGGTTTTTTTTGTGTAAAAAATAAAACGCAACATTTTACTTAGACAAATTTAGTTTATATAATCTAATAAATGATTGATAAAATAAGAAAAAAAAATATTGAGATTCAAGGAACAATCGCAAGTCAAAAAAAATCTTTATCAATCATAAATCAGCTATTAAAAACTAAATTTAACTATCAGTTTGATTGGCTTGGCATCCCGACAATACAATTCCCGAATGACATGATGGTTATACAAGAATTAATTTTTAAACAAAAACCAAAAATTATTATTGAATGTGGGATAGGTCACGGAGGAATGTTAATTTTTTATGCAAGCATATTAAAATGTTTAAATATTAAAAATTTTAAGATTATTGGAATAGATGTTTTAATTAAAAAAGAAAATAGAAAAAAAATAGAAAATCACCCTTTATCTAAATATATAAAACTTTATGAGACCAGTTCAATAGACAATAGTTTTTTTGAAAAACTTAAGAAAAATACTTTTATTAAAAAAAAATCAAAATTAATAATATTAGATTCTAACCACACAAAAAATCATGTCTCAAAAGAATTAGATTTATATTCAACGCTTTTAAAAAAAGGTGAGTATATAATTGTAATGGATACAATAATAGAATTTGTAAATAAAATTTATAACAAAGGTAAACAATTTAAAAAAGGCAACAGTCCCTATAATTCAGTTATTGAATTTTTAAATAAAAATAAAAAGTTTAAAGTTGATAATTATTATGAAAATAAATCGTATTTAACTGTTGCTAAAAAAGGTTTTTTAAAAAAAATTAAATAATATTTTTATATTATGGTAAAAAAGATTATTTGTTTCGACCTAGACAATGTTATTTGTAAAACAAATAAAAATTTTTACAAAAAATCTAAACCAAATAAAAAAGTAATATCTATGATTAATAATCTTTATATAGAAAATTATTACATAAAAATTTTTACTGCTAGATTTATGGGTCAACTTAAAGGAAACAAAAAAAAGGTAAAAGAAATTGGATATACTTTTACAAGAACTCAGCTCAAAAAATGGGGTGTTAAGTATCACGAGCTAATAATGTTTAAACCATCTTATGATTTTTTTATTGACGATAAAGCAATTGGATTTTCAAAAAATTGGATGGTTATGCTTAAAAAAAAATTAAAAATTAAAAATTAAAAACTTGAAAAATAAAGATCAATCTATAATCGCAATAATTTTTGCTGGAGGTTTTGGCTCTAGAATGGGAAGCTTAACCAGTAATAAACATAAAACCATGTTAAAAATTGGTAAATATCCAATTTTAGCTCATTTGTATACACAGTTAAGAGTAAATTTTATCAAAAGAATAGTCCTATGCACAGGCTTTAAAAGTGATGGAATTAAGCAGTACACTAAAGATAAAATAAAAAAAGATTCAGATAAAATATTAAAATTAATAAAAAATTATAAAAAATATGATTACCCAGAAGTCATTATTTCAAAATTAACGCCTATGCATTCAACATCGCAAAGAATTTTTAAAATTAAAGATAAAATTAAAGAAGATAATTTTTTATTTATATATGGTGATACATTATTAAAACCTAATTTCCTTGAATTAAAGAAAATTTTAAATGATAAGAGTTGTGGTGCAACCTTAACTCTTTCTAAGCCGCAACCAAAATTTGGTAAAGTTAAATTAAAACAGAATAAGATAATAGAGTATTACGAAAAAAAGTCAGAAAATGAATTATGGGTTAATTCTGGCTGGTGTTTAGTTAGGAATAAGTTTTCTAATCTATTTAAAAATAGTAAGGAAAATTTTGAAAATTATTTTTTTAATAAAATTATTAAAGAAAGTACTCTTTTTGCAGTTAAAAATAAGAATTTTTATATACCCATAGACACAGAAATTGAACTTAATCTTGCCAACAAGTTGTGGAAAAAAAATAAAAAATTATGGTTTTAAAAAATAATTTTTATAAAAAAAATGATATAGATTAAGTTAATGAAAAAAAAAATTTTAATTACTGGAATAACTGGTTTTGTTGGCTCTCATCTTGCAGATTATATAATTGAAAATAATTTTGATGTTGAGCTTTATGGACTTAAAAGATGGCACCTTTCTAATCTAAAGCACATCAAACATATAATAAACAAAATTAGCCTTTATGATTGTGATATCACAGATCCTATATCTTCCAGACGAATGCTAGAAGAAATTAATCCTGATAAGATTTTTCACTGTGCTGCAGAGAGTTTTGTTAGTCCATCATGGATGCATCCAACAAGATATATGAATGTTAATTATAACGGAACATTGAATTTACTTGAGGCTCTTAATGCAATGAAGTCCAAGGCAATTTTTCATATCCCTGGATCAGGTGAAGAATATGGTGAAATATATGAATCAGAATTGCCAATTAACCCAGAGACGGTTTTGAGGCCGGTAAACCCCTATGCGGTTAGTAAAATTGCACAAGATTTAATTGGATATGTTTATCATAAATCTTACAACTTAAATGTTATTAGAACACGTGCCTTTAATCATGAAGGACCAAGAAGAGACAAGGTTTTTGGTATTCCATGGTATGCATTTCAAATAGCAATGATTGAAAATAAATTGCAAAAACCTTTAATGAAAGTTGGTGGCATAGATGATAAAAGAAATTTTACTCATGTAAAAGATATGGTCGAAGCATATTGGTTATCAACTGAAAAATGTAAAGCAGGTGAATTATATTTAGTAGGCTCCGAATCAGAAAATCAAATATTTACATTTAAAGAAGCTTTAGAAAAATTAATATCCATGTCGACTGTAAAAGATATAAAGTATGAAACAGCAAAAGAATTCGTTAGGCCAACAAAAGTTCCTTTTTTAATAGCTACAACAGAAAAATTTAGAAAAGCAACGGGATGGGAGCCTAAAATTTCTTTTGATAAAATTTTAGGAGACACTCTTGAATACTGGAGAAAAAAAGTAAAAGATAATGATTATATATGATTGATGGTGTAAAAATAATTGATCTAAAAAAGATTACAGATGAAAGAGGAATGATTTTTCATATGTTAAAGAATACAGATGAACATTTTCAAAAATTTGGAGAAATATATTTTTCATGTGGTTATCCTGGCGTAGTAAAAGCATGGCATATACATAAAGAAATGACTCTTAATAACTGCTGCATAGTAGGTATGATCAAATTAGTTTTATTTGATAGCAGAGAAAACTCACCAACAAAAGGTGAGTTGATGGAAATTTATATTGGAGAACACAACTATAAGCTTGTGCAGATTCCTCACGGTATTACAAATGGTTATAAAGCTTATGGAGATAAAATGGCAATATTAGCTAATTGTGCAACCATGCCTCATGATAAAAATGAATTGATTTATATTGATCCATTTGAGAATAAAATTCCCTATAATTGGGATCTCAAACACGGATAATATGAAACAAATAGACCTAGTGACTACCAAAACTCCTCTAAGAGTAAGTTTTTTGGGTGGAGGAACAGATATAAAAAATTTTTACGGAAAGTTTGGTGGGTCAGTTTTAAATAGTGCAATAGATAAATATGTATATGTGACAGTCAAAAGACATTCTCCATGTTTTCAAGAAAAATTTAGACTAAACTATTCAAAAAGTGAGTCAGGTAATTTATTAACTAAAATAGAGAATAATATAGTTAGGGAGTGTATAAAATTAGTTAAAATTAATTTTCCAATTTATATTTCTACAGTTGGAGATGTTCCAACAGGAAGTGGACTGGGGGGGTCTAGTAGTTTTACAGTAGGGTTATTAAAAGCCCTATATACAATTAAAGGAAAAAGTTTAAAAAAAAAAAAATTATTTGAAGAGGCGTGTAAGGTAGAAATTGAAATATTAAAAGAGCCTATTGGAAAGCAAGATCAAGTCCCTGCAGTTTATGGTGGATTAAATTTTATTAGTTTTAAAAAAAACGATACTATTAAGATTAATAATATTAAAGAAAAAAAGATATATGGTGAATTATTTAAAAACTCACTACTAATTTGGACCCGAGATACAAGAAGTGCGTCTACAGTTTTAATAAATCAAAAAAAAAATTTTAAACAAAATATAGAGAATCTTAAAAAAATTAAAGTTAATGCAGATAGTTTTTATGAAAGTATAAAAATATATAAAAAAATAGATTTAAAAAAATTAGGAGTTTTTGTTAATAGAAGCTGGAACGAGAAAAAAAAACTATCAAATAAGATTTCAACAAAAAAAATAGATAGCATTATTGAAAATTCCCTAAAAATTGGATGTTATGGTTCAAAATTATTAGGAGCTGGAGGCGGTGGGTTTATAATTGTTTTTGGAAAAAAAAAACATATAAGTGCTATTAAAAGAAAATATAAAAAATTAGATTGTTTAAATCTTGATTTAAATAACAAGGGCTCGGAGATCATATCTATAGTTTAAAATTTTTATGAATTATATAATCCTCGGAATTAATGGTGAAATTGGAAAATCTATATTTAATGAAATATACAATAAAGATGATAACTTTATTTTAACTTATAATTTACAAAGACCAAATATTAAAAAAAAAAACATTTTTCTTCTAAAATTAGATTTTAAGAAAGTAGATCAAAATAGAGTCAAGATATCTAAAGTTATTCAAAAGTATAAAAAAATAGATTTTATTATAAATAATGCTGGAAATGCAAGCCCGTATAAAGATGCATTAAAAGTTAAATTAAATGAATTTGAACAAGCAATGAAAATAAATTTTTATTCTCCATTATATATTATTATGGAAATGTTGAATAAAAGTCTAAAATTAAAAAGTAGGTTAAATATTATAAACATAAGCTCCAATACAATAAAATTTTTTGGATCCAATAAAAATTTACCCTACCTTGTTTCAAAGAATGCACTTGAAATAGCTCTATTAAATTTATCTAAAACTTATTCAAAAAAATTAATAAAGATAAATATAATTCGGCCAGGTTTAATAAAAAGTGAAATGAAAAATAAATTAAAAAATTATTCTAAAAAAGATTTTTCAAAAAGGAAAAAATTAGTGCCACTAGGTAAACTTGGAAATCCAAAAGATATATCAGATCTTGTTAGTTATTTAATTTCAAATAAAAGTAGTTATACTTTTGGTCAAATTTTTACTGTTTCTGGTGGCGAATAAAATAAAAATAAACAAAAATTGCCAACCCATATTAATTACGGGTGGAACAGGAATGATTGGCATAAACCTTGTTGAGAAATTAGTTGCAATAGGAATTAAACCGAATGTTATTTACAGAGATAAAAAAAAATTAATACCTTTTTCGTCAATAAAAAATAAAATTAACTTTATTAAATTAGATTTATTTGATCAAAAAAAAATTAACAAAACCATAGAAAAAATAAAACCTAAAACGATATTTCATTTGGCTTCTAGTTATTTTAATCCACCAGATTTAAATTTTAATGATCATATAAATTCAAATTTTTTAATAACCTTAAATTTGTTGTTAGCATTGAAAAATAATAATACTAAAAATTTTGTGTATACAAATACAGCAGCAATTTATGGCTCAGGTAGTAATATTGAGGAAAAATCTGAAATTAAATGTCAAGGTAGTTACGCACTTTCTAAAAATATTACATCAGAATTAATAAAAAAATTTAGTTTGAATTATAAATTTTTTTATAAAGAACTGAGAATATTTTCTGTATATGGAAAATGGGAGAAAAAACATAGATTAGTGTGTGGTGCTATTTTGAAAGCAATTAAAAAAAAAAAATATATGATTTTATCATCTAATCAGATACGTGATTACCTTAATGTAGAAGATGTAATTAATGCTATATTACTTTGTGTAAATATAAAAAAAAAATTATTATTAAATGTTTGTTCAGGCAAAAGTCAAAAAACTCATGAATTAGTAAAAAAAATTTTTAAACAATTAAATTGTAGAGCTAATTTAATTTCAGTAGTAAAAAATGATGCAAAATCAAAAGTATTGACCAAAATGACTGGAAACAATAAAAAAATAAATAAAATTTTAAATTGGAAACCTGAAATATCTTTAGATTTGGGGTTAAATAATACAATTAAGTGGTTAAAAACAAATAAAAATGTAGTTAATACATAAATTATGAATAAAAAAAAATGTATATTATGTAATCAAGGAAAAATTAAAAGTTTTGTCAACCTTGGCTTTTCGGCATTAGCAAATAATTTGATTTCATTAAAAGATTATAAAAAAAAAGAAAAAAAATATCCTTTGATTTTAGGTAAATGTGAAAGATGTGATCATGTTCAATTAAGGGATTTGGTCAGCCCCAAATATATGTTTGACAATTATCTTTACCTTTCCTCAGCTTCATCAACATTACAGAAACATTTGAATACAATCCCTGAAATAATTAACAAATTAAAAAAAATTAAAAAAAATGATTTAGTAATTGATATAGGTTCGAATGATGCAACTTTATTGAAGGGATACAATAAATTTAAAGCTAGAACATTAGGTGTAGAACCTGCTAAAAATTTGTCAAAATATTATAAAAAAAATAATATTAATCTTATTGGAGACTACTTTAATGTAAGTACTGCAAATAAAATAAAAAAAAAATATGGGTTAGCCAAAATAATAACAGCAACTAATGTATTTCCACACTTGCAAAATTTAAAAGATTTTGCAAAATCAGTAAATATTCTACTGGATGATAGTGGAATTCTATTAATTGAAGCACATTATTTAAAAAATTTATTAGATGATGTTGCTTTTGATACCATATATCACGAGCATTGTTCTTATTGGTCTATAAAAGCAGTTCAAAAATATTTTGAAATGTATGATCTAGAACTGTTTAATGTTGATAGATTACCGATTCATCATGGTCAAATAAGATGCTGGATTGGGAAAAAAGGTGTGTGGAAATTAAACAATAACTTAAAAAAACTTCTGAAGAATGAAAAAAAAGATAAAATTTACAATGATTCTACATTGTTAGATTTTGGAAAAAAAACTATAAAAATAAAGGAAATGCTCAATAAATTTTTTACTAAAATTAAAAAAAATAATGAAAAAATAATAGGTTATGGTGCGCCAGCAAAAGCCACTACATTAATAAGTTTTTTAGGAATTAATAAAGATAAGATTAATTTTATAGTGGATAAAAACCCTCTTAAGAAGAATAAATTTATGCCAGGGTCAAGAATTCCAATATACTCCATTGATAATATTAAAAAGTACAAACCAAAATATCTGTTTAATTTTGCTTGGAATTTTCTGGACGAGATTTTAGTTCAAAATAAATTTTTTTTAAAAGAGGGTGGAAAAATAGTAAACCCAATACCAAAATTTAAAATTTATGAATATAAAAAAAAATAAAATTTTCTTAGATTCTTATTTTTCTAAAATGCATAAAACTTTATCTTTAGATAAAAATTTGCATGACAACATAGTTAAAACAAAAGTTTTATTTAAAAAATGTTCTAAACGAAAAGGTAGAGTTGTTTTTTTTGGCAATGGAGGTTCAGCAGCCATTGCATCACATTTATCTGTAGATTTGAATAAAAATGCTAAAATTCAATCAATAAGTTTTAATGACCCAGGTATTATCACCTGTTATGCAAACGATTTTGGATACAAAAATTGGATATCTAAAACTATAGAACTATCTTTAACAAATAAAGATGTTGTGGTTTTAATAAGTTCATCAGGAAAATCTTTAAATATTTTAAATGCTGCAAAATATGCAAAGAAGAAAAATATACAAACCATAACACTCAGTGGTATGAGTAAAAAAAATAATTTAAAGAAAATGGGTCTAATTAATTTTTGGGTAGATAGTAAGTCTTATAATATTATTGAGACAGCTCATCAATTTTATATGATGGCAGTAATTGATTTAATTATTGGAAAAGCTGAGTATAAAGCTAATTAAATGTCTATACTTGTAACTGGTTCCTCAAGTTATATTGGAAAAAACTTAATTAATTATTTTGAAAAAGAAAGAATTGATTATATTGGTATTGATTTATTAAAACCATATACTAAAAAATGTTTCAGAATAAGTATTGAAGACGCTAATATAGATTTAAAAATTAATAAAAAGATTAAAACCATAGTTCATCTTGCTGCGATATCATCAGATCAAATGTCAATCAAGGATCCTATATTGAGCTATAGAGTAAACATATTTGGATCAATGAACTTAATTAAATTTGCTGAAAAAAAAAATATTAAGAATTTTATATTTGCTTCTTCTGAATGGGTTTACGGTTCATTTAAAAAGAGTGAGAGTAAATCTATAAAAAGTCAAATTAATATTGAAAAACTTAATTCTAACTATGCTAAAACAAAAGCAATTATGGAAAAAATACTAATCTCTTCAAAAAAATTAAATTATATAATTTTAAGATTTGGAATTATTTATGGAAATAAAATTTCAAATTTTTCAGCAGTTGAATCAATAATTAACCAAGTTAAAGATAAAAATATTATTAATGTTCAATCAAAAAAAACTAGTAGGTCTTTTATTCATGTGGAAGATATAGTTTCTTCAATAATCTGTTCATTAAAACTTAAAAAAAAAAACATTTTAGATGTACAAGGGCCCTATTCAGTTAGTTTAGAAATGTTAATTAAATTTACATCACGATTTATTAATAAAAAAGTTAAAATAGTTGAAAAAAATAAAAAAAATTGCAGTATCAGACTTATAGACTCAACATTAAGTAATAAAATTCTTAATTTTAAGCCAAAAATACCTATTGAACATGGAATATTAAAAATTTTAAAAACATGAACAAATAATAAATGAAAAACCAATTAAGAAAAATTTATAATTTAGCATTAAAATCTAGAATCTTTCAGCTTCGTATTAATGAATTAATTAAAAAAAAAAAGTTTAAATTACCTATACATTTAGCTTTTGGACATGAATTTGTATCCTCTGTTGTAAAAATTAATTTTAAAAAAAAGGATAAACTTTTACTTACCCATAGAAATATACATTTTAGCTCTATATTTTCAAAAAATGTTTTAAAAAAATATTTAAAATTTAGCGTCAGAAATAATACTAAAAACTATAATAGTGAAGGGTCTATGAATTACACTGATACAAATGCAAATATACCTTATAGTTCAAGTGTATTAGGTAATAATATGTCTGTTGCCTGTGGAGTTGCGAAATCTATAAAGAAAAAAGGTGGAATTACAATATGTGTCACAGGTGATGGTGCAATTGAAGAAGGTGCATTTTATGAAAGTTTACTACTTTCTAAATATCTCAAACTACCCTTAGTTTTTTTAATTGAGAACAATAACTGGTCGATGGGCACTACAATTAAAGAGAGAAGGTCTGATATTAATTTTAAATATTTGGCAAAATCTTTAGGTATAGATTTTTTTAAATTTAAAAGATTGGATATTATGAAAAATATCAATGTTTATAAAAATGCTGTTGATAAATGTAGAAAAAATAAATTACCTATAATTTGTGAATTTGAAGTAAAAACTTTAGGTACTTTTAACTCTTCTGGTAAAATAATTAAATATCATCATGGACCAATGAAGCTTAACATAGAGAATAATATTATTGGAAAAGCAAATGATGATATTATTCATAATATTAAAAGTAAATTAAAGAACAGATGAGAATTATAGATAAATTTAATAGTTTTTTTTGTGAAAAAATTAAACCGAAAACAATTATTTTTGGACAAAATATAACTACAGGATCTAGAATATCTGGCCTAACTAATAAAATTGAAACAATCAAAGGTGTTGAAATTTTTAATACACAAAATTCTGAGTCTAGCTTAATAGGTTTTGGTTTAGGATTAATGATTTCCAAAGTTAATTCAATTTATTTTGCAAAACAATTAGACTTTATAGTTCTTGGACTAGACCATATAATAAATACATTTAATTCAGTATTATTACAAAAAGTTAAAAGTTCTTTTTCAATAATTACATACATAGTAGATAGTGGTTACGAAGGACCTCAATCAAGGTTTCATTGTCTTTCTGATATCTCTTCAATGTCTAAAGCAAATTGTGTTTATTTAGTTTTTCCTGATGATATTAGACACAGTTTAAAGAGCATGAATAAAAAAGGTCTAAATATTTTTTGTTTAAGTCAAAAATTTAGTAAACAAGAAAATAGCCCTAAAGCAATTTATTCAGAAAAAAATGGAGATTATTTTAAATATAATAATGGTAAGAAACAGACTTTAGTTGCGATGGGATTTGCAGCGTACGCAGCAGTTAATTTAATAAAAAATAACTTAAAATTTAAAGACTCTGATTTATTTGTAATAACCAATCCATCATTTGGAAAAGTTGATAAAATATTAAAAAGTGCAAATAAAACAAAAAATATATATTTACTTGATGATAGTAGGTCAAAAAATAAAAAATTAGATGAATTGGAAATTTTAATAAGAAAAAAAAATAAAAAAATTAATATTAAAAAATTTTACCGCAAAGAAAACATTGAATTATTATATCCAAATTCTGATAATTATCTTACAGAATTAGACATACATAACTCATAATGCTGATAAACATTGTATAAATAGCGAATTTTAATATAAATTAAACTATCATGAACTTTAAAGAATTTGATTACGAATTTGATCTAAATGGTTACATAGTTCTAAAAAATATAATTGATAAAAAAAAAATTAACAAGATTAATAAAATACTTAAATCATTAGAAGAAAGAAAAACAACCGAATTACCACATAATGTTTTTTTTGGTAAAGAAAAAAATCAATCAGAAGCTTATATATCTAATATCATCGAAGCAGATAAAGAGTTTGAGAAGATAGCAATAATACCCAAAATTTTAAATATAATAAGCCATGTAACCTCTAATTTTTTTAGACTCAATCATGCTGTGGCAATGATAAAGTATAAAAAAAATACTTACACCTACCTTCATATGGGGAATTTACCAAGTCATCCAAAAATATTTTATTTTGTAAAAAATACAAAAATATTTTCGAATGTAACAAAAGTTTTAATACCAATTTGTAATAATACCGAAAAAGATGGGGGCTTTGCAGTTATACCCGGATCTCATAAAGCAAACTTCAATAGACCATACAACAATAATCCAATAAACAACAAACTTCTCAAGCATGTTGATGCCAAACCTGGTGATGCAATAATATTTACTGAAGCACTGGCTCATGGAAGCATGACCAACAAAACAAATAAAGTTAGAAGAGTTCTTAGCTATTGTTATTCGGTTGGTTATATGCCCGATTGGACAAAACTTAAATTAGAATATTCAAAAGAATATTTAAAAAGAGCACCAAAAAAAATCAAGAAATTGATTAAACTTTATAAAGACTAAATGTACAAAAAATTTCATAATCATTTACTGAAAGATAATAGAGGATATCTTCAGAAAAATTTACTTATAGATATTAAAAAAAAAACTGGTTTTAAAATTATTGAGTCTTTTTTTTCTTATTTCTCAAAACCAAATGTTATTAGAGGGATTTATATGCAAACAGGTAAAAGTATGGAGGCAAAACTTATAACTTTGATTGAAGGAAAATTGACATGGGTCATAGTAGATATGAAAAAAAATAGTAAAAATTTTTTGAAAAATCATATGATTAAACTAAAAAAATTTGAAACAGTTTATACTTCATCACCTTCCTTCTTAAAAATAATGAAATCATTAGGAGCTAAATATGAAATATCAAAATAAATCAATTC
>Ga0114997_10003755_pt1 | contig 11867 bp, 12 predicted proteins | sample ArcticOcean_MG_C_2_FD_87045 | JGI IMG/M metagenome (GOLD analysis project Ga0114997, IMG submission 87045) | Marine microbial communities from western Arctic Ocean - ArcticOcean_MG_CB4_136 | ecosystem: Environmental > Aquatic > Marine > Oceanic | place: Arctic Ocean: Canada Basin | collected... | reverse complement strand
TTTGTCTAAATTTTTTTTAATTTTTTCATGAATATTAATATTCATATTAATATTCATAATAATGTATTATATTTAAATTATTATTATGCTATACTGTGAAGCGATTTAGTATAAGGGTTGGAGTTAAACGCGTTTAATATATCCGATGTATTTCTTTTACTATTAATATCGCTTTCGATGTTATAATTACCCCGTGTTTCACCCACATGTATTCCATTTGCTACTTCTTTTGGCATATTAATTTGTCCACGCGTCTCGTATAAATGTTCGTCGTTTCTACTTAAAATGTTTTGCCCACCAGTAAATAATGGACCACACCCTACATTAATTTTATTTTTTGAAACGATTTCTCTATTGGGGTTTAGGTTCGCATTATACGCGGTTTCATATACCATCGTTTTTCTTGTCCCCACCGTTGCACCCATACTTCCCGTATAAGATTCGTTGGTGGTTAATCGTTGGTTTTCTATTGATTGATGCGGTGTTGTTTCATACCCACCCTCGTGTTTCTTATGTGGATGCGATATACTATATGTATTTTCTGTCTGTTCCTTAATAGTGGTGCGTGGTCTGTCGCCGGGGTTCCATTTTCTCGGTTCGCTAACACCATTCTTCCCGCCAATATTACCCACCATTCGTAGATTATTGATGGTGTCTTCTTTCCTAGTTGGTCTCAGAATGTCAATAATCGGGGCCATTGTTGCCTTAACTAGGGTATTTATACTACCATACCCACTGGGTTGGTCCGTAGTATTCCTTGAATTAGAATATGATTTATATCCTTGTTTCCCATAATTTAAATCCATATTACCTTTATCCCCCCTATACGATCCATTATGGGCGGCACCCAAAAAATCATCGTCTGGTCGTAATTCGGGTCTTTCACTCTTTCTATAATTTTCACTGGTTCTCCCACCGGCATTATCGGATTCAGTATTGGCATTTGCGTTACCGTAATACTCCCGGGTTGTACTCGGGCGATTTTCGTCGCGAAGATGCTCTTCCGACCTATAACGCTGCGCTTTATCTCTCCCGTTTGTTATCAACCACTTATTGGGGGTATTTTCAAAGTATGTATCCGGTCTATTTTTTTCAACCCTCCCAATTGTTCCCAAATTCGTAACACCCGCCAATGCTGGACCCTGGTGACTATTTAGCTCATATGTCATTTTGGGATTCGTAGCCGTTCTTAATTCATCAACTGTTTTGTCTACCCATACACCCCTTTCTTCTAAACCAGAATTAAAACCATTATTACCCTCTCCAGTATAACCCTTATTTAGGCCCGGACCAACTCGGATTTCTTCCCATGGTTTAGTATTAGCCATATTGGTAGACTTTTGCATCCTCGAACGTATAAATTCGTTTTGGTTCGGCGCACCATTTATGTACGACATGTTTTTTTCGGGTTTAAATAATGGCGCCGTTTCCTTTTTAGTATTGATTTGTTTTCCACTCCCGGAATAACTATCTAAAATACTATCATTTGTCATAGACGTTCTTTGTTTCACCTTTGATCCGAAATAAGGCTTCATCGAATCCAATTTAAATTCATCGGGGGTAATTGTGTTTCCTGATAAGGATTTAAATTCGTTTCTTCTATTTATTTGATTTATTCTGGTATTTTCATCTTCTTGTTCTTCAAATTGATTAAAATAATGTCGCGAAGCCGTTGTTTGTTTATTATAATTATTTTCCTCTTCGTTTGCATTTTTAAAGTCTTCTTTTATATGCGAATAACTGTTTTGCCCCGAACCCGAAGTCGACCCGACAGCATTACATTCGTCATTTTTATTATTTGATATGAAATACATCGCCCCTAATACTAATATTGGTATAGCTATTTCGGCCATTATATATATGATAATATATTTTATTAGTCTTTATTGCGTAATTTAAACCGTGCTCCGTAAATCCCACCAATTATTAAGGATATTATGTACCGGGTATAATGATACCAATATAATTTCTAAATATATTCTAAATGGATAATTTGAATATAGGGATTAATGGTTTTGGAAGAATTGGTAAATGTTTATTTTTACAATTATTAAATGATGATACGATTAATATAAAGGCTGTTAATATCAATAATTTATTAATAGAGGATTTACAACAATATATTAATTATGATAGCATCCACCATACAAAAAAGTATGATGTATCTATCGAAGATGATGGATATATTTTAATTGGGCATAAAAAAATAAAAATAATAACTGAAAAAAACCCGCTTAAAATTGATTGGAGAAATGAAAACGTTGAATATTTATTTGAGACAACGGGTAAATTCTTAACAACGGAAAGGGCTAAATTACATGACGTAAGTTATGTAATATTATCCGCTCCCCCAAAAGACATCGGTACAACCCCTATATATTGTTACGGTGTAAATGAAAATGAGTATAAAAATGAAAAAATAATATCTGCCGCATCATGCACTACGAATTGCATAGGACCATTATTAAAATTATTAAACGATTTTGATGGTGGTTCGCACAATTTTATTAAGGATGGAAATTTTATTACGGTACATTCATCCACTTCATCACAAAATGTGGTAGATACTGCTAATTTTCAGAAACGTACTAATCGATCAATATTAAATAATATAATACCACACACAACGGGTGCTTCTACGAGTTTAAATGTTATATTACCCGAACTCGCAAATAAAATAGTAGGAACTTCTGTTAGAGTTCCCATATCAAACGTATCCATGGTTGATATTAATTTATTATTCGAAAAGGCTATAACTAAAAACGACATTTTACAATATATTGAAGATATGAAGAATAAATCGGATAAAATAAAGGAAATAATTGAAATAAATAACCACAATCTAGTAAGTAGCGATTTTATTGGAAATAAAACACCGACTATTATAGATAAAAATTCTACACTACAATTAACAGATAATAGTATTAAATTTACTTTATGGTATGATAACGAATGGTCGTATACAGCGCAAATAATAAGATTGGTTAAATATATTAATTCAAGGTCTAATTAGTTAAACTTAATTATTGTGTTTTACAAATTAAAAAAAATCTTCTATAAATTTTAATACCGTTCTTATACCCATACGCCTTTCGCACGGGCTTCATTTTAAACCCCTGTACTTTCAATACCTGTCTTAGTAAGTTTATTAAAGGCCACCTCTGTGATTTTTCTGCGGTTTTCTGCATGGAGGTGAAATAAGAACTTCTCATCAATTTCCTCATTTTATATATTTCTTCCCCAAGAGAATCATAAATTTGTTTGGATAATAATTTCTCTCTTTCTATTAGAATATTATCCAATGAATTATTTGATATATCTATATTTAATTTTGTAAATAATCCGATTGTCGCGTTTTCCATTATATACCCTTTTTATAAATACTTTAATATTTTTATAAATACTTTAATATTTTTATAAATTATAAGATTTTTATCTTAAAAATAACGATTTTTTATGAGTTTTTTTTATAGTGTTTTAATGGTTTTTTGGGGGATTTTTGGCGGTTTTCGATGTATTTTATAAATTTTTATGGGTTTTTGCGGGTTTTTAACACATTTTTATGGGGTTTTCGTAGGTTTTTTGATGCGTTTTTATTGTTTTTCGATGTATTTTTGATAATAACAACCGTTAATGAAATGAAATTACAGGGGCGTTTGATAATAACAAATGTTAATGAAATGAAATTACAAGGAATATAAAACGGTTAATTAAAAAGATGACAAGAATTTCTTCATTTTTTTACTCCCAAAAAGGAAAATTGTATTATATACCTACGTTATACCTAATAATACTTCGTTGTAAATATTTTAAAATTACCTACATAAATTCTTGTCATTTTGTCACGTTTTTGACGAGGTTTGACTCGTTTTTTCAAAACTGGACATTTTTAAAATGTCCAATTTCGAAAATGTTGAAAAACTTTATCAAAAAACGTGACAAATTTGACAAAGCCCCCATGCCCTAGGCACAAAAGTTGACAAGATTTCAAAACCCCCCCTACATGATTTTTTTTGCGTTTTTTCTCGCGTAAAATGCATTTTTTCCCACATAAAAAATTGCACAAATAATGCATTACCATCACCCATTTTTTACGTTGTGGGTACGGTGTTTTTAGACGTATATCAATAAGGGGGTAATATATAGGGTTGCCCCATAAATGCACGAAATAGTTATCATTTATTACCATCATTATTACCTTCGCCACGACGTTGGATAATTGGATAACGAATTATAACTATTTCTTGCATTTAGGCGTTTCGGTTGATTTTAATGTCGTGTGTTTCTATACCATATGTGATTTTAATATAAAATTTATAATTACGTAAACAACAATCATGGTAATGCGTTTTTTGTTATCCAATACGTATATAAAAAAAAATGCATCTACATAAATGATATAATTGTAATATATATCGTTCAATATCACCTATAACATGGTTTACGTACATTAAAAATATATAAGTGAAATCAATAAAAATATATAAAAATATAATGTTATAATAAAATAATATAATTATGAAAAATAATATAATTATGAAAAATAAAAAAGATTTAATACGATATTTTTGTTCAGAATGCGATTTTTTTACAAACAATCGTTATAATTATGAAAAACATATTATCACTGAAAAACATAAAAACAAAATAAACCCATATTCGAATGAATGTGTTAATTGTGGTAAAAATTATAAATATAAAAGCGGATTGTCAAGGCATAAAATAAAGTGCGGTGTAAATAACGTGCCAATTATTACAAATAACCAAATTAAACATTCGGATAGAGGCAAATGTTCGGATATAGACAAATGTTCGGATATAGACAAATATTCGAATATAGACAAATATTCGAATAGAGATAAACCCGATTTAAATATAGAAACTCAGAATACTATGATAAAGGTTATAACAGACACGCTGTATAAACAAGGAGAGCTCATTGAAAAATTGGTGAATACCCAAAAAGAAATGATACCCAAAATGGGTAATAACAATAATAATAAAATATCAATTAATGTATATTTAAACACATATTGTAAAAACGCGATGAATTTGACTGATTTTATTAATGGTATTAAAATTAGTCTGGAGGATTTAGAATACACAAACGCACATGGCTACGTGAAGGGCGTAACCAATATATTTAAAAAAAACCTAACAGATATGAAGGCTACGGAAAGACCAATTCATTGTTCCGATAAAAAAAGGTTACAATTTTATGTTAAGGAGGAGGATAAATGGGATCGGGACGATTTAAATATTAACCTGGATAAAGGAATACAGTTTGTCACGCAAAAGGCCCTGTATGAATTGAGAAAATGGGAAAAAGCACACCCGGATTATGATAAAATAAACACACAAGACAACTTGGAATGGCTTATGATGATTCATGAATTAAGTTCGGGGTTTACTAAAAACAATAAAGATAAAAATATGGAAAATATAAAAAAAAATATGTCCCGTTTAATTGGTTTAAGGGATGCCATAATCGATAAATAAGTTATATTAAAATAGATGACCTTAAAATAGATGACCTTAAAATATAGTATATATATATATATATATATATATATATGCCGCGAAGAAACAAGCACACCAGATGTAGTGGGCAAGTATATCGTCGTAATAATACCAGACATCGCAAAGATAAGGGCGTTCGATATTCTCGTCGTAATAAAGCCAGACATCGCAAAGATAAGGGTGTTCGACATTCTAATAAAGAACCACATTCTTGGAAACACGATTCTATACAAAGTAAATTAAAATCAGTAGAGTATTTGGCGGAAAATCGCATTGTGTCGCATAATCCTATTATATATACACCCGATGAAGATGATGATAATCCATGGATACGCGTCGGTCCGAAGGGTCGTGTACTCACCGATTATAATCCAAGTATTAATAAACATCTAATGTCATTAAACTCTCTATCTCCCAATGTGTTAGCCGGTACTATGTCCGCCGATATATTGGTTAAAGATAAGAGAGATGGTGAGTGGGTGCGCTTAAATTGGGAAGGTCCTAATGCTAAAAGAGTTATGTTGGATAATTTGAGGTCAAAAAAACCGATAGTTTGTAGTGATATAGTCGCCCCCAAACAAATAAAATATAATTGTTGGTTTAATGCCTTTTTTTTGATTTTTTTTATAAGTGACGCCGGTAGGAAGTTTAACCGATGGATGCGAGAAGCTATGATAACAGGTAAAGTAGTTAGTAGAGACGGTTCGGGTCCAAGTATATTGATAAGTGATTTACGAAAACCGCTATTCATTTTAAATAATTATATAGAGGCAAGTATTAGAAACAGTTATGACGCTGAAAATTTTGCAGACAAAATGGATACAAATGAAATAATTGGTATGATATATGACGCGATAGGGGAAGAGATTAATGATTATGGTTTGTATAATACACGAATAAATCCAATAGGCGTTATGTCTAATCCTATGACTTTCTACAATGGATTATATTATGCTGTGGGTGGGCTTCGTTGTAATAACGTACCATATACTTCATTATGGATTAATCATGAACCAGGATACACCGATATTATAGACGCGGTTGAACATGGTGGCCTTGAAGGAGACCGAAACAAGATATATAAAATGATTTATATTGAAATGACTGAAATTGGGTCCACTAACTTTGAAAAGCCAAACGAGTTCACCATTGACATTATTAGTGATAATGAACCTTATACCTGTACGTATAAATTGGATTCTGCTGTATTGCGGTCCGTTCATGGGGCACATTTTTCTTCATATATAACATGTAATGGTACCGAACTTGGGTCAGATGGTGAGGTGGAAGACAGACTTCAACCATTTGAATGGAAAAAAAGATTGAATGATAAAACCACTGGTTCATGGAATTTCGAAAGCGAATACGGGATGACGTTCGATTTTACAAATGGGTATCAGATACTTGTATATTATTTAACTAATAAGAGAATTAATAATACGGGAAAGTATAGAGCATGTACTTATAAATCGATAAGAAGGCGGCGAGTCGACGCAATTATAAACGAATGTGTAAATTAAATGATTTACACCTTAGACATTTAAAACCCGTAAATAACACATTATCCCGTCATCCCACGAAACGCTGTGAATTATAGTTTCTATATTAGCTTAATATTAAATTGACTTATGTTTATTAATATTTAATGGTATTTAACAACCATGTTATCAGATATTGTTTTCTCAGAGGTTATGTTTTCCGGCATTTCGATAGGATTAATTGAGTTGGGTCTATTCTATGTTATTATACGATTTATGTCGAAATTTATAAGAACTTATGTATCATTGGATTTTATCTCATATGCATGGCTATCATTAACATTGTTAACCGGTATATGGGAATTTTGTTTCATAGTTCTTTATTCAGAAATAAATAATATCTCGGGAATACTTATTGAACACAAAAAGCACGTTTGGCTTAGTGGGTATGATATATCATACCTGCTTCCTTGGAAATTTTCTAAAATATTTTATGCGGAATATGGCGCATATGCGGACAGAGAATATATGGCGCGCGATAATATATGGTCCAGAATAATTGAAGGAACACATGCGATTTTGTGCGGCGTTATTTCGGGAACGGCGTTATACTATTTGTATCCGAAAAGGAGAGAAAATAAAAACAAAATCATAATATACATTAATGTCGCGATGGGTGCGCAACTAATGAACAGTTTACTATACATTGGAAACTATTTAATTGAAATTAATGATGTTAATAATGTTAATTATAATTCTGAAGTATTCCCATGTGGTTTTATACTCACTAAACGACCCTTCATGTATGTTAATATATTTTGGACTATTATGCCGTGTTATGTTATTTACAGGCAACTATCGCGCACTAGAAAGAAAATAAAATAGTTATTTAAAGATAAAATAAAGTTATTGTTTATTATGGTCATAATGTGTTTCAAAAAGATAACAGATTGTTTATTATGCGTGTGCAATTTAATTTTTTGTATTATATTTTCCGGTATTCTGATAGCAAAATATTACAAATTACCCGAAGTAAAAGACATAAACGAAACATATATTTCAATCGCATTGGCTATATTTTTATTTTTAAATTTTATTTATTGTATGATTTATAAATATGTATGTAAGACATAATACGCATGTGGGTCATACCTTTATGGTAAATTTTTATAACTGGATGAATTTAATAGAATACAAAAAATAGGATCGGTAATTTTTTTTAAAAAACCATGAATACGAACGTTATATACCTTTATTTTTTTATTATAGTATAGGTCATATATGTCATCGGGCGTTTTAATGTCCTGTATCCATCGTATATTATAGTATATACCATTATACCGGATAGTTATTGGGTGTGGTATATAATTTTTAACCTTATCGTTTATAATAGTATCAATGTATTTTATTTTATTTTCCCCCCTTTTAAACTTTTTATATTTGGGTATCCTAATGTTAAATTCGATTGGATACGGATGATCGCCCAAATCGTTGATAATTAAATCGGATATTATTTTATCTATATCCATACTGATCTTTATATGGTATGGTGTCAAGTATTTAATATTATTTAATGACTTATAACGGGTATTGCGTGCAATATGTTTAAAAATACGATTTAAATGTGTATTTTTAAACATATATAATGAGTGAAAAAGAAAATTATAATTTCCTTAAAAGTGGATTTAACAATGTGGTGGAAGAATCGGGAGAGGATACAGAACGAAATATAATGTCATTATTGGTTACATATGCGGAGGGAGCTATTAAAATTGCCGGAAAATATGTTACGCATGGTGGTCGCAAAGGTATCACACCGGAAGATCTTAAAAGGGGTTTAATGTTGGAAATGTTCTTTTTTAAAAAACGCGATGATATATTGGAAAGGGCGAATAAAATAAAAGATGAATTATTTAATGAACCGGATGAAGGAGATGTATCCGAAGAAGATTGCGACGAAGATGATTTTGAAGAATTTAAAATTAGTTCGTGTGAATGCGCATTATGTAAATGTATTAATTGTATTTATGATAGGTGGGGAAAGTGGGAACCGGAGTCAATGTATGAGAAACTATTAAAAAAACATATCGATGGTATGTGATTAAAATACATATAAAAAAACATAAAATGAATTATGTGGTTTTATAAAAGATATTATACCCAATGAAAAATATATCTAGAAAAATTCATTAATCCTTTACACCTTTGAACATTTAAAACGCCGACTTTATAAAAAATTGAAATACTTTTTATGTTCCATTGATTTTCAAGATACTTGAAGTCAAAATGGAACATATAAAGACTATTGAAAGAATAAGTGGTGTTGATGTTGGTTATAATAGTTCCAACATTCATCCCATAGACAGAGAGGGATGTGTAGGACAAAGTGGAATATGTAAGTCATATACATTTGAAATGGTTTTAAAACTAGCATACAAAATGAATAATAAACCTAATATTATAATTAAAGCTGGAAAAAATGCCAAGTGGTATTTAAAATATTTTCAAACAGATACAATTGAACATGAAATAGAAAAACAAAAATGGAGAGATACAAGCCGCTGCACAATGTATATAATTTATTGGGAATAATTCGGCGTTTTAAATGTTCAAATGTGTAAATAAATATGAGTTTTGAATGTTCAAAGGTGTAAAACCCCAACGATGAATTGCCTTCCTTTTCATAAAATTACTAACTACAAAATATTTATATTACAAAATCAAAAATCCCGCGGATGGTTTTTTTGAAAAAGTGCACTATTCTAATTTTGTTCTATCTACAATTTTTTTAATAAGATTCTCACTATAAATTAAGTTTCCTGTTGGTTTATAATCGGTTGTTGATCGATATTCCTTTTTATCCTTTATCTTAATAGATTCATTTTTTAGTAATAATGAATTAACATTGGTATTTTCTTTAGTTTCTTCGTTTTTTTTAACGATGTTACCTTTACCATCAACATTAATACCATATAAACGTTTTATTTCTAATCTTTTTCTTTTATCAATGTGGTGTTGCCAAGATATAAATAATAAATTTGGATGAGTATAGTTAATAACAAATCCATTATTTTTTAATTTATTTATTATATATGCCGTACAAGCAGCCGTATCATATATTGGAACCCCTACTAAAAATTCGGGTATTACAAAAAAGGTAAATGTGTCTCCATTACATTGCCTAGATGTAAGTTTAATTTTTTTATTACTAATATTCTAATTTAATTTTTCTATATGTTCCAAATATTTTGTCCCAATGATTGAAATAGTAACCATAATTACAATTTCTTTCACCATAAGAATGATGCAGACAATGGTCACAATTATCATTAAGATACTTTATGCTCATTTGATTAGTGCCATCGTGTATAAAATTCCCCCATATAAGTGTAATCATCATACACGTCATCCATATATAGATATGAATGGGGAAAAACAATGCGGGTAATGTAAAGGCTATATTTTCTAAATTGGAATCTACCCAATGTGATATTCTTGTAGTCCACGATGAAGGACGTCTGTAAAGATGATGCACGTAGTGAAATTTTGTATATAAAAACGACGTGTGTGCTGTTCGGTGCATCATATAGAATATTAAATCTTGGTAAAAAAAATACATAAAAGGTGACACTATTGTGTAAAATTCACCTTTGTCATAAATATTTAAATATAAACAACCGATTTTATTAGTATAAATTAAATAAATAAACGTATATGATATTGAGTTTCCAATACTCCAATCTATAATATTTGGTATTTCAATCATAGTGGTTTTTCTGTTTTTTCTACAAATAATATCATTTAATTTATTTGTAATAAAATATAATGAATAATCCCCCACCGTAAATAGTGAATAATATAAAATAAACATTATCAGTTCGTGTATGTGGTAAAACATTATTGTTATTTAAAGTATTGGTGTATTTTTAAATAAATATAAAAATACATAAATAATAATTGTTTAATGAAATCGACAACAAAGATGTATCCGAAGAAGAGTGTGTGATGAAGATGGGTTCGATGAATTTCAAATTAATTAGTGTAAATGTGTATTATGTAAATATATCAATTGCATATATGATAGATGGGCGTATGATTATAAATAACTGGTATGTTTATTGTTTTTAATATTAATATTCTGATGTATAATTGTATCCAACGCGACAACGATGGTCATGAGTAATATATTAGTAATGGTTCTATTTGACTTTTTTGATACAAATAAATATAAAATATAAATAATAAGTGCAAATAATACATGGTGGGATATTGCCTCCCATTTAGACCACTCATAAAAACTTAATATTTGTTTTTCAAGCATGTTATAATATTTGAATATATTTTATATATGTTAAACTCCTACATTTCCTAATATATCTGATTATCATATTAATTGAATATGGTTCCGCTGTCATGGGATAGTTTCCATGAATTAATGTTATAATATATATTATTATGCATTTTTTGGTTGATTTCCTAGTCCCACTATGTTCTCGGCGATGGTGTCCGATGTGTCCGGTTGGTAGTTAATATATAATGTTAGGCGAGGTATATTCTTGCAAGCCATGTTCCCATGCGGTATCCCGCAATTCCATATAATAAGTTGTCCGGCTTTAGACGGTATATCAATGCGTTTTAAATCTAATTTATCCATAAGTTCGGGTGGAATTCGTTGCGTCCTTTTTGTTTTACCCGGCCAACCCAATTCATCTCCTATTTCCTTATATTTTAAATGTGCGCCCGGGTAACCGTACCAACCACTATCACTGTCGTTAAGAGCAAGAACAATTTGATATCTTTGCGCAGACCCGTCGGAAGAAAAGGAATGGTATGATACTGGGTCATCCGGGTCCCTGGGCTGAGGTAGCG
>Ga0114997_10003752_pt1 | contig 11871 bp, 10 predicted proteins | sample ArcticOcean_MG_C_2_FD_87045 | JGI IMG/M metagenome (GOLD analysis project Ga0114997, IMG submission 87045) | Marine microbial communities from western Arctic Ocean - ArcticOcean_MG_CB4_136 | ecosystem: Environmental > Aquatic > Marine > Oceanic | place: Arctic Ocean: Canada Basin | collected... | reverse complement strand
AGTTACTTCAGTTGGAATATCTTCAGATTGTTCCTTCTCACAACTAAATACAAATAAACTGATTGGTAATACAATTAGTAATAATCTTTTCATCACATTTTCCTTTTAAACTTTTTAAAACCCTAATAAATCAAAAATAATACAGATAATAATGGGTAGAGTTTTTTCATTAAAACCCCAATTTATTTCCCACTATTTTTGTAAAGGATAATTCCCAAAGGTAAACAAATCACAGACAATACCAATCTCATCCATTGAAGAGAAAACCCAATATCATCGATGATTCCGAAACTTTCAATAAAACCATCACCATTGAAAAATAGGAGAGGAAAGTTAATGGTTCCACCAACTAAAAATATATAACTGAGTATTCTATTTGATTTCTTTTGTTCATCTTTTTTGTTCATTTTATATTCCTTCAATTACTCAAATCTAACAAAATTACCGAATGTGGTGTAGATGTAAAAAAGGTTATACGAGAGAACCAATCGTTGAAATATGGGTCGTACTTATAGGATAGAAAAGGTTTTAAGAAATACGATGTTTTAGATGGGGAAAAGGATTTGACTACCCCTTACTTACACCTAAACTCATTCAACCGTTACAGATTTTGCAAGATTCCTGGGCTGATCTATTTCACATCCACGAAGTTCCGCCAACTCATAAGCTAATAGTTGTAAAATAATTGAACTAGTAATTGGAAAAATATGCTTGTGCGATTTTGGTGTAACTAGAACATAGTCTGATAAAGAAATTAATGAATCATTTTCTTCATCTGTTATTGTAATGATTATTCCACCTCGAGCTTTAACCTCTTCAATATTAGACAGTATTTTTAAAAAAGTATCATCTTGAGGAGCAAGAAACACAACGGGCATATCTTTATCAATCAAGGCAATTGGGCCATGTTTCATTTCTGCCGCTGGATAACCTTCAGCATGGATATAAGATATTTCTTTTAGTTTGAGTGCACCTTCTAATGCTACTGGAAAATTAACGCCCCTACCTAAATAAAGATAATTATCAGCTTTACGTGTCGCTTTTGCAACTTCTCTAATTTGATTTTTAATTTCTAATGTTTTCGAAACATTAGAATTAATTTTTTTTAATGAACTTATTAGTTCTTTTCCCCTATCTAAGGATACGCCTTTTTTTCTGCCTATTTTAAGCGCAAGCATTATTAACACTGTAACTTGAGCAGTAAAAGCTTTTGTAGACGCTACGCCTATTTCTGGCCCAGCATGAGTAAATATACCAGCATCAGTCTCTCTAGATATTGAACTTCCGACAACATTACATATCCCTAATGTTAAGGCACCAAATTCTTTTGATTTCTTGATTGCTGCTAATGTGTCAGCTGTTTCTCCCGACTGACTAATGGCTATCAAAATAGTGTTAGCATCAATAATTGCGTTCCGATATCTAAACTCTGAAGCATATTCTACATGAACAGGCAATCTAGCATATTCTTCAATTAAGTGTTTTCCAATTAAACCAGCATGCCATGAAGTGCCACAGGCAGTTATATATATCCTTGATGCTGACAAAATATTAGGCAAATAATCGTTGATACCACCCAGCATAGATGTACCGTCATCTAAGTTCAGCCTACCGCGAAGGGTATCACTTATTGAATGTTTTTGATCATGAATTTCTTTTAACATAAAGTGCGGGAACTCACCCTTCTCAATTTCTTCAATAGTTAAATCTATCTTTGTAATTGTTTTTGTAACAATCTCTTCCGAATGAATACTTGATATTGAATAGGCAGAGTTCTTGATTACGACAAATTCCCCATCATCTAAATAGATTACGTTTCTTGTGTATTCAATAATAGGAGAAGCATCGCTCGCAAATAAAAACTCATCCTCACCTATACCAAGAACTAACGGACTCCCCATTCTTGCAGCAAACAGTGAATCCGGCTCATCAGAACACATAACCACAATCCCATAAGCACCAACAACCTCTTGCAACGCAGCTTTGACCGCATCTTTAAAGTCTAATTGCTCCTTGCCATTATTATATATTTCAGATATCAATTGGACCAGCACTTCAGAATCAGTATCGCTAGTAAAGACAACACCTCTTTTTTCTAATGTTTTTTTTATCGGTTCATAATTTTCAATTATTCCATTATGAACTAATGCTATTTTTCCAGTCTTATCTAGATGGGGATGCGCATTTACATCATTGGGAACACCATGGGTTGCCCAACGGGTATGAGCAATTCCACAATTTCCTTTGATTGGCGAAATAGATAGTTCATCTGACAATTCAGATACTTTTCCTGCTTTTTTTACACTTCTTAAAGTCTTGCCATCTAATAAAGCTAAACCAGCAGAGTCATATCCTCGATACTCAAGCCTTTTTAATCCCTTTATTAAAATTGGTATGGGGGGTTTTTTACCTATATAACTAACTATTCCACACATTTCTATTTTTTATTACTTTTAAAAAATTTTGAATACACTCGTTCATCCTGATCTTTATAATAGTGATCATTCAATGAAGTTTCATGAGAAAAACCAATTTGCTCATAAAATCTATGAGCGTTAAGATTATCTTCATGAGTTAGTAGGTAAAGTTTTCTTTTTTCATGTCCCATTTTTTCATACCACATATCGGCATGTTTAATTAACTCATCCACTAATATTCTACCTACTCCCCTACCTCTAGATTCAGACAAAATACAAATACGATCTAATTCAAATAAACCATGTTTTGGTAGGCCGTGAGGTAACCAAGTTACAAGTCCTATGATTGAGCCTTCAAAAATGGCAACAATATAATGAAAGTCTTTTTCCTTCTCAGACAAAAAAGCGTTTTTAGCTTCTTCAGTGTTTTTCATATTGTAAAACTCTAGTAAAACAGAACTTATTTGATCGACATCCTGCAATGTAGCCACTCTAGTTACAATGTTACTTTTTGACATAGTTTTCCTTTATCGTGAGCAAGAAATGTATTAAACCTTATAAATAATTGATATAAAAAAATTATTACCTATTACTAGATAATGTGGGTGTAATATTTTGTTTAATTTTAAATTTATAGCTATCATACATTTATTAATAGTAAAAATACAATAGCTGAATGCTTTTTAATTGTGAGGGGGAATATTTTGAGTAACAGACTTAGTAATCTTGATTGGCTTAAAAATACCCTTGGACCAGGTATATTGTTTGCTTCTACTGCTATTGGAGTTTCCCATCTAGTACAATCGACTAGAGCTGGTGCTAATTATGGTTTTGGTTTACTAACCTTTATTGTCATCGCTAACTTATTTAAATATCCATTTTTTGAATTTGCATCTAGATACTCTAATGCTACAGGCACAAGTATCATTGAAGGTTACAAATTACTTGGGAGATGGGTTTTGTGGTCTTATTTGGTAATTACGCTAATATCAATGTTTTTCATCACTTCCGCTGTTGGGGCAGTTACCGCTGGGTTTTTACAAAATTTATTTCAAACAGATCAACTTGGGCTTTGGAACCATTTAATGTTATTTCTTATTTGTGGTTCTATACTTACTATTGGGAAATACAACACCTTAGATTCATTAATCAAGATTATTGGGGCTATTTTACTATTATCTACGCTCATTGCTTTCATTTTGGTATTATTTAAAGGTCCTGTTAGCGAAAACCTCTTCCCAAAAATCAATTTTATAAAAACAGATATTCTATTTATTATTGCTTTAATGGGCTGGATGCCCACGGCTGTAGATTTAAGTTCTTGGAATAGCTTGTGGACTTTAGAACGCATTAAACAAACAAATTTTAAACCTACGCTTCAGCAAACAATCTTTGAATTTAATATAGGTTACGTTTCTTCTGCTCTTCTTTCAATATGCTTCCTAACACTAGGAGCATATTTAATGTTTGAAACGAATAATGAATTTTCAGATAGTAGCGCTATTTTCGCGAACCAAGTCATTACATTATATACTGATTCAATAGGTTCATGGAGCTATTTATTAATTTCTATATCCGGATTTAGTATAATGTTTGGAACATGCATAGCAGTTTTAGATGGATATTCAAGGAGTGCAAAGGAATGTTTTAGACTTGTATCTAAAAACAATCAAGTAATTCCGTTTTATAACCTAACTGTATGGTTAATTATTTTAGGGTCGATGACTATCATATTCCTTTTTGGTTCTAGTATAAAAAACCTAGTTGATTTAGCCACAACAATCTCTTTTATGATTGCTCCATTCATCGCTTTTGCTAATTATAAGCTTGTATCAAAACCTTATCTTAAAAAAGAAGATACACCGAAGCCATGGTTACAATATTTAGCGATAAGTGGGATACTTTACTTAATTGGGTTTGGTACCCTTTTTATATATGTAAGGTTAGTACTATAAAACAGAAATATAATTTGTTGTTCCAGGGACATTTACTGGAATACCGCCGGTGATAATAAATTTTTCATTTTTTTCTATTACAGCCATATCAATTAACTTTTTTTTTGCGATTTCAGGCATCTCATCAGAAGAATTATAACTATTGACCAAAACTGGAATGACACCCCATATAATTGCTAAAGAGCGAAATGTTGTTTTAAGCGTGGTCATTGCATAAACATTCGCTAACGGTTTAAAACTTGAAACCATTCTGGCGGTTCCACCACTTTGAGTCATTGTTACGATCGACTTTATATCTAGATCTTTAGCAATTGTACAAGCAGCATGACTAATAGCGCCTGCAGTGCTATCAACAGTATCCTTGCCAATTGCACGGCTGTAATAGTTTACGGTTTTTTCTGTTTCTTTGATAACATCAGATAAAACATTAATAACAGCAATTGGATGATTACCCATCGCTGTTTCCCCAGTGACCATAAGTGTATCTGCGCCATCAAGAATAGAGTTTGCCACATCACTTACCTCTGCACGCGTAGGAACAAGGCTTTCAATCATTGATTCTAGCATTTGAGTGGCGATGACAACTGGTTTACCATAGAGCTTTGCTTTTTTTATAATATCTTTTTGAATAACAGGTACTTTCTCTAAAGGCAATTCGACACCTAAATCACCTCTAGCAACCATAACGCCATCGAATGTTTGAACAATAGAGTCTAGGTTTTTGACCGCCTCCCATTTCTCAATTTTTGCCATTACAGGCGTATCATAACCAGAGCTGGTAATTTTTGATTTTACCAAATCATAATCTTCTTTTGACCTTGTAAAAGATAGGGCAATCCAATCAGCACCATTTTCAAGGGCTAGAGACAAATCGATTTCATCTTGAGAGGTTAAACTAGGCACATCAATCGAGATCCCTAAAAAATTAACGCCTTTTTTGCTTTCTATTTTTCCAGGAACAATTGTTCTACATTTAAATGAATGCTTTGAAATTTTTTCAATTATTTCTAAAGAAATTTTGCCATCATTAATCATTATTCTAGCATTTGAATCATAGTCTTTAAAAACTAATCCTTTAGAAATCGGAATTACACCGTCACCCTTTTCACTGCTACTAACAGTTACGACCTGCCCAGAAGTTAATTCAATAGATTGTTCAATATTCCGCACTCTTACTTTAGGACCAGCTAAATCAGCTAAAATAGCCGGATTCGTCTTGTTACTAGATTCGGATAAAGACTTAATTAAATCAAAGTAAGATTTTTTTTCTTCTTGAGTTCCATGGGAAAGATTGATTCGAAAGCAATTGACGCCACTATTAATCATTGAACCTAAAATTTTTGCATCAGCACAACTAGGTCCTACTGTTGCAATAATCTTAGTTTTATTTTTTATCAAATGGGTTTAACCAATGCTTCCAAGAAGAGCAACTAAATCGACTACTCTATTTGAATAACCCCATTCGTTATCATACCAGTTTAGAGTTTTGACATAATTACCACCAATAACCCTAGTAAATGGTGCATCAAATATTGAAGAGTGACTATTACCAATGATATCTGATGATACTACTGGTAAAGTAGAATATTCAAGAATGCCTTTCAGTGAGCCACTTCGAGAGGCTTCCCTTACAGCTTCATTAATCTGATCAACAGTTACATCTGTATCAAGCTGGACATTAAAATCAACCACAGAACCATCTGGAACCGGAACACGCATAGCGATTCCATCTAATTTTCCATTTAACTCTGGAAGGACAACACCTACTGCTCTGGCAGCACCAGTAGTCGTCGGTATGACATTTTCTGCTGCTGCTCGGCTCCTCCTCCAATCAGAGTGAGGAACATCTGCAAGTCTTTGATCATTTGTGTATGCGTGAATTGTATTAATGACACCAAGTTGGATACCAAAATTTTCATTGAGCACTTTTGCCATCGGAGCTAAACAGTTGGTAGTACAACTGGCATTTGATACTATTTTGTGCTCAGGTTTTAAACCTTTATCATTAACACCTAAAACCACTGTGTAATCTATTTCATCTTTTGCTGGAACGGTTAGAACCACTTTTTTACAACCAGCATTTAAATGCTGTTCTAATTGCTCTTTTGTTCTAAATATACCCGTCGACTCTATAACTATATCAACACCTAATTTACCCCAAGGAAGTTCGGAGGGTACTCTTTCAGCAATGAGTTTTACATTTTGATTTCCAGCATGGAGCATATCACCATCCAGAGAAATTTCTGATGGAAAACGACCCATAACAGTATCATATTTTAAGAGATAGGTTAAAGCTTCTTTATCAAAGATATCATTAATCGCAACAATCTCAATATCATCTCTAGAGTTTAAAACTCTAAAAACAGACCTTCCGATACGACCAAAACCATTAATACCAATTCGTATTTTCATTTAGTTACCGTCCTTATGATAAATTTTTATTGTATCAAGAATGCGTTTTGAGAAACCCCAACCATTATCATACCAGCATAGAGTTTTGAGTAAACTATTACCAGTAACCATAGTCGCCTGCGCATCAAAAACGATAGTCTCTTCACGACCGATAACATCACTTGAAACAATCGGATCATCTGTGTAGCCAATAAAATTTTTATATTTATTAAGCGAGGCATCTTTCAGTACGGCATTTAGCTCTTCTGGCGATGGCACCTTTTCAAGCTCAGTAGTCATATCGACACAAGACCCGTTTGGTACGGGAACATTAAATGCTATTCCATCTAACTTGCCTTTAAACTCGGGCATTAATTTTTCTATAATTTCGGGTGCATCTGTTGTATTGGGAATAATATTTTCAACCGCAGACCTGCTTCTTCTTAAATCAAGACCAATAGCATCCGTAAGTGGTTGATCAGCAGTATAAGCATGAACTGTTGTCATCATTGCTTTTTTAACTGAAAAATGATCATCAAGTATTCTTAGCATTAGGCCAAAAGCTTGAGTAGTAGAAGATGTCGCCGAGATAATTTGATCTGATTCTTCAATTGATTCCTCATTAATACCATGAATTACCATTCTATCAATCATATCTTTAGGCGTTCTGGAAACAATTACTCTTTTTGCACCAGCTTTAATATGTTTGTCTAGTTCATTTCGCTTAAGGAAAGCACCTGTAGCATCAATTACAAAATCGACGTCCATTGTAGACCAAGGAATCATTCCTGGGGTCGTACCTGGCAGAATAATTACTTTTTGATCACCGGCAACAATGTGGTTACCTTCAAGTTTTATAGGTTCATTTAATTTGCCATGCACAGAGTCTCTAACCAATAAATAGTGCAATGCTTCTGCATGGCCGAATTCACTAATTGCTACAATATTAAATCTTGGATCGTTATATGCTAGTCGAAAGATATTTCTTCCTATCCTACCGAATCCAAAGATAGCTACATTTATTTTTTTTGATTTATCTCTCAATTTTTGCTCTTCTATTTTTGTTAGTTATGATGGTATAATTAATGTTTTTTAAAGTTCTAAAGATTTAAAATCTAACTGATTAAATTTTATGGTTCAATGATAGATTAAAAATCTGATTTTTAAATATAGTTAGAATATTTATTTATTGTTTTCAGGCCTTAAGGCTCTTAGCTGTTTGCCAGCTAACCACATCTCTTGGTTATTTACTTCATCAAGCTCTTTATCAAGCTGATGTCTGTAGTCAAGCCTTGAATTTGAGGATATAGATATTCTAGCTTCCTCACCGCTAACAACCCTTTCATAACAATCATTAATAACAGGCTTAAGAACGTCTTTAAATTTAGGTGCCCAATCTAACGCACCTCTTTGTGCTGTTGTTGAGCAATTACTATACATCCAGTCCATACCTTTTTCTGAAACCAAAGGATATAAGCTTTCAAGAGCTTCTTCTATTGTTTCGTTATATGCTTCAGATGGGGAATGCCCTTTTTCCCTAAGAACTTCATATTGAGCAAGAAAGGCTCCTTGAATTAGCCCCATCAGAACGCAACGCTCTCCTGTTAAATCACTGTGGACCTCTTTTTCAAATGTCGTTTCAAATAAATGCCCCGAGCCGATTGCAAAAGCTGTCGAGATTGCTATTTCTTTTGCATTTCCATCATAATCCTGAAATATAGCATAAGATGAGTTTATACCTCTGCCCTCTAAAAAATGATTTCGGACTGTTAGCCCACTTCCTTTTGGCGCAACTAAAACAACATTAACATTCTTAGGTGGAATAATATTTGTATCTGAGTGAAAAACCACTCCAAAACCATGAGAAAAATAAAGTGTATTGCCTTCAGAAAGATTATTTTTAACATTCGGCCAAGCTTGTATTTGACCTGCATCAGATAGTAGAAACTGAATGACATCGCCTTTTTTGGTGGCTTCTTCAATCTCAAACAGATTCGTTTGCTCTTCCCAACCATCATCTAGTGCTTTATCCCAGCTATCTCCTTTTCTAAGTCCAAGGATAACATTAAATCCTTGATCTCGCATATTTAATCCTTGACCTCTTCCTTGCGGTCCATAGCCTAGAATAGCAGTTGTTTTATTTTTTAAAATACTTTTACACTTTTCTATAGGAAAATCAGATCTTTCTATAATCTCTTCTTTGTAGCCATTTATGTCAATTTGTTTCATTTATTAGACAATCCTCTCGATTAATTTTATTTTGGCTCAGATCTGATAAGAACAGGATTGTTCTTATCTTGATTTCCTGATATCATTGCCATTTTTCCAGAACGCAAAAGTTCTAAAATTTTAAATTTCTTTAAATATTTAATACTTTCTTCAACCGTAGATTCATTTCCCGAGAGCTCTAATATCATCGAATCTAGTTCGCCATCTAATATTCTACAGTTACCTTTAGCTACTAGGCCTTCTATTTCTTTGAACTCATTAGGTTTTATTGATACTTTGACTAAAGCATGCTCACGAGCATGGCAGTTTTCATCTGTTGCATCAACAACGTCATAAACGTCAACCAATTTTTTAAGATTATTATAAATAATCCTTCTTTTTTCTCTATTCGGCTCATCTACTACTAAAGTCATTCTAGTAATCCCATTCTTCTCAGTTCTTCCAGCAACAATACTATCGATATTAAAGTTTCTTCGTCTAACTAAACTTGCAATCCGGTTTAAAACACCTGGCTCATCTTGCATAAATAAAATTAATGTTTGCTTCATGACTTCGCTCCCTACATTTCTGCATCTTTAAATTGCTCGTGCACAGGACGACTAATCATAGCATCTAAATCTGCACCGGCCGGCACCATAGGATAAACCATATCATGCTGTTCGACAACGAACTCTATCAAAACAGGGCCCTTAATATTTTGGGCTTCTTTGATCGTATTTGGAATATCTGATCTAGATGTTACTCTAAATCCACTTAGGCCATATGCCTCTGATAATTTGACATAGTCAGGACTACTTATGGGTGTTTCACTGTATCTCGAATCGTAAAACAGCTGCTGCCATTGTCTGACCATACCCAAATAGCCATTATTTATTATGGCAATTTTAATATTTGCATTTTCTTGAACTGCAGTTGCTAATTCTGTAATGGTCATTTGAATACTGCCATCTCCTACTATTACCCATATATCCTTATCACTATTAAAAAAACTTGCACCAATAGCTGCTGGCAAGCTAAATCCCATAGTACCTAAGCCGCCAGAAGTAAGCAATGTATTTGGTTCATCATGTTTGTAATACTGAGCTTCAAGCATTTGATGTTGACCTACATCTGATACAACAATGGCATCGCCGTTAGTTTCTTTCCAAATATCGCTTATGACCTGAGCGCCATAAAGCACTTCAGTATCCATATTTATTATATCCCTTGATTTCGATTCTTTACGCCAATCTTCAATTTTATTTGTCCAAGAACTGTTTTTATGCTGCTCTAAAAAGGGCAGTAGTTTTGTAAGAACTACTTTTAAATCACCAATGAGTGCAACATCAACCGGTACATTTTTATTAATTTCTGAGGGGTCAATTTCAATGTGAATTTTTTTTGAATCGAGCGAATAGGTCTTAGTGTTCCCTGTAACTCTATCATCAAACCTCATCCCACAAGCAATAAGTAAATCAGCTTTTTGAATTGCATTATTTGCCGCAAACTCTCCATGCATTCCCATCATACCCATATTTAAATGATGACTAGCAGGAACGGCACCCGAACCTAAGAGAGTCCAGCTCAAAGGGATATCTCCTTTTTCAGATAATTCAATAACCTCAGTTGATGCACCCGATAATAAAATACCATGACCAGCTAAAATCACTGGCCTTTTTGATTTCGCAATTAAACTTGCTGCTTCTTTCAAGCTTTTTAAATTAATTTCAGTATTTACAGGATTTTCACCAGGAAGAAGAATGGGCTCTTCTGGATAGACAAAATCAAATTCTTCAGCTTGCAAGTCTTTAGGTATATCAACTAAAACAGGTCCAGGTCTTCCTGACCTGGCTATAGCAAATGCTTCTTTAATTGTTTTTGCGAGGTTTTCAATTTCCATTACTAAATAGCTATGCTTTGTAACCGGTATTACCGCTCCTGAAATATCCATCTCTTGAAAAGCATCACTACCAATAGCCGGCCTCGGGACTTGCCCAGTAATACAAACAATCGGTATAGAATCCATCATTGCTGTTGCAAGCCCAGTAACCATATTGGCTGCTCCAGGACCAGAGGTGGCCATCGCAACACCAACTTTGCCAGAGGCTCGAGCATAGCCATCAGCCATATGTGTAGCTCCCTGCTCATGTCTAGTTAAAACGTGATGAACTTTATCACTATACTTGCCAAGTGCATCATAAGTTGGCAATATCGCACCGCCAGGATAACCGAACACAACATTGACTTGTTCCCTAATTAAACATTCCCAAATTATTTCAGCACCTGTTAATTTTACTTTTTCCATAATATTCTCATTTTATTATTTTAAAATAGCACCGGTATCTGCAGAAGTGACCATCCTCGCATATCTGCCTAAATATCCAGTAGTGATTTTTGGTTTAAACTCATTTAAATCATTCATGCGATTTTCAAATGTAATTTCATCAATATTTAAATTAATTGAGCGGTTTTTAATGTCAATTTCTATTTCATCTTTTTCTTTTATTATTCTAATTGGACCTCCAGAAGCTGCTTCTGGAGAAATGTGCCCAATACATGCTCCTCTAGTCCCACCTGAAAACCTACCATCAGTGATTAATGCAACTTTAGATCCTAGGCCCATTCCCATTATTGCACTAGTTGGCGCTAGCATTTCTGGCATTCCTGGACCGCCTTTAGGCCCCTCATATCTTATAACAACAACATCACCCTCCTCGACTTCACCTCCTAGTATACCTTCTTGAGCTTCATCTTGAGATTCATAAATCCTTGCAGGACCTTTATGCAAAAGCATATTTTCATCAACTGCAGCGGTTTTAACAATAGAACCTTTGGGTGCTATATTACCATATAAAACAGCTAGTCCACCTTCTTCAGAAAACGGATTTTCAATTGTTCTT
>Ga0114997_10003750_pt1 | contig 11873 bp, 4 predicted proteins | sample ArcticOcean_MG_C_2_FD_87045 | JGI IMG/M metagenome (GOLD analysis project Ga0114997, IMG submission 87045) | Marine microbial communities from western Arctic Ocean - ArcticOcean_MG_CB4_136 | ecosystem: Environmental > Aquatic > Marine > Oceanic | place: Arctic Ocean: Canada Basin | collected... | reverse complement strand
TGGCAGTCCTTTTTAGAAAAGTTCAATTTGGCAGTCCTTTTTCAAAAAAAAGTTCAATGTGGCAGTCCTTTTTCCCGCCTTTTTCTCCCTTTTTTTATGCTTTTTTTCTCAACAACGATAAAAACTCTCTCGCATTACTCTACTACTCTTGAGAAGAAAAAAGACATGAGCACGACGCGTAAAAGTAACGACGACTTAGGGGGTAATACTAACAGTCTTCAAATTCGAGGACGACTGGAGTCGATGACTTTAGATGATGACGATGAAAAAATGTCACGACAACAACATCTTCTGGGGGGAAAATTGAGAAAAGAAATCACGTTTAAATTCCGCGTAAAGTTTTACACCAAATGGGGAGAGAACGTGGTGGTGTGCGGGATATCGCGAGCGATGGGAGAGTACGACGCGACGAAAGGGGCGTGGATGAGCTGCGAACACGTCGTTTTGAAGAATAATAATGGGAAGAAGAAGAAGAAGACGAAGAATAACGTGGTAGATGAAAAAGAAGAAGAAGAAAGTTTCGAAGAAGATGATGAAGAAGCTTCAGGAGAAGAAGACGAAGGAGAAGAGGAATGCGAAGGAGGAGACGAACTGTTGTGGACGGCGACGAAAACCATGCGATGGGACGAACCGTTCGAATACAGGTACGCGGTGGTGGATTCGCACGGGTCGGTGATATTATGGGACGCGCCTATTCGAATAGCAAAACTAGAACGGCAGACGTCGCAAGCTTTAAAACTCTTCGGAGAAGGAGGAGGAGGAGGAGGAGGAGCCGGGAACGGCGAGAACGTGGTGGAGTTTACGGATACTTTTGAAAGGAAAAACCACGCAGAGACGCTGTTTTCAAAGAGAAGATTCGCCGAGGTGGTTTTGGATAAAGTGTTAGCGGGAGGACAAGGAGGAGCGACGCACGCCGCCGCGGTCGTGAAGCCGCAGCCGTGCGAATTTTTGCGAAGCGGCATTTTGTCCGGGAAGAAGAATGATGCGAACGGCGACGCGAGTTTACGCGTGGTTATTTTGCGTTTTCAAGTGAAAGCGATGCGAATGCCAAGTAAACGACCGGGGAGTAAAGTCTCCGTGAGAGTGACGGGAAGTTGTCAATCGCTCGGGAAGTGGGATCGCTCGCATTCGCGAGCGATGCGAATGGGAAACGACGAGTGCTTCGAAGTGTTGTCTCCTGCGACCAGCGATGCGTCAGAACATACTGTTAACGATAGGAACAACACTTCGAGTAGTAACAATAATAATGGATATTGTTGGCACTTGGAAGTCGCGTGCGCTTCTAGCGAACTTCCCGTGAGATATAAGTACGAAATTTGGGACGACGATATCGAGCAAGTCATCGAAAGCGAAGAATGTAAGCGAACTATCGGTATCGATTGGGACTTGAAAAAACGCCAATTCGACGAAGAGCTGCATAGAAAAAACAGAAACAATAACAATAATAACAATAACAACAATCGTGAGGGTGGGGAAATCGAGGGAACGTCGACGGAAATAAACGACGGCGAGGAAGACGCAGAGAAAACACCGACGAGGCACCGCGCGATGCCGACCAAAAAGAAGACGTCTACATCTTCGTCGTATGAGCCACCAAAATGTATCGTCGCGTCCGACGGACACTTTGCGCATGCGAAAGCTTTTCGTTGTGCGGGTGTTGCGGTGCCAGTCTTCTCTTTACGATCCTCAAAGTCCCTCGGTTGCGGTGAATTTTCAGATCTCAAATTGATGGCGGATTTCTGTCGCGAATCTGGATTTCGGATTTTACAATTGCTCCCAGTCAACGACACGAGAGTGCACGGGATGTGGTGGGATTCCTATCCGTACAGTTCGCTATCCGTTCACGCTTTACACCCGATGTATTTGCGCGTGACTGAGCTCGATCAGGAGGAGTTGAACTTCCCTGGAAGCGAAGAGATGACAAAATTTATCGAGGCGAAACGTCGCGAGCTTCAAGAGCTGAAAGACGTCGACTACGAAGAGACGCTTGGAGTGAAAATGTTTGTCGCTCGAAAATTACATAAGCGCTTTCTCGCATCGATGCCTACGACGGAAAGTGGTAGTTATGCGAACGGGTTAGGTAGTGCGAGTAAAAGTAGCGCGGGTGTGAGTAGTAACAGTAAGAAAGCTTTAATTGAGTCGTTCGAGAGGTTCGTGAGCGAAAACCAGGAGTGGTTGAAACCGTACGCGGTGTTTTGCGCGTTGGCTGAAATTTTTCAAACCACGGAGCATTGGCTGTGGGGTCACCTCGCGAAGTGCGACGATAAATTGATCGAAAAATTAACCGATCCGGAAACATCTCCTATTTATTCTGAAGGTGTGCACTTCGTGTACTATTTGCAGTGGCGTTTGCACACGCAACTGAAAGAAGCCTCGACGTATTTGAAACAGTTTGGCATCGCACTTAAAGGCGATTTACCGATTGGTGTCGATAAACGTTCTGTGGACGTGTGGAGAAAACCAGAACTGTTCCGTTTCTATACAAATACGGGCGCACCTCCCGATGCGTTCGATAAGAACGGTCAAAATTGGAAGTTTCCAACCTACGATTGGGAACAGATGAAACGGGATGGAAATTACAGTTGGTGGCGTTCGAGATTACGCTCGATGGAGAAATACTTTTCGCTCGTTCGCGTGGATCATATCTTGGGGTTCTTTCGCATATGGGAACTGCCGGCGCACTGCGAGTCTGGTATCATGGGTCGCTTTCGCCCATCTGTCCCGATATCAAGGCAAGAGCTCGAAGCGGTCGGTCTTTGGGACATCGATCGATTGACGATTCCTAGAGCAGATGCGTCTGACTTGGAATTCTTTTTCGGCGCGAGAGCGGCGGAAGTTGCCGCTCGATTTTTCGATAAAAACGAGCTCTTCTCGAACTCTAGCGATTCAAACGTCAACAGAGCTGGTATAATTGGTGGTGGTGGTGGAGATCTCTCGTTTACCAAACGGTTGCAAAACAAGTATTGGACGTTCAAACCTGAGTTTTCCACGGAGGTTCAAATTTTAAAGTGTGAGCAGTTGAAAATTCGAGAAGGATCGCCGGATTGGCTCGTCGCCGAAACGAACGAAATTAAGAACGGTTTACTCGAACTCACCAGAAACGTCTGTCTCTTGAGATCGGCGTACGATCCAAGCGCTACCGAGGGTGTTCATAGCGTTGCGATGTTTGATAAGGATGCGTTTTATCCAAGGTTTGATATGGAACGAACTCGACTGTTTCAAAAGCTCGAGTGCTGGCAACGCAGCGCACTTTCTCGAATCAGTCATGAACATTATACGACACGGCAACGATTCTTATGGACCCAAAACGCGCACACGACGATACCTGCGATTACAAACTCGACAAACATGCTCGTATGTGGCGAAGACTTGGGATTGGTTCCCGATTTTGTTCCCGGAGAGATGCAAAATTTAGGCATTTTGGGTTTGCGAATTCAACGGATGCCGGCGCCTGAGCAAGACGAGAACAACAACATCGAATTCGGTATTCCGAGCAGATACCCGTACGATACCGTGTGCTCTCCTTCCTGTCACGACACGACAACTTTTCGTGCCTGGTTCGAAGAAGACGAGAATCGACGCAAAAAGTACTACTCGCAAATTCTCGGTCAAGACATCTCGACGACGCCGAAGCGATGCACGACGGAAACCATGCGCGCAGTCATCAAGCAACACTTAGAGTCGCCCAGCGCGTTGGCAATATTTGCGCTCGCGGATGTTTTAGCCATGGACACAAATTACATAAACGAACGCGACCCGAAGGAAGAGACCATCAACGATCCGACGAATTCGCGTCATTATTGGAGATTTCGGTTTCATACGAATTTGGAAGACATGAAAAAGAACGAACAGTTAACGGGTGAGCTCAAGAAGATGGTCTTTGAGAGTGGCAGAAACGTCCCGAAATGAAATAGATTAGTAAATGAATAGACTTGTATATACTATGTGTGTATATACCTAGACGTACTAATGCGCGTGCTAATTTGTTCCTAATTTTGTTCCTAATTAAACTCTACTTCTCCTCAAACAACGCTCTTACATATTCATCCTGATGCCAACGTCCAATCTCACAGTGTGGCACGTTCTTCCAAGATTTCGTATAAACGGCGGCGTTCCCTCTGTCCCTTTGTCGTTGCGCAAACTCTTGCACTTCATTCACGGGAACCAACTTATCGCTCTCGGAAAAGAGCATCTTCAACGGAACGTTGACATCTAAAGCAGTCTCCCAGGCGGCATACGCGTTGTTTATTTTTCTTTGCAAGTTCTCATCTGGTAACAACGTGTTCGCCAAGTTATCCAAAGCAGATTTCATCAACCCACCGATAATACTGCTCTCTCCTTCTTTTGAAGTATTGTTATCGTATATATCTTCCACCCTACTCCCTAACAATACCGATGCGAACGCTCGCGAAATCACCTCCGCGCTCAACTTCGCCGGCGCGCAATCTAAAGTCACCGATTTGATCTTCTTCTTGAATTTCTTCGCTAACTGTGCATTCACAGAACAATCGTCCTCTCTCTTCTTAACATCGCTGGCGTGGTGAAACAAATTTCCGGCGAACAAAAAACCCCCGTTGGAGAACGAGTGCACGTGCACTCCCTCTATCGCGTCCTCTTCTTCCTCCTCGAAAAATCCACTCAGGAAGTCGTTTGCAATTTGTGTCGTCATATTCGGCGACAAGGATGCCAACGCCGGCGGTGCGACCACGATGACTTTCTCGCCCATTCGTCTGTTCTCGTACATGTGCGCGTACTTTCTCACGTGCTTTTTATCGCTTCCAAACCACGCGAATATTACGATCACGTCTTTACTTCTTCTTCTTTTGTCTTCTTCTTCTTTCAGGTGAAACACCTCGATAGCGTTCGTAATCTTCTCGCATCGGATGGTCGAAGAAGACCACCAAGAAGACTTTTGAGAAGAATAATAATAACTACTGCTATTACTGCTATAACTACTACTCTCCGCTCTGACGATTTTGTACTTCTTGAACAAAGCCAAGGAGACTAATCGAGAAGAGACGAGAGACATTTTTTGTGAAGTTGATTGATTGAAGATTTTTGTGAGTTTTTTGAAAAGTGTGAAAATGAGAAAAAGTGAGCAGAAAAAATGAAGAAGAAAACGCCTCTGTGTATTACCGCTTCGACGAGAGGAGGATGATTTGCGAGATTTTTAGGAGATGAGAGCGCGCGTAATGGTGGTGATGTTTTCAATCTTTCGTTCGTTCGTCATTTTTGTGGTCATTATGTGTTTGGGTTGAACTCTCGCGCGCGCGCGGCTGCTTCTTTTATTAAAACGTTAAAACAAGAGGAAAATAAAGTACCCCCTGTTTCCCTTTTCTAAAGTCTGTTTGCCTCTCATCAACTCCAAATATCTCGAACGTATCTGCCTTCTCTGGTCATTTCCCTCAGCAGCACCTCGGCGTCGTTCTCTTTCTCGTATTTTCCTCCTCCGTTGGTGATGACGGAGAGCAACGTTTTGTGGACGTCTTTGGCCATGTGCGCGCCGTCGCCGCAGACAAAGACGTACGCTTCTTCGCGGAGGATCAAGTCGCGCATTTTCTCCTCATGTTCGGCGAGTTTATGTTGAACGTAGACTTTCTTCCCAGTCGGGTCTTCGCGGCTGAAAGCGGGAACGAGGCGAGTGAGCGTTTCGTTTTCGACGAAAGCGTTGAAGTCGGCTTCGTACAAGTAATCTTCATCTTTGCGTCGGCAGCCAAAGAAGAGCCAGGATTCGGCGAATTGTAACGAAGGGTTTGCGCGGGCTAAAGCTTCACGTTTTTGTAAGAAACCTCGAAATGGCGCAACGCCAGTGCCTGGTCCGATCATTACGATTGGTTTGGAAATATCTTCAGGTAATCCGAACGCTTTCGTGGGGACTTTGTAGATTGGTATTTTGAAGTCGTATTTGTTTTCGTCTCCGTCGTCAACGGGAAGCCGGTCGAGCCAATTCGTGGCGACGCCCAATCGCGTTTCTTTACTTTCCGGGACTTCGTATTTCACCACGGAGAAAGCCACGGACGGATTCTTTTGCGAGTCTTTACAGCTCGTGATGGAATACATTCGAGGCAACAGGGGCGACGAGATATCGAGTAATCGTTCGAAGGAAATCGAGCAGCTCGGGAACGTTCGCAAGAGTGTCAGAAGAGTTGGTCGCTCGTCGGTAATTTCCGTTTGAAATTGCTCTTTCCCGTCGCGAGAGGAAAGAAACAGAAGACGATCTTTCTCATCGTCGTTTGTGCAGCACTCGGCGAGCGCGCGAAGGAAAGATTTCCTCGGGACAGAGGTGATGTCGATGTACTTTTCCAGCGCGTCGCGAACGGTACAGGGCATAATCACGTGCGGAAGCGGCTTTGTCGCCGTTGCAACGTCACTCCCTGGCGGCGCCATACCTTCTATCCATTCCAAATCGAACGTTTTTGTACTTTCTACATCTCCTAACCGAGTCATCAATTCAGACACTAACGCAATGTCGTTTTTCGGTAACACCGCGAGCGAATCTCCCGGCTCGTAATTTTCCACCGAATCGTTTTTGTTCTTGCAATCAAATTCGAGATGCACGACTCTTCGGTCAGACGACGTGTTCGTGAGAATCTTCTTCGCGGCAATTTTCGCGAAGAACGGAGTTTCTCTCGTCGCGAGTGCGTCTTTTCCTAGTTCTACCGAAGATGTTGATTTTTCTGTCGGTCCGTTGTTCGTAAACGATATTTTCACGCGCGCCGGTTGCAACGCTGGAATACCTTTATACGACGACGACGACGGCAAAATCGCTTCTTTAGCGGTCGTTGTTGTTACTGTCGTCGTCGTATCACTTTTACTACCGTTGTCTGTTGAACTACTGGTGAGAAAACCTTTCGGATTCTCTCTGGCTGATTTCGCTCTTGCGATGGCTTTATCTAAATCTTCCCATAACGTATCTACCCAAGCGTCGACTTGTTCGTATAAACCGAGCGTATCGTCCGCTTCTAATCTTTTCTTATACACCGTCGCGCCACCTTTTTCCATAGTTGTTGAAAACATTCTCGGAACTGCCATAAATGCGGAATAGTTTTGATCGCCGAGACCTAAGACGGCGTACTGAGTCCCAGCGAGAACGGGATCGCTCGCCGTTGTCTTCTTCACTCTTCGCTTTAATCTTGTGAGAAACATGTCACAATTATCCGGCGCGTCCCCATCGCCCGTACTCGAAACGCAAAACAAAATAACCGTCCCCGGTTTCAAAGATGTTTCCGCGTCGAGTTCGTTGCACGCGAAACACTCGACGCGCATCGTTTTATCCTTCTTATACTTTTCCGTCGCCTCCGCCGCTAAATTCTTACAGATTTCAGCCGCGTTCCCAGTTTGCGAGCCGTACGCAAAGACCACCTCGATCGGCTTATCTCTCTCCGCTCGAACTTTCTCTTCCTCGATAGCTTTGAACGCGCTTGGTAACAATTTCTCTTTCAACCACGGCAACACGCCTTCCTCTAAGCCAACGGCATCGTTCGCCAATCCTCTCTCGCACAATCTGCGCGCGCCTAAAGCAGCTAAAGCGTTATCTAACGTCTGCGCGGCTTGATTGCAATCCTTTGCGGTGGTCGTTTGACGATCTAAAAGTAAATTCGTATCGCCCAATCCCATCACGGTATACTCAAATGCGTTGTTTTCATCGAACGGCAGTTTTGTTGCTTTATCTCCTCCCTCTGCTGCCTCTGATGATTTTAAAGCTTTCCTCAACTTGTTGAAATACCTAATGCAGCTTCCCGCCTCTTCCGCCGGTTGCGCGTTTTCCACCGTTTCCACGACAAAGATTGCCCGTCTTCTTTTCCTATTGATCTCGTCGCTTTTGTTGTTGTCGATTTGAATACGGTGCAACTCCAGCGTCTTTTTGAAATCTTCCATCGACGCCGTCGTCACGCGCACGTCGCTCGCCTTCATCCCTCCCTTCTTCAAAAACTCCTCTTCCATCGCCTCTTTCACGTCCCTGGCGACTTGCTGCGCCGCTTCGCCGCCGTGCAAAACGTAAAAAGTTTGCTGCTGCCCACTTTTACTGCTTGTATTATTACGCGTTTCTTCTTTTTCTTCTTTCGAAATCGTTCCGGATTTCGACGACGCCGAAGAAATCTTCGCCTTCTCCCCGGTCTTCGCGGTATTCGCCGCCGACCGTCGCATGTTCGCCATCAACGCCGCCGAACCCGTCAGCGCGACTTTCTCCTCAAAAACTTTCTTCGGTGACGTCGTTTTGTTGGTTAAAGTTTCTTTTTCATCGTCGTTATCAATCTCCTCTTTCTTCGTACTACTCACGCTTTTCTCCTCTTCCTTCTCAGACGCTTCTTCGTGTGGTCGAAGCCTTCTTTTGCGTTGTGTAACATAAATCAAAGCGAGCGGTCCCGATGCGATCGCGAGAACACTCAGCGGCACCAGGAACACGAACGCGACGATGATGCAAAGTATCATCATCAAGCGTTCTTTTTTGCTTCTTCGTTTCATCTTTATCGTCCTCGCGAAGAGATTCATCGTCGTCTTCGTCATTCCATCCGTCGTCGTCATCTCTCCGTTGTCTCGTCGTCTTTAGATGAGAGAGAGATGAAGAGAGAGAAAGCGCGTTTGAAAGAGAAAGACTACCGGAAAAGAAGAAGAACTTTTCTGTTGCGTGTTTCTCTCGCTCGACTTCGTCTTCTCGACGTCTTCTTCTTCTTCGGAAAGTCGAACACGTGTCGTCACTTCTTCGCCGCGCACAAAAATGACGATCGTAACGAGACAAAGAAGACAAAGAACGCGAGGAACGAAAAACGTGTTCGTGCGATTGATAAATTCCACGCGGACGAGATGCTACCAAATTAAGCTTTTCTCCTCCTCTGATTCTTCTTCTTCCGACGAGGACGACGACGCGGACGATGATGCGTTGGAGCGATTGAAAACGATGGTGGAAACGCGCGAAGGGATCCCGAGGGAAATGCAATCGTTCCTCGCCCTGGAAAAGGATTTCACGATGGAGGAAAAAGAAGACCAAGATGACGACGATCGAAAAGGAGGAAAAGGAACGCGCGAGACCTCGACGAAAAGAAGAAGAAGGACGACGTCGTCATCGCCGGTGACAAAGACGACGAAAAGAAGAAGAAGACAACCACAAAGAAGAAGAATCAAATTGGAAGAAAACCAAACGTACCAGTTGTTCCTACGAAAAGGCCTCCGAGGAGGTAAAGGCGGGTTCGGGACTTTACTTCGATCCACGGGGAAGAAAAAAGGGCGGAATGTAGAACCGAACAACGACATGTGTCGAGATTTGAAAGGACAAAGGTACCACGTCTCGGAAAACGCGCGGAAAATGGAGAAATGGACGCGAGAGGAAAGCGTAAGAGAGGAAGAGGCGTTGGCGTTGAAGTACATCGAGGAGCAAACGGGAGAGAAGGCGAGAAAGAGAGCGAAAATGGAGAAGGAGGAAGAACGGTTTAGGAAGGATTCGGAAGAGGTGAAGGAGAGGATGGAAGAGGCGATGAAAGTGGCGACGACTTCGAAAACGACGGTCGAGAAGGGTAGAGTTCGGGACGAGGAGGAGGAGGAGGACGATTCAGACGACGAAGAGGACGAGGACGATTTTCGACGAAAAAAGAAGAAGAAGACGACGAAGAAGAGCACAGAAGAAGAAGAAATAGAAGAAGAAGAAGAAGAAGGAAAAGAAGAAGGAAAAGAGGAGGAGAGAAAAGTCATCAAAGTGGCAAAAGCGAACGACGAGAAAAAGTTTTTCGCGGGGGCGGCGCCGATGTCGTCGAACTCGTCGCCTCCAAAACAGGAAAACTTTGAACCAATCGATTTGCACGACATAAACGCGGCGCAAGAATTGGAGCGGTTCGGTTTAGATCATTTAAAAATAGAGTTGACGCGTCAAAATTTGAAGTGTGGCGGTTCTTTAGAAGAACGCGCGAATCGTTTGTTTCTTCTCAAAATGACCCCGTTCGAGGCGATTGATAAAAAGCACAAGGCGATGAAAAAGAAATGAGAAAAATTGAAGCGTACTACGGTAGTACCACCGTCGTTGGTAAACTATGTGTATACAACATGTATTATTAATAGGCCATAGTTACCAGGCAGGTGCCTTTTTGTTACAATGTACTCACGAGAGAACTCTCTTTTTTGCTTATAACTCTCTGACTTAAACCACCCAAACATTCTCGGACGCTTTGTCGAACTCCTCGTCGGTAACGAGCGAAGCTTTGATTACGTTATCGACACCGAACTCTCGTCCGTTCATTTTGGATACGCCTTTCTCTGCGACGGCTTCGCTGTCAAATTTTACGTAACACCTCGCGCCTCCTTTTCTCAGCTCTGGGTTGTTGAACACGTCTTGCGTCGGCGTTGGTACGGCGAGAGCCATGACCATCCCGACCGTTTGTTCGCACTCTTCTAAACAAGTTTGCAAAAGTTGTTCTAAAATCGCCTCCGCGCCATCTTTATCTTTCTTCTCCGCGGCTTCAACTTCGTCCAAGGAAAGCAAATTCTCTAATCTCATATTTACCGATTTTAGCGGCGCGCTCTCGTTCTTCTTCTTCTTCCTAAAATTCTCCTCCGTTGTCGTCGTCGCCGTTCTGTTACTTCCTTTTTCGCTCGTCCTTCTCATCTTCGCCGCAATCTTTGCCGCCGCCGCCGCCGCCGCCGCCGCTTTCGCTTTCGCCAACTCCTTTTCTTTCGCTTTCGCCTCGTCGTCGTCTAAACTTCCGCCAAACTCGACCATGCTATCCACCACCTCTTGCGGACAATCGTCTCCAACTCTCGGGTCTTCGATGTATCCTTTTGGTCTCCCGACGTTCATCGGCCTGCCGCACACGTCTACTTTATCAAATCTCAAAGCGATCTGCGCCATCTCGAAGCACCTCAACTCGACAAACCCAAAGGAGCCTTGCGAATCCATGATGACGTTCACCACCGGATTCCCCGCCACTTCGCGTTCGCACAGTTTCGGCGCCACTTTCTTCAAAATCGCGTTAAACACGTCCGCTAAAATGTTCGGCGTCACCACGCCTTGAATTAAATTCCCCACGTACACTTCTCTTCGCTTCCGCAAAATCTCGTTTTGTTTTTGCGTCTCCTCGTACCCGTTCGATTGCAACCACTGCTGCGCCATGTTTAATCTATTTTGCGCGTTCCTCTCGATATCTCTCCCGTGTTGTCGTCCTTGCGGCATTTGATGATGAGAACCGTTTGCCTTTTCCGCCGCTCCCCCTCCTGGTCGATCAAAACTTCGTCTGCTGCTCTTGTTCTTATTGTTCGGGAGTTCGGCTTCGTGAAACTTCTCCATCTCCTCGGGAACGCCAAACTTTGGTCTTCCTCTGTTCTCGTTCTCGTCCTCTTCCTCTTCGCTTCTTCTTCTTCGTCTTCTTCTTTCGATCCCCGGGGATCGGCTCCGTCCTCTTCTCTCGTCGTCGCGAGGAGAAAAATTCGGAGAAGAGGAACGTCCTCGTCCTCGTCGATGGTACCCGCGGGACGATCGGCCGCGCTCGTCGTCGTCCTCGTCGTCGTCGTCCTCGTCGTCGTCGTCCGATTCGCGCGGCTCGACCATCTTCAGCTTTTTGATGCGGGGCTTGTGGGTCGCCTCGAGCTCCTCGAGCGCCTTGGAGGAGCTCGTGTAGAGGAAGTTGAGGGACTGGAGGACCTGCTCGTGGCCGGCCTTCTTCTCCCGGAGCTCCTCTTCCAGGCGCCCGAGCTCCTCGGCCCGCTCCTCCTCGGGGATCTCGAGAAGCGCGTCCATCTCCGCGAGCTGGTCCTCGGAGCAGTTATCCCGCTCGTTCGGGGAGCACCCCGGGCCCAGGGTCTCGGCGAACTCCTTGAGCGCGTCAAAGTCCCGCCCGCCCTCGTAGTCCTCGAACTCTTCGCCGGGCGGGCGGTACGCCTTGATGGAC
>Ga0114997_10003749_pt1 | contig 11875 bp, 13 predicted proteins | sample ArcticOcean_MG_C_2_FD_87045 | JGI IMG/M metagenome (GOLD analysis project Ga0114997, IMG submission 87045) | Marine microbial communities from western Arctic Ocean - ArcticOcean_MG_CB4_136 | ecosystem: Environmental > Aquatic > Marine > Oceanic | place: Arctic Ocean: Canada Basin | collected... | reverse complement strand
GAGAAACTCTTGAAATAAAATTTAAAGATAAAAGTATAGCTGATGTATTAAACATGTCAGTTGATGAAGGATGTGAATATTTTGAAAATATTTCAAATATAAAGACTAAACTATTAACATTAAAGAAAGTGGGTCTTGGTTATATAAAAATTGGACAACAGGCCACAACACTTTCTGGAGGTGAAGCTCAACGCATTAAATTAGCTAAGGAATTATCAAAAAGATCTACAGGAAGAACTATGTACATTTTAGATGAACCTACCACAGGTCTTCATCAGCATGATATTAAAAAACTATTAGAAATATTACACACATTTGTTGCTTTGGGAAATACAGTTGTTGTTATTGAGCATAATTTAGACGTAATTAAAACAGCTGATTATATTGTGGATATGGGTCCTGAAGGTGGTGTCAAAGGTGGTAATATTATCGCAGAGGGCAAACCAGAGGATATTATCAAAATAAAAGGTAGTTATACTGGAGAATTCTTAAAACCTATGTTGGAAGAAAAATTTAAAAAGAAGTTAAAGATTTAAAAAATTAGTGTATAACGTATTCTAATTATGGGTAATTTACTATCATCTCTACCAAAAACAATTCATGCGTCATTAGCTTTAGCTATTATTCTTTTTCTAGGGTTATTTTACGGAAATGGTGGTTTTGATTTTGATACAATTTTTTGGAGTTGGTTAACAAGGTTAATTCATGTAACTGTTGCTATCATGTGGATTGGACTTCTTTGGTATTTTAACTTCGTACAAATTCCAAATATGCCAAAAATTCCTGATGAGCAAAAACCGGCTATAGGTAAAGTTATAGCCCCAGCAGCTTTATTTTATTTTAGATGGGCAGCGTTACTAACTGTACTATCAGGATTAATTTTAGCTTATCTAAATGGTTATTTACATGACGCTATGACTTTAGGTGGTGGTGGAAAAAGTACAGCTATCGGTATTGGTATGTGGCTTGGTTTATATATGGCTTTTAATGTTTGGTTTATAATTTGGCCAAATCAAAAAAGAGCCCTAGGTATTGTTGAGTGTGAACCTGATGCTAAAGCAAAATCAGCAAGAACAGCAATGTTGTTTTCAAGAACAAATACTCTTTTATCCTTACCAATGTTACTTTCAATGGTAGCGGCTCAAAACCTTTATTAAATCTACTCAGTATCCTCTTTTAGGATTGTTTTTTGTGAAACTCTAAGTTTTACAAGTATCGGATTAGCTATATAAATCGAAGAATAAGTTCCAAATACAACACCCATTATCATGGCTAAAGAAAAACCTTTTAGTATTTCTCCACCAAACAAATAAATTGAAACTAAAGCAAGCAATGTAGTGGCTGATGTAATTATAGTTCTGGATAGAGTTTCATTGATTGAAATATTTGTAAGTTCATAAATCTTGATATCAGAAAATTTTCTTAGATTTTCTCTAACTCTGTCATAAATAACAACAGTATCGTTCATTGAATAACCAACTATCGTTAAAACAGCAGCAACTATTGAAAGATTTATTTCTAAACTAAATAGTGAGAAAAGACCTAGGGTTATAATGACATCATGAAATAAGGCTAAAATAGCACCTAAACTAAATTGCCATTCAAATCTTATCCATATGTAAAATAACATTGCGGCTAGAGATAGTGCGATTGCGATAATACCTGACTTTAATAATTCAGAGCTAACTTTTGGACCTACATTTTCAACTCTTCTGAAATTAAAAGAGCCACCCAAAGAGGAGGTTAAATCTTTTTTAATAACCTCAATAGCGTTTGCACTTGTGTCTTTTTTCTCTATCTTAATTAAAAAATCATTTTCATTACCAAATTTTTTAACGTTAAAATCTCCTAAATTCATTTTTCTGAATGAGTCGCGTAATGATATAACATTAATACTTTTATCATTAGCTCTTAGCTCTATTAAAGTCCCACCTTTAAAATCTACACCAAAATTAAGCCCTTTAAAAAACAATAATAGAACAGATATTAAAACTAGACTTAAAGAGATTAGATTAAATAGTTTATAAAATTTATTAAAATTGATCATTTAAATTAATTTATCCTTCTCTTTATTTCTTACTACATAAAGACCTGTAAGCATTCTTGCTATAAAATATACTGAGAATAATGTGGTGAAAATTCCAACCGCCAAAGTAACTGAAAAACCCTTAACAGGCCCTGATCCCATTAAAAACAAAATGATAGCTGCAATTAGTGTTGTTATATTTGCATCTATAATAGCTGTTTTTGATTTCACATAACCAGTATCAAAAGCTATTATATTATTTTTTTCATTCTTACACTCTTCTTTAATTCTTTCAAAAATTAATACATTTGCATCAACGGCCATTCCAACTGTTAATATAATACCCGCTATACCTGGTAATGTTAGTGTTGCCTCAAATAATGTTAGAATACCAACTAAAAAAAACAGATTAACTAAAAGTGTTATATTGGCTATCAAACCAAATATCTTATATTTAATAAACATAAAAATAATCACTAATAAAAAACCAATCATGAGTGCAATAACTCCAGCATTAATTGAGTCTTGTCCAAGATCAGGCCCAACAGTTCTTTCTTCAATTATATTTAGTGGTGCTGGTAAAGCTCCAGACCTTAACAATAAAGCTAGATCTGTTGCTGATTGAAACGTAAAGTTACCACTAATTTGACCGTTTCCACTGGCTATTGTGTCTCTAATAACTGGTGCGCTAACAATTTTCCCATCTAAAACAATTGCTAATTGTTTACCAACTCCTGTATTGGTAGCTTTACCAAATCTTTTAGCACCAACTCTATCCAGCGTAAACGATACGACCGTTTCATTTGTTTGGTTATTCATTTGTGGTTGTGCATCTAATAAATTTTCACCATTTAAAATTATTCTTTTACTTACCATTGCTTCACTCGTGCCATCCTCAAATTTAAGCATTTCAGCACCAAAAGTATCATTATTATTTTGTGTAACAAATCTAAATGTAAGATTTGCAGTTTTACCAAGTAGAGATTTTATTCTCATAGGATCATCTAAACCGGGAAGCTCAACAAGAATTCTATTATTACCTCTTTTTAATATATTGGGTTCATTTGTCCCAACTTCATCAACTCTCCTTCTGACTATTTCAAGAGCTTGATCTTGTGAGGAAGTCTTAATTTCAATAAGCCCATATTTGGAGAGTGATAGTATAAATTTACTATCTTTTATTATTACATCAAATTGATGTGACTTATATTGACTATAATAGGGATTAATCACACTCTCCTCATCTAGAAAAAAGGTTTCAACTAAATCAATATTATTTTTAGGAATGGTAAATACTATTGTTTTATTATTTATTTTTAAATCATTAAAGTTAATCTTCTTATCTTTTAGAAAATTTCTTATGACAGTAACAGTGTTTTGTAATTTTTGTATTTCAACAGGTTCATTATCTATTTCAAGTAATAAATAAGAACCCCCTTGCAAATCTAAACCAAGATTTATTCTTTTTGAAATAAGGCTATTCTCCAGATCTAGAAAATTAGACGAAGTAATAAAAATAAAAAAAATTGTTACTAAAGAAACTAAGGTGATTCTTAATTTTGAAAAATATAACACCTCTATTTAATGTTATTTTTTTACTTCTGTTACGTTCATTAAGGCTTGAATGCCTGTAGATTTTATAACTTCTACTTTAACATTTTCAGCAATTAAAACTTCAGCTTTTTCATTATCAATAATTCTTTCAATTGTACCAATTATGCCTGCAGATGTTACAACTTTATCTCCTCTTTTTAAACTCTCAACCATAGTCTTATGTTCTTTAACTTTTTTTTGCTGAGGTCTTATTAAGAAAAAATAAAAAATAACAAAAATTAAAATTAATGGTATAAATTGGCCTATTCCTTGATCCATGTTTCTCCTTGATTAAAGTGAATGCTTACAACATCTATCTAATTAAAACAACTTTAAATCTTATCAATTTTCTCCAAATTATTCATGTACGGTCTTAAAACATCTGGGACAATGATAGACCCGTCATTTTGCTGATAGTTTTCAAGTATTGCAACAAGAGTTCTTCCTACGGCTAAACCACTGCCATTTAAAGTTCCAACAAAAATTATATCTTTTTCTTCATTTCTATATCTTGCTTTCATTCTTCTAGCTTGAAATGAACCACATGACGAACAACTAGAAATTTCTCTATATTTATTTTCAGAAGGTAACCAAACCTCAATATCATATGTTTTTTCTGCACTGAAGCCCATATCCCCTGAGCATAAAATAATTTTCCTGTAGGGAAGCTTTAATAAATCTAAAATTTTTGTTGCACAATTTGTCATTCTATCTAATTCTGACATGCATTGAGTTGGTTCAACTATACTTACCATTTCAACTTTATAGAATTGATGTTGTCTAATCATTCCCTTTGTATCTTTGCCATAACTACCAGCTTCTTTTCTAAAACATGGAGTTGAAGCTACCATTCTTATTGGAAGGTTTTTTTTATCAATAATTTGATCTTTTACAATATTAGTTAAAATAACTTCTGCAGTTGGTATTAGAAATTTTCTATCAGATGAATCATCTAATTTAAGTTCAAACTGATCATTATCAAATTTTGGAAGTTGTCCTGTACCAAACATTGAGTTATCAGTTGCGATTAGAGGTGGTGATATTTCTTTATATCCATTTTCGTTTACATGAATATCTAACATAAAGTTAGATAGTGCTCTCTCCATCAATGCTAGCTTATCTTTAACAAAAACAAATCTTGATCCAGTTGTTTTGGTTGCGAGATCAAAATCAAGCATGTCTAAATTTTCACCTAGTTCATGGTGTGATTTAGGTTGAAAATTAAATTCTTGAATTGATCCAGATTTTGAAATTTCTATATTGGAATTTTCATCTGAACCAATTGGAACATCACTGTGTGGAATATTGGGAATAGAAGATAAAAGACTATAAAGTTCATTTTTAATGTCAGATTGTAATTTTCCAATTTTTTCAATCTGAACAGAAATAATTTTAGATTTTTCAAAAAGTGTTTTATCTTTTAATTTTGATATGTCTTTTTTTTCTTTTTCTAAGGTTTCTTTCTCAAGAATATATTTTCTATTATTTTCATCTAATTTTAAAATCTTATCAGTATCAAAATCTAAAAATCTTTTTTTTAAAGATCTTTTAAAACTCAAAATATCATTTCTTATATCTTTAATATTATGCATCTTTATTATTCTTCTTTTCAATAATACTTACAGAAAATATAGATAATTCATATAAAATCAATAAAGGTATAGCCAAGCCTATCTGTGTGATTGGGTCTGGTGGTGTTAATATGGCTGCAGCTCCAAAGATTATTACTACAACATATTTTCTTCTTTCTTTTAAAAATTTTGCATCGACTATTCCTACTCTTGCTAGTAAACTAAGGACTACTGGTAATTGAAAACTAATACCGAAAGCAAAGATCAGCTTCATAATCAAAGATAAATACTCATTAACTTTTGCTTCTAATTGAATTGGTAAACCAGTTGACAAACCTGCACTTTCAAATGAAAGAAAAAACTTAATAGCCAACGGCATTATTAAATAATAAACAAGCATTCCTCCTAAAAAAAACAATATTGGAGTCAGTACTAAATAAGGAATGATTGCCACTTTTTCATGCTTATAGAGACCAGGTGCAATAAATTTCCATATTTGAACTAAGATATACGGACATGTAACAAAAAAGGCTGCAAAAAAAGCAACTTTTAAATATGTTAAAAATGTTTCCTGAAGTGCGGTAAATATCAACCTTCTTTCAAGACCGCTATCTTTAACAGCTTTAGCATAAGGCTCGACCAAAAAACTATAAAGATTTTCAGAAAAAAAATAACATCCAATAAAAAAAATAAACAAAAAGATAAAAGAATGAATTAATCTTTTTCTTAATTCTGTTAGATGACTCACAAAGCCACCTTCATTTTCAGATTTTATCATTGTTTTTTTTTTTTGGTTGTTCAGTTTCAATTTTATCTAAATCAAGATCTGCAACCTCATTTTGAACGTTACTGATGTATTTTTTTGCAGTTCCAATCCAAGATCCAACTTTTTTAAGCATGTGTGGGAAGTCTTTTGGGCCAATGACAACAATAGCAACAGCTACTACTATTAAGATCTCAAACCATCCAATAGTAGGCATTTAAATTACTCTTTATCTTTAGAATTTTGATTGTTTTCAGAAATATTTTTTGGCTCTACTTCATCTGCTATATCTGTAGCCATTCCTTTTTTAAAGCTCTTTATACCTTTAGCTACATCTCCCATCAAACTGGAGATTTTTCCTCTACCAAATAGAAGAACTACCAAAATTACAACTATAGCTATTTGCCAAATTCCAATACTCATACGTTTGTATACATCTTTTAAAGGAAATTTTAAAGTAACTTTTTACTTATCTTCATCATCACTTAATGTGCCACCTAACATTTCATCTATGTTTTCATAGATGTTTTCTTTTTTTTCTTCTTTAATTTCTTTGTAAAATTTACCCTTTCCAAATATAGCACTGTCTATACTTGAGCTATCAATTAAACCAACAGAACCTAATTCATCCACAGTCGGTAAATCTGATAATTTTTGTAAACTAAAATGACTTAAAAAATCATCAGTAGAGCCATATTGAATAGGTTTACCCGGGACATCTTTTCTTCCTTGGTGCTTAACCCAATTTAGCTCCATTAATATCTCAAGTGTATTTGTTCCAAAAGCAACACCTCTTATTTCTTCAATTTCAGCTCTAGTAACTGGTTGATGATACACAATAATAGCCAATGTTTCAATTGCAGCTCTTGATAGTTTTTTTTCGAGTGTTTTTTCTTGAAACATTAAGTTAGATAAATTCTCAGATGTTCTAAAAGACCACTTTTTAGATATACAAACTAAATTTATTCCTCTAGTTGCGTATTCAGTTTGGAGTTTTTCTAAAGTTTTTAATACATTAATTTTTTTTGAAATTTTTGATTCAATTGTATCTATATCCAAAGGTTCTGATGCTGCAAAAATAATAGCTTCAACTTCTCTTTCACCATTATTAGATTTAGCTGAAAAAGAAACTATATTATCTTTAAGATTTTTTTTAGTTTTGGTCATTTAATTTCTTTAATATATATATCATCAAATAAATTTTCTTGTTTAATTGTTAAGTTTCCCTCTTTAACTAACTCTAAAGAGCCAGCAAAGATTCCAGCTTTACCTGTTTTTTTATTTTGTAAACCATTTTTAAAATTTGGGGGAATTAAATCGTCAATATTTTTCCAATCAATTAATTTACCAAAAAACTCTCTAATTCTTTTTATTCCATCTTCTGTCGTAAATACAGGTAATTTAGGTATACTTATTCTTTGAAAATCTTTGGTCATAATTATTGATGAGTAAGACTTTAGTAGTTCATAAAGAGTTAATTTATACTCTGTACTATAAATTGATCTTATATTCCCTTTTATACCTCGCATGTAAATATCTCTACCTAATCTTTTTCTTTTTAGCATTTGATCAGATAGTAAACGAATTAATTCAAGTTTTTTTAGTTGAAGTTTTAATTTTTCAGCAACTTCTAAAACTTTAAATTCTTCTTCTGGGTTGCCTGGTAATAAAAGTTTAGATTTTAGATAAGTAAGCCAGGTAGCCATTAATAAATACTCAGACGCCGTTTCTAAATTAAGATTTTTTTCACTTGTTATATATGTATGAAATTGATCCGCTAGTTTTGTAATTGAGATATTTTCAAGATCAACTTTTTGTGCTTTTGCCAAGTCTAGTAATATGTCTAATGGACCTTGATAGTTGTTTAGCTCGACATTAAAGTTATTAGAATCACTATCGGACATATTAAATACTAACTTAAAATCTTATAAAATTGTGATGTTTTTTTAATTATAAATTTTGTTAACAATGATGAGTTTTTCGCAACAATTAACATTTCCTTATAACTACCATTACAATGCAAGACAAGATTACAACCAGCATTAAATGCCTTCAATGTATTTTGTTTAATTGAGCTTTTTAAACTTTTCATCGAGATGTCATCAGAAATTATAATGTTTTTAAATTTTATATTTTTTCGAATTAATTGAATAATTTTTTTTGAATGTGTTGCTGTATTTGATGCATCTATGTCATCATAAATAATGTGTGCTGTCATAGCGAATAAAGATTTTTTGTTTTTAAAAGCAAAAAAATCATTTTTCACTAATTTACTATATTTTTCTTTAACTATAGGTGTTAATTTGTGGCTATCTACTTTTGCACGCCCATGACCTGGAATATGCTTAATAACAGTACCAATATTATTTTTATGGAAATTTTTAATACAGGCATCCCCTATTTCAGATACTATTTTGGGATTATGAGAAAAAGATCGATCACCTATTACATTGCTTGAACCCTTAACTCTTATATCTAAAACAGGAACTGTGTTAATGTTAATACCTGCTTGTTTTAATATATAAGATGTTTTATTAACAAATATCCTATAATGATTAGTAAATTTTTTCTTATCATTTGAATAGATGGAGCCATAATATTCACCCGTTAATGGATGGGCATTAAAAAAACTTTTAAATCTATTAACACGTCCACCTTCTTGATCAGTTAAAATTGGATAATTTTTATCATTAAAAATTTTTTTAATCTCGTCTGTAAGTTTTTTAGTTTGTTCAATTGATTTAATATTTCTTGAAAAAAGTATAATTCCCCATGGTTTAAATTCCTTTAGGAAATTTTTTTCTCTTTTGGATAGTGATATAGATTTAATACCAGTTATAAAGCATCGTCTTTTATTCATCATTATTAATTAATTCCCAAAAATTATAATTTTTTTTATTTTCATCAATAGTTTTTTCAATATATTTAACTACATCATTAGTATTATTACTCAATACAACTAAATTTTGTGAAAAGGTAATAATTCTTTTATCATTTAATTTAAGAGACCTATATGAATTTTTTTTATTATCATCTGAAAAGTAATATCTAAATGCTAAAAAAAAAAATATAAAAATAACTGCTATAAAAAATAAATATTTTAATTCTTTTATCATTACATTTTTTCTGGAGTGTCAACACCAACAATATTCATGCCTGATTTTATTACGTTTGATATAACTTTTAAAAAAACTAATTTATCATTAGTAATTATATTTTGATCATTAATAAATCTTTTATTGATATCATCTTTTCCCATGTTCCAGTATGAGTGAAATTCAGATGCTAATTCATAAAGATAAACAGGTATTCTATGAGGTTCTAATCTTAGACTTGTTGTCTCTATACACTTTGGCCATTCTGCAATCTTTTTTAAAATCTTTATTTCGTCAGCAGTATATTTAAAATCATATTTAACAATATTTAGTTCCTTATTAATGTCTAAATTAGCATGTCTAAAAACAGAAGAAATCCTGGCATAACAATACTGAACATAATAAAGAGGATTTTCTTTAGATTTTTCTTTGACTTTCGTAAAGTCAAAATCTAATTCAACATCACTACTTCTGTTTAACATAATAAATCTTGTTGCATCTTTTCCGACTTCGGAAATTAAATCTTCTACAGTAATATAGTCACCTTTTCTTTTGGACATTTTAAAAGGTTTGCCATCTTTAATTAACTTAACTAGCTGACTAACCTTACAAATTAACTTATTCTTGCCGCTTGAAAGAGCCTCTACAACTGAAGTAATTCTTTTTATATACCCTGCGTGATCAGCTCCAAGTATGTTGATAAGTACATCGTAGCCTCTATTTAACTTATTGTTATGATAGGCAACATCACTAGCAAAGTAAGTCCATGACTTGTCGGATTTTTGTAATGCTCTATCTTTATCATCACCAAAATCAGTTGATTTAAATAGTAGTTGCTCTCTTTCTACCCAATTATCATCATTCTCTCCTTTGGGCGCCTTAATTTTTCCCTCGTATACTAAGTTTTTCTTTTTTAAATTCTGAATTACCTTTTCTACTTCTTTATTTAAAACAATTTCAGTTTCACTTGTAAATTTATCGTGAACTATTCCCAAATTAGCTAAATTAGTTTTAATCAATTTTAAAGACTCTGCCACAGATAATTGAGTTAATTCTTTAGATACATCATCAAATTTATCAAATTGTAAATTTTTATTGTTATCAATAATACTTTTTGCGATGTCTACTAAGTAATCACCGGGATAAAGATCTGGATTATCAATAGGAAACTTTTCATTATTAAGAATTTCCCTAATTCTATAAAAGACAGATTTTGTAAAATTTATAATTTGGTTGCCATAATCGTTTACATAATATTCTTTAGAAACATCATGTTTATTAAAAATTAATATATTAGAAATAACATCACCCAAGATAGCACCACGACAATGACCAACATGTAATGGACCTGTAGGATTGGCAGAAACAAACTCTATAAGATATTTTTTTCTTTCTTCTTTAATATTGACACCAAAGTTTTTATAATTTTCATCAACATTTTTAATAAAATTGTTCCAATATATTACTTTAAATTTAATATTGATAAAGCCAGGTTTTGCTACCGATATATTTTCAATTTTTTCATCATCACTTTTGATTAAATCAATCAAAGTGTTTGCAATATCAATTGGAGATTTTTTGTTAGCTTTTGATAGTACCATGGCTACATTTGTTGATATATCACAGTCAAAATTTGATGGTGGTATGTCTACATTAATACCATTTAGGGATTCAGGTAATTCAAGAGAACCTTCTTTATTTAATCTTTTTATTAAAATTATAATCTTATCTAAGTAAAGATCAAAAATGTTCATTAAATACTTTTGTATAAATTTATTGCATATCTATCTGTCATGCCTGAAATAAAATCTGCAATTGTTCTATTTGCATCATTCTTCAATTGATCTACAGTTATAAATTTTTTAGGCTTTTCTTTAATCTTAGAAAAAAGTTTATTAACAATTTTCTTTCCATGGTTGTTCTTTAATAATACTTTTTTATTATTGTACATTTTACTCCTTAAAAAGAATCTAACTTCTTTTTCTATATCTATAAATTTTTTAGAAAAGCACACCAAGGGGTCTCTTAATTGAAAAATATTTTTTAAAGATTTTATTTTATTAATCTTTATGTTATCTTTGGTATTTTTAATTAAATCTCTAACCATTAAATCGATTGAATCTCTTATTATCTGATATATCAAAATATCTTTATTGTTATTTTTTATATTTTTCTTATGAGATTTATAAATATCCCTAAAAAAATTAATTTCAATCAAGTCATTCAAATTAAACATTTTTGCTCTAATTCCATCCTGTATGTCATGGTTGTTATAAGCAATATCATCCGATATAGCCGATATTTGAGCTTCTAATGATCCTGAATTAGTAAAATTTATTTTATTATTAAAACTTTTTAATCCAATCAGCCTATCAACAGTAGAAATATCTGCGATGGCACCATTGTGCTTTAGTAGTCCATCTAAAGTTTCTAATGTTAGGTTCAGGCCTTTGAATTTGAGATATTTATGTTCTAAGAACATGATTATTCTTAATGTTTGAAGATTGTGATCAAAGCCTCCAAAATCAGACATGCATTCGTTCAGAGCATCTTCTCCTGCATGTCCAAAAGGTGTATGACCTAAGTCATGCGCCAAACTTAAAGTTTCAGCTAGATCATCATTTAAACCTAAGTGTTTTGCAATAGATCTTGCAATTTGCGCCACCTCCATTGAATGAGTAATTCTAGTTCTGTAGTGGTCGCCTTCTGTATTTACAAAAACTTGCGTTTTGTGCTTTAATCGTCTGAATGAAGCACTATGAATTATTCTATCTCTATCTCTTTGAAATGGCGTTCTATAAAGTGAATTAGCTTCTTTAAATATACG
>Ga0114997_10003746_pt1 | contig 11882 bp, 8 predicted proteins | sample ArcticOcean_MG_C_2_FD_87045 | JGI IMG/M metagenome (GOLD analysis project Ga0114997, IMG submission 87045) | Marine microbial communities from western Arctic Ocean - ArcticOcean_MG_CB4_136 | ecosystem: Environmental > Aquatic > Marine > Oceanic | place: Arctic Ocean: Canada Basin | collected... | reverse complement strand
ACGGACAGCTTAATTGCTTGTGATAGTGCAACATGGAATGGAAATGTATACAACACAACTGGAATTTATGTAGACACATTACAGAGTAGTTTAGGATGTGATAGTATAGTAACAATGGATATGACCATTAATAATAGCAATGTTGGTTTTGATACTTTGATTGGTTACAATGTTTTAATTTGGAATGGTAATTCTTACAATTCATCAGGAACTTATGTAGATACTCTTTTAACTAGTTCTGGATGCGACAGTATAGTAACTCTAGATCTTACAATGTTCTACACTTTATTTAGTAACGACAGTATGGTTGCTTGTGACAGTGCCATATGGAATGGTAATACTTATACTAATACAGGAATATATATTGACACTCTAACTTCAATTAATGGCGCTGATAGCATAGTAACTATGGATATGACGATTAACTATTCCATTGCAACTAGCGATAGCTTAGTTACTTGTGATATTGCCATATGGAATGGAATAACCTATACGACATCCGGAATATATACTCAATTTTTCCAAACCATCAATGGTTGTGATAGTACAGTATTTAATGATATTACCATAAATAACAGTATTACTACTTTCGATGTTCAATCTTCTTGCGATGAGTATTTATGGAATGGAAATACTTATAATTCATCAGGAACTTATATAGATACACTTTCTACAATTGTGGGTTGTGATAGTATTGTATACTTAAATCTAAATATTTACAATACATCTCCATTGTCAGCAGGATCAGATACAACTCTTTGTTTTGGAGAATCTATTACTTTAAATGCTATTGGAAATGGAACTCTTAGTTGGAACAACGGAGTAATTGATGGTCAATCATTTATTGTCGATTCTACAAGGGTTTACATAGCTCAATTGACTAACTCTTACGGATGTATTACAAATGACTCAATGACCCTAGCAGTGTTTAGCTTGCCTAATGTTGATGCAGGTTCTAATCAAGTAATCTGTCAAGAGGATTCAGTTCAATTAATTGGTTCTGGTGCCAATACTTACAACTGGTCACACTCAACAATATCTGTTTTTGATAGTGTTTATGTTGCACCAACTCAAACTACTACTTTCTCTTTAAATGGCGTGGATAATAATGGATGTGAAAACAACGATTCTATGACAATCTCTGTAAATAACCTTCCAAATATTGCCATAGATTCCATCTCTCCAATTTGTTTCGGAGATAGCATTGCCCTAAATGCAACTGGTGGGATATTATATATTTGGTCTGGTAGTATTAGCAATAATTATTCTTTTATTCCGGATTCTTCTCAAACATTTACCGTTAACGGAACAGACAACAATGGTTGTGAAAATTCAGATTCTGTTCAAGTCCAAGTTAATAGCTTACCAACAGTATTTGCTGGCAACGATACTTCCATATGTTTCTTAGATACGATTTCTCTAACTGCATCTGGTAATTCTACATCTTACACTTGGAATAATGGTATAATTGACGGTGCATTATTTTCTCCAGATTCTTCTCTTGAATATATTGTCTCTACTTTAGATTCTAATTCCTGCTTTAATTCGGATACTATTAATATTCAAGTAACTATTATCCCTGTTAATGCTGGTGCAGACCTAGAGTTGTGTTTTGGAGAGTCTATTTCTTTAAATGGAATTGGTCCTAATCCAATATGGTCTCAAGGGGTTTTAAATGGCGTTGTATTCTTACCGGATAGTTCTAGTGAATATTTCCTAACTGTTTCTGATTCCAATGGATGCTTTAGATACGATACATTAAATATAAAAGTAAATATTCTTCCGAATGTGGCTGCTGCTGAAGATACCATAGTATGTAGAGGAGACGGAATTCAATTGTATGGTTCTGGTGCAGAAACCTACGAGTGGGATTATGGATTCTTTAACGGAGAGTTATTCTACCCAGAAACTTCTGGAAATTACATTGTAACTGGAACTGATTCTAACAGATGCGAAAATTCAGATACTATATACGTTGCAATTATGGAAAACCCAATAATTGATTATACAGTATCTCCAGTAGTATATGGAAATGATGCAACCATTATGGTAGATGTAACTGGCGGAAATCCATGGTTGGACTGTGGGACTTTACAACCTTGTCAACAGCCATATAATTACGATTGGGACATTGACGGACTTGGAGATATGGACGACGAGCTACATCAATTTTATTTAAATCCAGGGGATTATTTTATAACCGTTTACGATAGTTTAACATGTAGAGATACAGCAACCATAACAATAGAAAATAACTTCCAAATATTTGTCCCTAACGCTATTACCCCAAATAACGATGGCTACAATGATACTTGGGACATAAGAGGAATTAATAATTTCCCAACTGCTACTATTCTAGTTTTTGATATTCAAGGACAAGTAATTTTCCAACACAACAACGCAAATGGAGATTACCAACCATGGAATGCTAAATACTTAAATGGACAAATTATACTTTCAGCAGATTATTATTATCAAATTATTTTAGATGCAGATAACCCTAACACAAACAATACTAAATCAGGCTCTATAATTATTGTTTATTAAATGTTTAAGATTGAGACATATCGTTCTTTAATTAGCATTGTTCTACTACTTGCTGCAAGTACGAACTTTATCTCTCAGAATGTTTTGCATAGAAATAATTACTTCATTCAAGAGTATTTAATTAACCCAGCTTTCACAGGAGGGAAAAATTTCAATCCATTTTATATGAGTTATAGAAATCAATTTTCACAATTGAAAGAAAGACCTCAAGTATTCTCAGCAAGTGGATATTACATAGTTAACTCCTCTAGTAATGTTTCGGGAAGTCTTTATTCATCTGAAACCCCTTCGTTTCAACAGGTGTTTGCAGAAGTTAATTATTCTCATGATTACCATTTTTCTCAATGGGCGCACTTCACATTAGGTGGTGGTCTTATTTTTAACCAAACAGTACAGGACTTCTCTTCAGTGGAAGTAATTGATTTAGGAGATCCATCATTAACAATGGGAAATAACTCTGGTACTGCAATAGATGGTGCAATTGGGGTTAAATACTTTCTTAAAAGATTTAAAACTGGAATATCTATTAAAAATATTTTAGAAAGTAATATATCCAACGAATCTTCAAATAATGTCTATGAAAATAAATTAGCTAGAGAAATTAACTTTATTGCTCAGTATGATTTTACTATTGACAGTTTACTGCATATAGAGCCATTATTCGTTGCTAGAAGATTTACTCAAAGAAAAGAAAACTATTATAATTTTTCAGTAGTTTCCAACTACAAGAGTCTATATACTTTAGGAGCTACCTATAGGATGAATAGCGATTTTTCCGCTAATGCTATTTCTTTAATTGGTGGATTGCAGTACAATAAGTTTTATTTTCTGTATAGCCATCAATTATTTGTTGCAGATGCAGATGTTGCAGGAAATAATACCGAGTTTACCGTAGGTTATAGATTTCCCCTTCACCCTAGCAAAGAATTTGTTGACAACGACTTAGACGGGGTAGTTAATAAGAAAGACACCTGTCCTGAAGTATATGGGCCTAGGAAATATAGTGGATGCCCTTTAGAATTTTGGGCTCCTTTACTTGCTTTAAGAGCAGATAATATTCCAGATACAATTTTAATAAATGACTCTCTTATTTTTAGTTTTGATAGGCTAACTCAAAATCAAATAGACTCCTTAAAATTATATTTACTTGATGAAAACGGAAATATAGTTTATCAAGCTATAAAAAACGAACATGGATTTATTTTTAATTATCTTCCTTCTTTTGGGGATTACTTTTTCAAAATGGACAACATGCCAGAAGGAATTACAGAAGAATACATAAGAGTTGCTTTTATGGAAAATGATGAAAGAAGGGAACTGCTAGCTCATTTAGTGGATAAAGAAATGCTATACATGTTTTCTCGAATAAATCCAACTGCTAGTGATGAGCCAACCTTACTTATCATCAATGAAGAAAATCAAGTACTTGCTGTAGGTCTACAAAAAGACGGTGTATTTGTTTTTACCCATATACCAGATGAACACGAATATCACTACAGTATGGTAAATGGTGATTCAGCAGTTAGTAATGACAGCTTTCAAGTAGCTTACGATTTAGAAGGACAAGAACAAACCATTAGAACTATTTACCACAAAATAAATGGTATGTATAAGTATAATCCTCATTTTGAAAACGAAGATTTTTCAGATCTTTCCCTAGTTTTTATAGATGAGAATAACAATTATGACTTTAATTTTAAAAAGCTTTCTTCAGAGCAAGCTGATATGGTTAATCTAGTAATTGTAGATGCAGATGGAAATATCATATCTACAGCAGAAAAAACAGCAGATGGATTCGCTTTTAACTACATTCCCACATCTGGAGAGTACTCCTATAAACTGGAAAATATGCCAGAGGGTACAGAGTTTGATTTTATGGAGATCGATATAATTCAAGCTGGAGTAAAAAAGAAGATTCAAGCAAATGTTGAACAAAATGACTATGTCTTTAATTTTAAAAAGCTAAGTGCAAATCAAGCCAATTTAGCTAATCTGGTAATAGTAGATGCAGATGGAAACGTGCTTTCAAGAGCAGAGAAAACAGCAGATGGATTTTCTTTCAGAAATATTCCAAGTTCGGGAGAGTACTCCTATAAACTGGAAAATATGCCAGAGGGTATAGAATTTGATTTTATGGAAATCAACATTATTGAAGAAGGAGTGAAAAAGAAAATAGTTGCAGAAGTATATGACAGTGAAAAACTAGAGGAATTAGATGATGCTAATAAGAAAACTATTAATTCTTTGATTGCTTCTGGAAGTTATCAAAAAATCATGAACTCTTTAAGAGCTCTTAGTAATGAAAATATTAAGTCGATGTCAAAATCAGAGGCTAGAAAAAGAGGCCACTATTTAACAATTCAAGTTGGTGCATTTAGATACCAAATGAACGAAGAAACATTAGATTTTATCAATGCAAACTATGGCGATGATTTTCATATTGTAAAAGATAAAAGATTAGATTATGATCTTTATATGCTAGGGAGATACAAATCCTTATCCGATGTTAAACAAATGAATGCAATTATTAAAGAATCTGGATTCACAGACTGTTTCATTATGGGTGTTGAAAATAGAAGTCCTGTTTCAGCCCTAAGAATTATTAAAAATTTCCCAGGCTACAGATAATTTTTAAAATTATTTATATAAAAAAAGACGCTTTGTATAAAGCGTCTTTTCTAAGTAGTTGCGGGGGTAAGACTCGAACTTACGACCTTTGGGTTATGAGCCCAACGAGCTACCAACTGCTCCACCCCGCATGACAAAGTTAATTTTTGTTTCTATTATTGCAAACTAATCTCTGTAAAATGTCACATAAATCTGGTTTTGTTAATATAATAGGTAGTCCAAACGTTGGGAAATCAACTCTTATGAACCAATTGGTAGGAGAGAAGCTGTCTATTATCACTTCTAAAATGCAAACAACTCGTCATCGAATCATGGGAATGGTCAATGAAGACGAATATCAAATAGTTTTTTCCGACACTCCAGGAATTATTAATCCTGCCTATAGATTGCATCAGAATATGATGAAATTTGTTTCAGAAGCACTAAATGATGCAGATGTTATTCTAATGGTTACAGATATTTATGAAGACCCAAATAAAATGGAAGATAGGTTGGTTCAAATAAATAATATAAAAGTCCCAACACTTCTTCTATTAAATAAAATTGATCTTTCCAATCAAGATTCTTTGGAAAAAATCGTCAACTTATGGAAGAGTAAATTGCCTAAAGCGCAAATTTTGCCAATTTCAGCTCTTCACCAAATGAGTATTCAATTTATTTTACCCAAAATTTTGGAATGGTTGCCAGAAAACCCTCCGTATTTTGACAAAGACCAGTTAACCAATAAGAGCATGCGGTTCTTTGTATCTGAAATTATAAGAGAGAAAATTCTAATAATCTATCAAAAAGAAGTTCCTTATTCTTGTGAAGTAGTTGTGGAGGAATATAAAGACGAAGAAAAAATAGTTAGAATAAGAGCCAATATTATGGTTTCTAGAACCAGTCAAAAAGCTATTGTAATTGGTCATCAAGGGAAAAAAATTAAAAAGCTTGGGACAGATGCTAGACTAGATATAGAGTCTTTCATCTCTAAAAAGGTATATTTGGAGCTCTATGTTAAAGTGGACAAAGATTGGAGAGATAAAGAAGGAAAACTAAAAAAATATGGGTATTGAGTAATATAGTAGCAATTGTAGGAAGACCAAATGTTGGAAAATCAACTTTATTCAACAAATTAATTGGTGGAAGAAGGGCGATAGTTAAAGAAGTTAGTGGAGTTACTAGAGATCGTCACTATGGTAAATCTGAATGGAACGGAAAACAGTTTTCTGTAATCGATACTGGAGGATATGTCTCTGGATCGGACGATATTTTTGAAGGAGAAATAAGAAGGCAAGTAAAGATTGCAATTGACGAGGCAACTGTAATTATTTTTGTGGTAGATGTAGAAACTGGAATAACAGATTTAGACGAATCAGTTGCTAAAATTCTTAGAAGCTCTAAAAAACCAATAATTGTTGTTGCCAACAAAGTAGACAACAACGAAAGAATCAGTAGCACTTTTGAATTTTATCAATTTGGATTAGAACATGTTTTTGCAATTAGTGCTATTAATGGCTCTGGAACAGGAGATATGCTAGACCATTTAGCAGAACAGTTGTACAATGACAAGCAAATTCCTGAAAATGAAATTCCTAGAATTGCCATAGTTGGTAAACCCAATGTTGGAAAATCCTCTTTGACTAATGCTCTTTTAGGAGAAGATAGAAATATTGTCACTGATATTTCAGGAACTACTAGAGATGCAGTAGATACTCATTTTAATTCTTTTGGTTTTGACCTAACTCTTGTAGATACTGCTGGGATTCGTAAAAAAAGCAAGGTGCATGAGGATATTGAATTTTATTCTGTGATGAGAGCAATTAGAGCAATTGAGGATTGTGACGTTTGTTTATTTATGATAGATGCTAATGAAGGAGTACAGAAACAAGACCTTAGTATTTTTTCTGTTATTGAAAAAAACAAAAAGGGGGTAGTTTTACTGATTAATAAATGGGATACTATAGAAAAAGAGACAGCTACTTTAAAAGAGTATGAAGAAAATATATTGTCTAAAATAGCTCCTTTTACAGATATTCCAATATTATTTATTTCGGCACTAAATAAACAAAGAATTCATAAGGCGCTAGAAGCTGCAATGGAGGTATTTGAAAATAGAAAACAAAAAATACCAACCTCCAAATTAAATGAGGTTATGCTGGCAGCAATTGAAAAAAATCCACCTCCTGCTTTGAAGGGAAAGTATGTTAAAATAAAATATGTAACACAACTCCCAACACATTCCCCAGTCTTTGCATTCTTTTGTAATTTGCCACAGTACGTGAAAGATCCTTACAAAAGATATTTAGAGAATCAACTCAGAAAGGTTTTCAACTTGAAAGGAGTTCCAATAAGAGTTGTTTTCAAAAAGAAATAATTACTGTCCAAAACTAGATTTTATTTTCTCTACGTAGTTTAACTTTTCCCAAGGAAAAAGCTCTACTTCAACGTTTATTTTACTGCCGTCAGCAGCAGTGAATTCTTTTTTAATTTTTTCAGGACTTCTTCCCATGTGTCCATAGGCAGCAGTTTCAGAATAAATAGGACTTCTTAAATTAAATCTTTGTTCAATAGCATATGGACGCATATCAAAAATCTCATTTAATTTCTCAGCTATTTGACCATCATTCATGTCAACTTTACTAGTTCCATAAGTGTTTACGTAAAGGCCTACAGGTTCTGCTACACCAATAGCATAAGCAACTTGTACTAGAACTTCTTCAACTATGCCAGCAGCAACCAAATTTTTTGCAATATGTCTGGTTGCATAGGCAGCAGATCTATCCACCTTACTAGGGTCTTTTCCAGAAAATGCCCCACCACCGTGAGCACCTTTTCCACCATAGGTATCTACGATTATTTTTCTCCCAGTAAGTCCAGTATCTCCATGTGGTCCACCAATTACAAAAATTCCAGTAGGATTTACATGGTAGTTTATATTTTCATTGAAGAGGCTTTGAATGTTAGCAGGTAGAAGGTTTTTAACCCTAGGAACTAAAACATTTATAACATCTTCTTTTATTTTGTTAAGCATCTTTGTCTCAGAATCAAAATCATCGTGTTGGGTAGAAACTACAATAGCATCTATTTTTACAGGATTATTATGGTCATCGTATTCAATAGTAACTTGAGACTTAGAATCTGGTCTTAAATAAGTCATTTCCTTGCCTTCTTTTCTTAAAGTAGCCAACTCTTTTAATAGCAAATGAGAAATTTCAAGTGGAAGAGGCATAAAATTTTCTGTCTCGTTGGTTGCATAACCAAACATCATACCTTGATCTCCTGCACCTTGATCTTCATCTTTAGTTCTTTCTACACCCTGGTTTATGTCTGGTGATTGCTCATGAATTGCAGACAACACACCACAAGAATTACCATCAAACATATATTCGCTTTTAGTGTACCCTATTTTATTAATAACGTCTCTAGCTATTTTTTGAACGTCTAAATATGCTTTGGACTTTACTTCACCAGCTAAAATAACTTGTCCTGTAGTAACAAGTGTCTCGCAAGCAACTTTGGAGCTAGAGTCAAATGCTAAGAAATTATCAATTAAAGCATCTGATATCTGATCAGCTACTTTGTCTGGGTGTCCTTCGGAAACAGATTCAGAAGTAAATAAATATGCCATAGTTTAATAAGTTTTTAGAAGATTGAACTTTAATGTTCGTTTTAGCTTTTTTTGGTGGTTGCAAGCATTCAAATCATTCCACTAGTTTATCAAGCAAAGGTAAATAAATCTTAATTTAAAAGAAGTTATTTAGTTAGTTTTTTAAACAAATCTTCTAGAGTATCGGAGTGTTGTTTTATTTCTAGGATTAGTATTTCATTTTCTTGTGCATATTTAGAAATCAATTTTCGTAAATCTTCCATACCAGTATAACTAAACAGCCATTTATTATCTTTTTTTTCAATTTTAGTTTTGGAGAAGTATTTTTTTAAGTGTTTGCTATCAATTTTGTTTTCAAATTCTACTAAAACTAATTGTTCTTTTACGTTGTTTTTTGGATTAGATAGATTATCAAGATTTCTATCTGCAACAATTTTACCATTGTTAATTACTACAATTCTATCGCAAATAGATTCAACTTCTTGCATAATATGGGTAGATAGCATTACCGTTTTATCTCTGCCTAATTCCTTAATTAATGCTCTAATATCTTCCAGTTGGTTAGGGTCTAAACCACTAGTAGGTTCATCCAGAATTAAAACTTCAGGATCGTGCACAATTGCCTGTGCAATTCCTACTCTTTGCTGGTACCCTTTAGAAAGTTGCCCTATTTTTTTATGGGCTTCTTTTGCCAAACCAACTTTTTCTATTACTTCGGCTACAGCACTTTTAATATCTTCTACTTTGTGCATTTGAGCAATAAAGGCAATAGATTCTCTGACATACATGTCTTCATACAAAGGATTATTTTCTGGTAAATAACCAATTTTGCTTTTCACCCCAATTTCATTTTCATGTATAGATAGTCCGTTCACAAGAACATTTCCCGAGGATGGTTTAATAAAACAAGAAATAATTTTCATGGTAGTTGACTTTCCAGCTCCGTTAGGCCCTAAGAAACCAACTATTTCACCAGAATTCACTTTGAAACTAACTTCATCAAGAGCCAATTGCTCTTGGTAATATTTGCTTAATTTTTGTACTTCTATACTCATATTGTAAAATTCTTCTGCTAAAATAACGCTTAACAACAGAAATATCTAAATTTTATGAATTGGAATTCATTCTGTTGTAAATTTATACAATGCAAAAAGGAAAGGTATATAGATCTACAGGTAGTTGGTACGATGTAAAATTAGATTCAGGTAGTTTTATAAAAGCAAGGATTCAAGGTAAGTTTAGAAACCAAGCTATTAAAACTACCAATCCAGTTTCTGTTGGAGATGAGGTAGGTTTATTAATCAATGACAATAACGAAGCAGTAATAAACAAAATATATCCAAGAAAAAATTACATAATTAGAAAATCAGTTAATCTTTCCAAAGAGGCACATATTATTGCCTCCAATTTAGATTTAGCTGTTTTGCTAGTAACTGTTATCAACCCATTAACTTCTCCAGGATTTATAGATAGATTTACTGTTACAGCTCAGGCATATAATATTCCACTTTTAATAGTTTTTAACAAGGTTGAAATTTATGATAAAAAGGCAATTGAAAAACTAGAAATATTTGAAAAATCTTACCATAAGGCTGGGTATGAAACTATGAGAATGTCTGTTTTAGAAAATTTAGCAATGGACACCTTTGTAGAAAAAATACAAAACAAAACTGTACTTGTTTCGGGCAATAGTGGTGCTGGGAAATCTACATTAATTAATAAGATAATTCCAGATTTAGCACTGAAAACAGGAGAGATTTCTGCATCTCATAATACGGGAAAACACACGACTACTTTTGCTGAAATGTTTGATTTTGATGAAAAAACACAAATTATAGATACCCCTGGAATTAAAGGTTTTGGATTGGTAGATTTTGACAAATCTGAATTGTCTAGGTTTTTCCCAGAAATGTTGCAAATGTTACAATATTGTAAATTTCATAACTGTAACCACATTAATGAGCCAGGTTGTGAAGTTCTAAATCAGTTAAGTAAAAATAATTTTTCTTTAACTAGACACCAGAGCTATTTGGCAATGTATCAGGAAGATCAAGATTCTAGCTACAGAAAAAATAATTACTCATGAGAGTAGTTATTCAAAAAGTTAAAAGCGCTTCTGTTGAAGTTAATGACCAATTGATTGGAGAAATTAATAAAGGCTTGGTGGTATTGGTTGGATATGAATCTTCAGATAGTATTGAAGATATTTCATGGTTAGTACATAAGATAGTCAATATGAGAATTTTTGACGATTCTAACGGTAAGTTGAATTTATCAGTTTCGGATTTAAATGGTGAGATCTTGTTAGTTAGCCAATTTACTTTACATGCATCGGTTAAAAAAGGAAATCGTCCATCATATATTAAAGCAGCCAATTCCAAAAAAGCAAACCAAATGTATGAATTAACAATAAGTGAGTTTGAAAAGGTGTTAAAAAGAAAAATTTCAACAGGAAAATTTGGAGCAAATATGGAAGTTTCACTCGTAAATAATGGTCCTGTTACAATAACGATAGACACTAAGAATAAAGAATAAAATGGAAGAAATTACAATAAAAAAATCTCAGGAATTGGTAGACAATTGGATAAAAACTTTCGGAGTTAGATATTTCAATGAATTAACCAATATGGCTATTTTGACTGAAGAAGTTGGGGAAGTAGCTAGAATTATATCTAGAAAATTTGGAGAGCAAAGTGAAAAAAGCTCAGATGGTAATTTAGATTTAGCAGATGAGTTAGCAGATGTGCTTTTTGTGGTAATATGTTTAGCAAATCAGACAGGAATTGATTTAGAAAAAGCATTAATTAATAATATTAATAAAAAAACAAAACGAGATTCTACAAGACATATATCTAACATAAAATAATAGGTGAATTTACGTTAATTCACTGGTTTATAGGGTTTTCTATATTTTTGACTCGCCTTTTTTAGTTATATTTGCCACACTTTTTAAAAAATTTATATGGAATCTTTAATTATAATAATATTAGTTTTAGCGGTTTTTGGTATTTTTAGGTCGCAAATAAATGGTGCAAAACCATCTGGGATAATAGATTTAAAAGATACAACCAACAATTGGATTAGTGATAAATCTTGGATTAGTAGATTAACTCCAATT
>Ga0114997_10003743_pt1 | contig 11886 bp, 7 predicted proteins | sample ArcticOcean_MG_C_2_FD_87045 | JGI IMG/M metagenome (GOLD analysis project Ga0114997, IMG submission 87045) | Marine microbial communities from western Arctic Ocean - ArcticOcean_MG_CB4_136 | ecosystem: Environmental > Aquatic > Marine > Oceanic | place: Arctic Ocean: Canada Basin | collected... | reverse complement strand
TTGATTTCAGAGTTGAGGGATGCGTTAGGTATAAAGATTGACAATACGGACAAAGGCATCAATCATTTACTTTCCGAGCACGACAATTTGTTAAGGAATCGGTGTCCAGCAGTCGCGACGAAAATGATCGACGAGTTGAACGTGAAACCTCAATTTTATGCGTTTCGATGGTGCGTGTTGATGTTCGCCGGCGAGTTTGACTTCCCGTCTGTTTTAAGAACGTTCGATTTTCTCGTCGCCTGGCCTAGAGGTAAACGTGACGCGCTCTTGCGTTTGTGTTCCGCCATGGTATGTAACGTACAAAAGGAGTTGTTGGACGATAATTGCGACTTTGCCGTCGCCATGCGCACGTTACAAAACTATCCTGCGTGCGACGTGAATAAGATTATCAAAATAGCCTGCGCGTTCCCGTATTTAGCTTCTTGATGAGTCCACGCTCTCGTTGCTGCGTTTAGATAACAGATGCCGAGATACTGTGATCCTATTTTTAGTGCTGCGTGTATAGAATACTACGACGAATTTATATTTGCGTTACGCGCTCTCTATATAATAATTATACCTGTTGCTACTTTTAACATTCATCTCTCTCTCTCTCTCTCTTTAACTTTACACCGCCGACCGCGCTTCCCTCCTCGTCGCGTCGTGTAAAATATCCACGTCCACGCTTTCCTCTGGCGGTTGCACGTACCTCACCACGCTTCCTCTCACGAAGCAATCTCGCACTGATTTCATGTGTGGATATTTCTCCTCGTCTACTACGGACACCGATTCCAATTTTATGTTCAAGTACTGATCGACGGAGACTAAGGTCCCTCGGATTTCCAGGTCGTTTTTTAACTCCACCGTGATTTGTTTTCCCACGAGCGTTTTAAAAAATGAGTAGAATAACATGTTTTACTCTTTCTCTCTCTTTCTGTGTGTTCAATTTTTGCGTAGCTTAAGAGAAGAGCGCTTTGTAGTCGCGTGGTACTGCTCTTCCTTTTAAGACCAATTTCTGAGGATTTTTCCCTTGATTTTGAGTACAGCAAAATACCAATCAATTAAATTCTCTCAAGAAGAGGGCAAAAGGGGGAACGAATTTGTCTCGCATTATATATGTGCGCACAGAGGTCACGGCACGCGTAAGAAGAAGAAGTTAAGAAGACTATACATGTTGGCTCGCTTGCGAGAAGTTATCGTTCCACCGGCGCCGGAGTATTTGAAGTCCTCCTCTTTGATAAGAGCGTCATCATCGAATGAAAATACTAATACTAATATAGAACTCTCCGTAGTCGTTTCCCCGGACGTGGAAAACGAACAGGTAAGAGTGCCTAAATTGACGAACGATTACGTCTCCGTCGCGCTCGGCATGGCGTGCGAGAAGAGAGCTTTGAAAGAGGACGACGACGACGAGTGCGAGAGAGTTTCGGATTCTTATTTGACGACGAGAGGAGGGTCGTCGTTTTTAAACGCACTCAAGCGAAGATTCGTTTGGACGATGGCAAAAATCGACGTGAAAACCGCGCAGTTGCGCCCGATGGTACTTTCGAACGGGAAACGAATCTTGTCCTCGATTGGTCGAGAACTCGCGAGGCAGTTTCCACCGATCGAGACGTACGTGATGGAGAACGTGCTGATGCGGAGAGCGATGGAGGAAGAGGAAATGGCGATTTTGAATCCAGACGCGAGACGCGCGTTCGAGGAGAGTTTGATGTTACAGAGCGGCAAAAGCGGGAAAAGCGACGCGTATAGGGAGGAGGAAGGAGAGGAGGAAAGGATGAAGGTAATGGAAGAAGGCGTGGAAGAGAGTATTTTGGAGGCGCCGATGGTGGTGGTGACGAGTAGGAAGAAGTTGCGGAATAAGAGGAGTTGGTTGAGAGGAAGTGCGATGGAGGAGGAGGAAGCGTCTTCTTCTTCGGCGTCGCTTTTGGCGGGCGACGCGGACATCGAGCCGCCGGCCACGCCGCCTCAAAAGGAAGAAGAGCTTAGTATTCAATTGCCACCTCAAAAAGAGCTCGCAGCGATTACGAAAGCGAAGCAAAGGTTGCGAGAGGAAGAAGAAAAAGCCAAACGAAGCGCGGTGTTGAATAGTCAAAGTAGCAATAGCACACCGCTGAACTTTGCGCCAGGTTGGAAGAAAGACGTGGACTTTGGCGACGGAACGAACGCGGCGGTCATATTAGCCAGTAAAAGCGACGTGAAGAGTCGGAAAATCCGACAACCAATGAAACAACAAAGCAATAGAAAAATGACGGATATGTTCGGCGGTTCGATGATGAAAGGCACGCCTTCGCCGCCCGGAAAATTGAAAAAGAACAACAACAGGAACGCGAGCGGAAATAATAGTGGCGGTAAAAACAACAACAAAAAGTTTTCGCCTCCGAAAAGCGCGAAGAAACGCAGACAGTTCGAGGAGAGACGCTTGGTAAAGTTGTTCGAGGAAGAGAAAGAAAACAAATCTAGATTGGAGTACAGTTACTACTGCTCGGCTGGCGATACGGACATCTACGTCGAAGCCGTCGTAAAACCAATCAAAGGCAAAGCGTTGTAATTTTATTTATACACTCATGATGGATAATTTATTTCAGCATCTCCATTTCTCTCGACGTTCGCGTCGTCTAATGATGAATAAAAAACTACTGTGTACCAACTCTTCATTAAAAACTAGTAATCTTTCCTACTCGAGGTGGATAAGCGCCACTCCTCCAAAGGCGAGGCGGAAAGTCTTTGTACTCTTTTCCTTTGCCACACCACCCACGCTAACGCAACCGCCGGCGATAACAAGACAAACGTGTGGTAATGTCCGTCGTCCAAGTGACATTTCCCACCCGCTGCCACGCACACATCTCTTTCTTGTTTCGTGGAACACGCGGTAATCGACGACGACGACGACGCGCCGACGCATCGTTTCTCCGAAACGAAATCGACGAAAAACAATACAAAGGTCTCCGCGATTTTCGATCCAAGGTTGGATAACGTGTTCAAAAGCGTCATGTACGTTCCACCGATGCTCTCGTCGGAAACTTTGGAAAAGAAGGACATGACGCCAACAAACTGCACCGTCGATAACGCGCTCGAGACGCACATCCACGCTAAAACCAACCCGGAAAAGAACACGTTCGAGGACGCTTTTTCGTAATTCACCGCGGTACCTTGCGCGCCGTCGCTCGCTAGAACTTTCGTCCACGCGACAACCACCACGCTCGCAAACGCACACGCGATTCCTCTGTACACGAACGTATTCAACACCACTCGCAACGGTTTCGCTCCAGCCGTCCATTTTGCTGATATCATCGGCATCATTATGTTCAACGGCGCAATCACCGCGTTCATGCTCGCCAAAAACGTCTTCGGCACGCCCTTTTCTAACAATTTCAATTGCGTTAAACTCTCCGCCGGGGAGAATGCCACGTGTCTCGTCAACAAAATCAACGCCAACGATTGCACGTTTCGTAGCGACATCACTTTTATTCCTTGTATGTACGTCTCCTTCACTCCGACGATTTCCTCCATCCTTCCCATATCTTCCCGCTTCAAAAACACCGCCAGCGAACTCAGGAAGAACATCGCCGACCAAAACATCACGAACCCTTTCAACTCGCAATACCCTCGAGCGTTCAACACTAAAAACCCGGTAAAGCTCGCAAAAAACCCAAACGCCTGGCCCACCGCGTTGCACGTGCTCGCTAAACCGACGTTTTCCCTCTTCAACATCGTTATCGCCCACCCGTCGACGGCGACGTCCTGCGACGCGAGTAAAAAGTAAATGCTAAAAAACGTCATCGCCAATGGTTTCGCGTCCCCGAATTTCGCTCCATTCTCTATCATTCCTTCCAAATTCCCGCTCAAAACGAATAAAGCTACGCCGACGAGGAGTTGTAACGGAATCAACCACGTCCTCCTTTGGCCGATTCGTTTCACGTATAACGCGTCGATCATCGGCGCCCACAAAATCTTCAACGAAAACGGCCACGACGCCAAGGAAAACACGCCTTGGTCTGAAAAACTGGCGCCTTTCTCTGTCAAGGAAAACGCGACGGTCGAGGATAAGCCCATCGGGACCCCTTGTAAGGTGTACAGGAGTAAGAGTAAACAGATGTTTAACCTGTCGCCGGTCAAATCCAATTTAGAATGTTTTGGTTTTGGTGTTGTTTGTTTTCCGCCTAAACGGCGGCCATTCGTCGTATTCGCGTAATAATTCTTTGTCTTTGCCTTCTTCTCCGACGACAGCAACAGTCGCTGGCTCTGTCGGCGCGCTAAAGGTTGCGCGGAGGACATGATATGCGCGTTGTTTTATGGCGTTTCTGTGTTGGAGAAAATTATTAGGCCTTGCTTGTATTTTTTTGTGTTTTTTGTTCATTACACAAATAAAATATTTTGTAACATGAATGATGATGTCTATTATTATTTATTATAGTATCTGCGCGTAACGATATATATTGGGTTTACTTCGAGTTTAATGATACATCCGGAGCTCCTCTTCGAGTCGCACACTTCTATTCTCCGCATCCGCGGCGGCTCGCCTCGCTTCGTTCGCCAACTGCAACGCTTTGAGTTTCATCTTCTCCTCGTTTACGAGCGCTCGTTTCAACTGCGCGTTTTCGTGGAGAAGTTTTGCGTTGTTATGTTGGAGGACGAAGGATTGTTGGTCGACGACAATCTTCTGACGAGAGGACGATTTCTTCGTTTGCGTGCCTTTGACGAGCGCCGGGGAGATTGGAATTAACGGTGGTGGTGGTTGTTGTTGTTGTTTTCTTTCGTCGTCGTCGTCGTCGCGGTAATCTTCGTCCAATCCGTTGAACGCGTCGCGCCGGCGAACCAAAGTTTCTATTTTAGCGTTCGCGGCTTCCATTTTCCATTTGTACGCGTCTAATTCCGCGTGTACGACCGTTAAATCCGCTCGCGCGTTCGCGTACTTCTCCCTGAGCGTCTCTAAATCCAGTTTACTCGCGTTTAACTCTTGTTCTAACTCTCTCTTCTCTCCTTCTAACTCGCGCGCGCGTTTCCCCTCTCTTTCCTCGTCGCGTCGCAAACCTTCGTTTTCTCTCTCCATCCGTTTACACTCGGACGTTTGCGCGTCGTACGCCTCCGACAACGCGCTCGCGCGCTCCAAAACATCTCCCCTTTCTCTCTCTGCAACCATTAATCTCTCCGAAACCATCGCGAATCGTTCCGCGATCCGATCCGCGTCCAGCTTATACTTCGCCGACTCCTCTTTCAACTCTGCATTTGTCTCCGATAAGCGCGCGTTTCGATCTCCCAACGCGCGTAAAATCGCTTCCAGAGATTTAATTCGAGAGGAGGACACCCCCTCGTCACAGAACGACGACGACGATGGGTCCTCCTCGTTCCTCGCCACAGTAAACACCTCCCTCGCTTTCGTAAACACAGGAGACAGTTCATCATTTCCCCTAAAACTCCTCAAATGATTTTGCATTTTCTTTTCCTCCTTCTCAGAGAAAAACGAACAACAACACCCGCTTTTCGGCGCGCAAACTCTCTCGCTCAGAAAAGCACCAGAATCAAAGTCGTCTCGCGATAACGCTCGTCATCAAAACATGAGATGAAAACGCTTTCTTCTCTCACGACGATGCAGAGAGAGAGAGAGAGAGACTCTTTGTACTAACGACTCTGTGAATTGAAAACGAGTTCGTTCTTACAAAAAATTTCAAAAAATTCCGTTTTTTTGTTTTTGAATTTTTTCATCAAAAAAAAAAAAAAAAATCTCCTTTTTGTTGATGTTTGGAAAAAAATTAACATCTTCACAATAAACTCTCTCTCTCTCTCTCTCTCTCTCTCTGAACAAGAACACGAACGTTATTCATAGAGTCTCTCTCTCTCTCTCATTGAACGGTTTCGAAACGACTCTCTCGTGCGATAACGCGTATTATTATTATTATTATTATTTGTTTGGACAACGGAAAGAGATGATGGCTTCTTCTGTGTCTTCTTTTGGATGCGAAGACATCGGAAGGCGTTTTACGAGTAGGGGAAAAAATAAGGTAGTAGGTCTCTGTGCGACGAGGACGTCGTCATCTTCGGGGTCGTTCTCGGGACCAAGAAGACGACGGTTTCGAGGGACGACGAAGTGCGTGTTAGCGAACGACAAAGACATCTCGGGGAATAAGACGCCGGGGAAAAACAAAAAACAGCACACGGTGGTGATGAAATTCGGCGGCTCTTCCGTGGCCGACGCCGAACGGATGAGAGAAGTCGCCAACATCGTCCTGTCATTTCCGGTGGAGATGCCAGTTTTAGTCCTCAGCGCGATGGGGAAATCGACGAACAATTTACTCATGTGCGGTGAAGAGTCTCTGAAGTGTGAAAACGCCGAAGACGTGAGCTTGATGAAACCGTTGCTGTTCGTGAAGACGTTACACGCGGAAACTATGGACGTTTTGAACGTGGATAAAGAGACCAGACGAGAGGTGAACGAGCTTCTGAAGAAGTTGGAGCAAGTGTGCATGGGCGTGTGTTTGATGCAAGAGGTGACGCCGAGGACGAGAGCGATGTTAGTGTCGTTCGGGGAGCGAATGAGCACGCGGATTTTTGCGAGTTATTTGAGGACCAGAGGGGTGAAAGCGAAACAGTACGACGCGTTTGAGATTGGGATGGTGACCAGCGACGACGACATCGAAAACGGGAGAGTGTTGCCGGAAACTTACGCGAATATGAAGAAGAGTTTGACGTTACCGGATGGGGCAGATCCGCAGATTTCTGTCGTGACTGGGTTTTTGGGGCGAGGTGAAAACACAGGAGCGATATCGACGTTAGGGAGAGGTGGGTCGGATTTGACCGCGACGGTGATTGGCGCGGCGTTGGCGCTAGAGGAAGTGCAGGTGTGGAAAGACGTGGATGGCGTTTTAAGTGCGGATCCGAGAGAGATTGAGAATACGATTCCCATGCCGTTTCTGAGTTTCGACGAGGCGCAAGAGTTGGCGTATTTTGGCGCGCAAGTTTTACATCCGCAAGCTATGAGGCCGGCGATGGACAACGGGAGTTTACGAGTACGAGTGAAGAATTCGTACAACATTCGAGCACCCGGGACGGTGATTGGCCACATCGATTATAACAGTAGCAACGGGAAGAGCGGCGATGTAGGCGAACGAATGGACGATTGGTTATTAACTTCCATCGTTCGCAAGAAAAACGTGACAATGTTGGATATCGTTTCCACGCGAATGCTCGGTCAGTATGGGTTTCTCGCCGAAGTGTTCGCGGTGTTGCAAAACAACGGTATTTCAGTGGATGTCGTCGCGACGTCGGAAGTTTCCGTCTCGTTGACTTTGGACCCGGCGAAAATTTGGAGCAGAGATTTAGCGCAGGAAGAGTTGGAGAAGGTCCAGCGAGAGTTGGAGGACGTTGGCACGGCCAGAGTCGCGGTATCGAATGGTCACTCCATAATCTCCTTAATCGGCAACTTGGAGAGAAACAACGAGATTATGGAACGCGCGTTCAAGGCGTTGAAAGAGGCGAAAGTGCACGTGAAGATGGTCTCGCAAGGCGCATCCAAGTGTAACATTTCGCTCTTGGTGGACGACGCCGAAGGTCAAAAGGCGGCGAGTGCTATTCACGAAGAGTTTTTCGGTCGGGTCGGGTTCGGGAAGAATCAACATCTGCCCGGTATGTAATACAATAATAATAATAATAATAACGCTACCACCAGTATATAATAATGTCAAGTAGTATAATGTCCAGTAGTATAATGTCCAGCAGTATATAAGAATCAAACGAAAATGAGTGTGTGTGTGTGACGCGCTGAGCGCTCTTTTTTTAAAACAAAACTAGTCAGGTACGGTACGGTCGTTTATTTCTTCTTGGTGTTGCTTTCTTTCAAAGTTACGATTCTGTTCAAAACTGGTTTTGCTTTCGTCGAATCGGAATCGAACGTGAAGAACCCGAGTCTTTGTAACTCGACGCGAGCCGAGTACGGTTGGTCGGCGTGATTTTCAATCAACATCGGCTCGACCAAGGCGTTTTTGTACACGACCAAAGAGTCCGGGTTGAGTTGCTTCAACCACGGATGTTCGAGCTCGAGTTCTTTGAGTGATTTCTGCTTCGCGGCGCCCTCGTTCGCATCTTCTTCTTCCTCTTCTTCTTCGTCCGCCACTAACGCCGTCGCTTCTGCGACAACCTCGCCACCTTCGCCTTCCTCAACCACTTTTCCGGGAACCGGAACCGCGAATAACTTGTCGTACACTCTCACCTCGGCCGTTTTAAACTCGGTATTCGCCCAGTGCAATTTCCCTTTCGGCGGCTTGTTCCCGCGACTTTCCATATCAATTTCGCACTGAACGCTTTCGATGACACCAGTGACCGGATTTTTAGTAATTCCTGTGCACGTGATGTCGTATGCGAATAACAAACGCACTTTCTTGTTCACCGATAAACCAAAGAAGGACGGATCGTCCACCTCTCGGAAATCGTTGCGATCGATAAACACCGTCTCAGTGAGTTGGATCTTTCGCATGCCTCTTTCCTCCATGAACGACGGATGGAATGGCGCGTCCATCAACAACTCCGCCGCTCGGTCTTTCGGGTAATTCACAATCTCAACCTTTAACGGATCTAGAACCGCGAAGAAACGATTGCTATCCACGGAAAGTTCCGCTCGGATTTCGTTTTCCAAACGTTCCAACGGTTGAACGTTTTCGTTCCGCGTCACGCCCATTTTCGCGCAAAAGCTATTCACCGAGGTTGGCGTGTACCCGCGTCTGCGCATGCCGTTAATCGTCAGCATTCTCGGATCGTCCCATCCGTTCACTAAGCCTTGCGTGACTAAAAGATTTAGTTTTCGTTTACTCATCACGTTGTACGTGATGTTGCATCGGCTAAACTCCCACGTGGACGGTTTATACACGTTCAGTTTATCCAACAGCCAATAATACGGCCCGTTCGGCGCTTGCCTCGTTTCAAACTCTAACGTACACAACGAGTGCGTGATGTTTTCCAACGAATCGACGATATTGTGCGTGTAATCGTACGTCGGGTAAATGCACCATTTTGATCCTGTTCTCGGATGTTCCGCTTTCTTCACTCTGTACGCGGCTAAATCCCACATGGAGGTAATATCCGATCGCAAATCGCCTTTCATGCGCAAACTACACTCGCCCTCTTCACACTGCCCACTCCTCATCTTCTCGAACAACTCTAAATTCTCTTCCACCGATCTCTCTCGGTACGGCGACGCCGCGCCTTCCGGTAACTCCACCACGTACCTATTCTCCACCCCACTCTTAGCGCACTTCTCTTGAAACTCTCGCAACAAACTTCTACTCCTCGCCGTCTCTGTTTTCGTTTGATGGCACACGTACGCCCCTCCACTTTTAATCAATTGAATCGCCAATTCGTACAACCTGTCGAAATAATCGCTCGAGTACGTTATCCTCGTCGGCTCGTGGCCTAACCATTTACACGAATCTTTAATCGAATCGATGTACTCTTGCTTCTCCGCGGTTGGATTCGTATCATCAAATCTCAAATACGTCTCCCCTTTGTTCAACCTCGCCACGCCAAAGTCAAAATACATCGCCTTTGCGTGACCGATGTGCAAATATCCGTTCGGTTCCGGCGGAAATCGAGTTCGATACTTCCCTCCCGTATTTTCCATGTGTCGCTTCATGTTCTCCTCGCTGTTCTTCGCGTAGTTCGGTAACTTCGCGTCTATCTCTTTCTTCTTCGCCAGTAACTCTCCCGGTTTGTTCAAGATCAATTTTACAGCCTCTTCGCACGCGTCCTTTTGATGATGTTCCTTTTCCGTCGTCGTCTCTTTGTTCTCCTTCGTAGTATTCACATTTTTCTCTCCTCCTCCTTCTGATTTCTCTCGTTTCACCATCTCCACCTTCGTGCTCTCCATGCACGTCTTGTACGCTTCCTCGAACAAAGGCAACGCTTTATCGTACTCTTTCAAATCCATCGCTTTTACTCCAAGTTCGAGGAGTGCGATTCCATCCAAATCTGGTTTCTTCTTCGCCGCGTTCGTGGCTTTTTTGTGCATCTTCACCGTCGCGGATTTCGACGCTTTCGCCGGGGGTGGTGGTTGATTTTCTTCGCTCATTTGTATCACGTTTTTGTGCGTTTATTGCGCGTAAAAAAGAATACTCTCTCGTTGGACTTTACTCACGAGATTGAGAGAGGCAAAGCGCTCCGCGGAGCTCTCTCAAGCGTCTCTTGTGTCTGTTTTGTGGCTGTTTTTAATGGAAAATCTCTCGCGTGTGAACCCTTTTTCTCGGGAAAATGCAAGCGAGAAAACGTCACACTTTCACTTTGCTCTTCCGCATCAGAACGAAAGAAGGCGAGAAGGACGAGAGATTCACACACAGACGAATCGAGAAAAGAAGAAGAAGAAAATACTTCTTCGTTTCACCGCACTCGAAACCTCCACGTCGCGCGCAAAACCATCCAAAAGGCCTAATTTCCGGCGCTGCGATCGGGAAAGAGAGTAAGAGTTAAGAATGGCAACGAATGTCGATCACGGCCGAGAACCGTGCCCGCACAGAATCCTGGACGACCTCGGCGGCGCCTTCGCCATGGGCGCGATTGGTGGAGGCGTCGTCCACTTGTGCAAAGGCGCGTACAACTCCCCGCGCGGGTACATCCTCCAAGGCGGATTAGAAGCCATTCGAAGGGAAGCGCCGAGAATAGGCGGCTCGTTTGCCGTTTGGGGCGGGTTGTTTTCCATGTTTGACTGCGCGTTAGTCGCGGTGAGGAGGAAAGAAGACCCGTGGAATCCCATAGCCAGTGGGGCTTTGACGGGAGGGGTGTTGCAACTCAGGTATGGGTTGCCGTCCGCGGCGAGGTCGGCGGCGTTTGGCGGGTTTTTGTTAGCGCTGATTGAAGGGGTGTCGATCGCGCTGACGAGGCTGACGGCACCGCCGCCACCGATGCCGGAAGAGATGATGTCGATGGAGGGCGGCGCGCCGATGGGAGTTAACGGCGGCGGCGCGCCGGTAGAAGTCGGGAATAATCCGCAACAAGAAGAAAGCGGGGGGATTTGGAATAACATTTTCGGAGGAGGAAGAGACGAGGAGAAGAACGACGGGGCGCCGGCGATGCCAAAGTTTAAGGAGGAATTGGAGTGATGACATTAAAGGCAGAAAAAGAAGAAAACGCATAAACCGTATACGCAGTAGTAGCCATATTTTAGTACTAAGAGCCAAACGAATAGAAACCATCCTCATTTTATATATAATTATCTTCACACAAATGAGTAGAGAACGACAACACCTTTGTTGATATAGTATTTATGTACAGGGGCAGATGCGCTAGTGCGTGTGCTATATTGTACTAATTCATGCTAAGTGCGCTTTTTCTCCTTTTACTTTAACATCACCATCGCGTTCGCGTACGCGACGCCGTTCGCGCCGAGCGTGACGACCGTTCGCGGCTCGCCGACGCCGGTGATACCACAAAACGCAATTTTCTCTCGTTTGCCTCGACTCGATTCGTACAACTCTAAATCTTCCAACTCTGAACCGGTAGATTCTGAGCTCGCTCTCGCGAGCGCCGAAGCTAAGCCTTCTCGCGCGTTGAAGGATTCAATGTCGATAATTTGAGTTTCCGCGACGACTTTGCGAGAAGGAGACGCGCCGGCGTCGCTTCCGGCAAACGCGTGGAAAGAGGGCACGTTGCGACACGACGGACATCCCGCGCCTGGATACTGTCTCACGTACGCGAGTAAGCACTTTTTACATATCGTGCTCGAGCAACACGGCATGTCGTTCAGGAGATTCGTTTTTCCTAACTCGACTTCGCTCTCTAAACACAAAGCGCACGCGCGGTCTTCTTTTCTGTTTCCGGAGGCGTTTCCGGAGTCTTTGACATCGAGCACGTCGTCTAAGAGAGATTTCGTGGAAGGAGACGGCGACGCTTGACCAACATTGGTTTCAGTCTTTGTTGTTGTTGTTG
>Ga0114997_10003739_pt1 | contig 11900 bp, 2 predicted proteins | sample ArcticOcean_MG_C_2_FD_87045 | JGI IMG/M metagenome (GOLD analysis project Ga0114997, IMG submission 87045) | Marine microbial communities from western Arctic Ocean - ArcticOcean_MG_CB4_136 | ecosystem: Environmental > Aquatic > Marine > Oceanic | place: Arctic Ocean: Canada Basin | collected... | reverse complement strand
GAGCGGTGACTGGTCACCCAATACACCATCACAAGAGACGTTAAGAAATAGGCCAGAACAAATGAACTGGGGTACACAGAGACCTACAGCGTCTGGTGGTGACGGAAATGGTAACGGCTATTCAGCTCCCACCTCTACTTCCACTGGCTTGTCTAACACACCATCAGGCATCGGTGCGATAGACGTTAACAGTAGCACTGGTGCCGCTGATATTAATGCTGCAATTACCCGAGAACAATGGGAAGACTATAAGAAACGTTTCCAACCTTATGAGGATCGGCTTGCTGCTATCTACAAGAATGGTGGGTTAATGGAAGGTGAGGCTGAAAGAATCCCAGAAGCGGTCAACCAATCATTCACCACCATGCGAGGCATTGCTGACCGTCAACTCTCTCGGTATGGAATAACTCCTAATGAAGATCAGGCAACCAGCCGAAATCGTATGGCCAGCTTAGATCAAGCGATTGCATCAGTGGATGCACAAAACAACTTATGGGCCACAGCCGATGAGCGACAAGACAAAATTATGACTGGCGGCATCGATACGATGCGTCAACAGGATTAAGACTATGGCTTATGGATTGATAGGTACAGGACGAGGAATGGCTGGCAGCGCAAAGGCTGGTTTCTCTAAGGCTGCTGGGTTAGAGCATTCAAGAGACATGATGCAGACGCAGCTGGAACAGGCTGCAGCTGGTCAGAAAAAAGCAATGATCGGCACTGCTGCTGGTTTAGGTGCTCAGTATGGCATGACAGCAGCAGCAGGTCATGCAGCAGCAGTAGCAGCAGGGACAGCAGGTGCAGCAGGTGGTGGAATGAGCCTAGCAGCAGCAGGCGCAGCAGCAGGCCCATGGGGCGCGTTAATTGGTGCAGGCATTGGCTTGTTATTTGGCGAAATATTTTAAGAGGTAGCACCCATGAGTTTAACTGGACAAGGTTTGGCAAGCGGTTTTACAGGCGGCTTTAAAATGATGGACGATTATTACAATCGTCAAGAGACACAAAAGCTCAATAGAGAAAAGGCTGGACGAGAGACAGACATCTATGAGAAAGGCTTACAAAAAGAAAAGGTAGAAGAAGCCCTTAAAGAAATTGCCTTCACTGTCAGTTCTGGTCAGATGCCTAAAGTAGAGACTACTGATTACTTAAAAAATACGATTGGCTGGGACTTATACGCAAACCTGAATCCTGAATATGTAGCTGCTAGAGATTCTATTCTTAATGGAGAATATAACCTTGGTTCTCCTGAATTTAATAAAGCGTCAAACATAGTATTTGGCGATGTGTTGAATATGAACAACAGTCAAACAACCTTTACAACAATGGGAAAGGTATTTCCCACAGGCCAGCTTGCGCACGGTGGCGTTATGGTTCAACCAGAAGTGGTTAAAGGAAAAAAGATTCTCAATAAGAAGTTGGTGGGTGGAGCTTACGCAATGGGTGGAGGCATTGTTGGTAGTGATATAGAAGTCGTCTTTGAAGACTTTGATGGTAATACAAAAACATACATTGCCCCAATGACGCAGCATGGTAAGACAGCAGGTGAAGCTGACATGAGCGTTGGAAAGAATGTTGACTGGTTTGCCGGTAGGCTCAAAGGGTCAATGATGCTGTCAGATGGCATGGCCCCTGTACTCAAACAGATCAAAAACTTGATGATGGTTAAAGGAATAAATATTCCTATCAGTGATGTTGATACCAGCTCGATCACTACCTACACCCAGCTATATACAGACCACATGACTATCGCTAACAATGCGGTTAAAAATCTTTACCCCAAAGCATCAGATACTGATCTTGCTGGAATAAAAGCATTACTCGGTAAAGATGAACCAGCTCCTGCAACAGCCACTATAAATGGCACAGTTCAAAAGGCTAATCCGCAAGCTCTGAAAATTTACAATGAAAATGTAGCTAAAGCTAAGGGCTACATGGATGACGTAAATGCCATACATGCTAAGTATAACTTTGGTGATAATAAGAGTTCCGCTTTTGGTCATGAGAGGGGTGTTCCTCCGTTAAGTTTGGAACAATTAGCAGCTCAACTTGCAGCTGGAGGCCCAGCTGAAGTTAAAGCAGCTCAAGTTGCAGCTGGAGGCCCAGCTGAAGTTAAAGCAGGTGAAGTAGTCTCAACTGGTGGTGGAGTTGAAGCAGGCCCACAAAATAATAATTTAGATCAGGCCGTAGCAAATTTTGCCGCAGCAGAAACAGACTCAGCTGGTGGAATAGTCCCAGCTGATGGAATAGTCTCAACTGCTAAACGATTCTTAGGTTTTCAACCCACAAGTGTAGACACCAATCAAGATCCATTAGGACTGTTTGTAGCCTTCCCTACTAACCCTCAAGTCGCTGCTGTAGACGCTTCTTCAAGCGGTTTTAAAATACGTCCTACCAATCGCCCACCTAATATGGATGCAATAGATATGGTCACTGATAATGCGAACGCCATTGTCACTATGGCTCAGAACGGAACCTTAGCTGAATGGCTTCTTGCTGATCCAGATAACCAACGTATTGCAGACAATACAGTCTTACATATGGAGAAAACACGACAAGAAACGGGTGCATATAATCAAGGCGCAGGAGATCGCTTAGCACTTATAATTTCTAACAATGGCCCAGCGCTAGATAGCCCTGATCATTATAAGTTTAAAGACTGGAAAGCGAATGATCAGGCTAAACGAGCTGCTTACCAACAGCAATCAACAGCTCGAGCGATTGATTACACTAAGGAAGCTGTGCTTGATAAAGAAATAGGGGCTATGAAAATAGCGATCAATGACCCTCAGGTTATGCTTAGGGTTCAGCAACAAGTTCAAAATGATCCTGACCATATCAAAACCGTTGAGGATCTGCTTTTCAATATAAATAGCTTACCTAGAACCAATAAGACCACTGAACAGTGGGACGATGTCTTTGAATACTGGATGGCGGTTAATGGCCACTCAAGCTTAGATCCAGCTAAGCAGCCTACTCTTTTGCAGAAATGGAAAATGGGATTTGGTTTTGGCCCAAGCAGATTCGATCAGGAATCCCAAGCAGGATTAATGGAACAATACCAACTTATTGTAGGCATGAGTCACAATAATACGTTAAAAAACTGGGTCGAAGGTGATCGATACGGAGACAAATACTTCCGAATGAAACAGATTAGTGACGTCTATCAATCATTAAGTCATAGAGGCATAGCGCCTCATTTTATGAAAAAATTTGAAGCTGCTATAGAGCACTCTCTTAACTAAGGCTGGAACAAATTATGTCTTCAATGTATTTATCACAAATGCGCCAGATCCCTCAGTATCAAAATATCCCTGCTTTAGAGTTGGGTCGTATGGTCTATGAGCAGAGCGAACAACTACAGCAGATTACTTTTGATCAGTTCATGCCGCTCTTTAATGACACAGGCGAACAGATACAAGTTCAACAGCCAGCAGCTCAACAGCTGACATCTCAACAGCAACCTACTGCTCAAGGTATGGATACTGACTGGGGCCAAGTTGGACTAGATAGTATTGACGCGACACAGAGTGGATTTCTTAATGCTGCTTCTGGTCTAGCTGAAGGTGTGGGTGGCATCTACAAGTGGGCGACTGGAGAGGAATCAGAAACAGCAGGAGATGTTGCTGGGTATTTGAGGGATGCAGCTGACGAACAGATGAATCAGATGTCTGAGTCTGGAAGAACTCAGATGCAAAATACGGGGGTGGACTACTCCAGTGAAGACGGGTTCAGTATGAGCGATGGTTCCACTCTCGTTGGCGGTATACTTAATGTTGCCAGTGGCGTGGGGTCGTCCTTACCTTATATAATTCCGGGCGGTTTGGGAGCGAAGGTACTGAGTCAAGGTGGTCGAGCAGTTGGTGGTCTAGTTGCGCCCAGCTTGGCTAGGAAAGCTGCACTGAATCTTCCTGCTGGCAAGTTACCTATGACTGCGTCAATGGCTGCTGTCGGTGGTACAGGTATTGGTGGTGAAACCAAGCATCAGGCTTATCAGATGGCCTACAACGCGCCTATAGAGGAGCTAAATAAACACCCAGCGTATCAGGCGGCTTACTGGAAGATTGCCGATACATACAAAGCTGAAGGGACTGAGGCCACTCATGCACAGATAGAAGAGCAAGCTCGAACTGCTGTGGCAGAAGCTGCTAGTGATGATGCCTTTGCAGATGGATTTAGCCTAGGTGCAGTGAGTATGGGTGTGCTTGGCCCCATGTTCTTGAACGCTGTATTAGGAAGAGTAAGTGGTGGCATTCTTAAACGAACTGCAAAAGGTGCAGCGATTGAGGGTACGCAAGAGCTTGTTGAGTCTGGTGGCCAAACTTACTTTGCTAACCAAGCAGTTAATGAGAACGCGGATAGCTCAGTTCAGCCTATGGATAATGTGTACAGCCAAGCTGCAACTGGTGCTTTATTTGGTGCTGGAACGGGTGGCACAATGTCTGCTGTTGGTGGCCTTTCTAGGATTACTGGCATTACTAAAGAAAAGGACATGCCCGGATATGGGGAAGAGCAGGAGTACTTATTCCAAAAACAAAAGAGGGATGAACAAGAGCAATCAGAAGCGGATGCTATGCGCCAATCAATGGAGGAAGCCTCAGCTCAAGCAGAGAGCGAAACTCAGTCGGTGGTGGAAGAAGGTGAGGAGTTAGTCGGTGACACTGAGGCTCAAGATACGTCTGCTGTAGATCCAGAAGCGCCCGCTCGTTTAGACGCACCTATGCCAGAAGAAGGTAACGCCCCTGTAGAGGAAACTCTAGCTGATGCTGGTTTGGACGTCCCAGTTAGTCCTGTTGAGGAAGCTCCTCAGATGGCTAATTACAGGGCTGATCTGCAAATAGCTTTAGATACAGCAGTGGCTGAGTCAAGTAACCTGAAGCTTAGTGCTGAAGCGCGTCAGGCTTCTTTTGACCGTATCGGTAGGATCAAAGATGAGCTAAATAAATTAGACGAGCAACTTGCAGCGGCACAAAGTGGTGTTGAGCCAGTGATTCCTATGTCATCAACTCCTGCATCTAACCCAACGCTTACAAAGCAATTGCTTGAGTGGACTAAAGTAAAGCTAGATAAAAACAGTGACAGCTTTGATGAGCAGCAAACATTAAAAGATGCAGTGATCCGTGAGATAAAGTCTTTAAGAAAGCTAGAGGCAGGATCTGAACAAGCTGTCCGTATAGAAGATCGGATCAGGACTCTGGAAGAGCGTTTTAATAGTTTGACAGCAGTCGAAGAAGTAGTCGAAGAAGTAGTCGAAGAAGTGGTTGAAGGTGTTGACGGCGAAGCCTTGACTGTGGATGTGCAAGATGAAGCTGTTGGTGACAACTTATACGATGTGTTTGCCAATCAAGAGACTAACCCTTTTGCATCTACAGATTTGTTTAGTAGATTACAGCCCATAGAAAAAGATGGTATTGAGGTTGATCTTCAGGGTGTTGTACGCGACAACATGAATAGTCTGCGTGCTAATGGTACGCCTGATGATAAGAAGTTAAATCGTGCAGCCGTTAATAAGCGCCTTACTAAAGATACTGAATACATTAATACGTTAACCAAGACCTCTGCCATTAATAATACTGTCAGAAGACAATACAGAAAGATAAATGCGGAGTTAGGTAAGGCTTCAGCTGACTATTACATTGAGTCGTTAGGCCGAGCTATGGGTGTGTTTTCAAATCCAACGCCTACTAAGTTAGCGATGTACGATGAGTACGTTGAAGGACTTAACGATAACGTAGTGCCTCTGACCTACGAGGTATGGGAGTCAGAGATACTTCAAAAGGGAAAGGCTCCGAGCTTAACGGCAAAAAAGCCCAGTCCTCAGCCGGTTGAAGAGCCAGTTGAGGCTACCCAACCAGAGACAGAGCCAGAGCCAGACCCTGATCCAACACCACCAAAGAAGCCAGTACCAAAGGCAGATAAAACCACTGACGCGAGTGCTAAAGAATCGTCTGTGGCTGGTAAGAAAACCAAAGGTAATAAAGCTGTACTAGAAGAGATTGATGAAGCTGTTATTGAGGAGCCAACGGAGGAGTTTCAGGCTGGAGGACAGCAAGTAGTTGAAGTGCTAGTATCTGACATAACTCTTAGTGAAGATGTGCCTCAATTTAAAGATGGTGCAGACAATGAGGGAGTTGTTGATCCTCTTGGTGGCACGTTTGATCGGGTGGGTGTTGCACCTATTCAGATTTGGTTGCGTGAAGATGGCCGCAAGGAAGTTATTAGTGGAAGGCATCGTCTTGATTTAGCCAAGCGAAGTGGCGAGACAACGATACCCGCACAGTATCACCTAGAGTCAGAAGGATTCGGGGTAGACCAAGCATCTATGCTGGATGTTTTATTAAATATAAGAGAAGGTCAAGGGACGGTAAAAGATTATGTCGAGTTCATCCAAGGCACCCAAATCAGTGAAGAAGAAGCAGACCGTCAAGGAATTTTGGCAAGGCAAACAGGGAGAAGAGCATACACGATTGCGAGTGAAGGAAGCCCTGCGCTCGTTGCCGCCCATCGTGCCGACCAAATCAGTGACATAGCTGCAACTCAGGTATCCCAAGCCGCACCTAATAACGAACCACTTCAAGCTGTTGGACTCAAAGCCTTACAAGAAGGCAAGTCTATTGCTGTGTCTGTCAATATTGTAAAAGCAGTCAACAGTATGACCAGAGATACTGCTCAAGAGAGTGGGGATCTGTTTGGGTTTGATGACTCAGCTATGAAAGAGGCTGAGAATTTAGCGCGTAAAGCTGTACAGAAGCAAGCTGAAATACAGCGCACGTTGACAGCAGTTACAGGTGCATCAAATAATCCAGAGTTAGCTAAGGCTGAAGGGGTTAATGTAAAAGATCTTGAAGCGGTTAGAGCTAGGATTGAAGAACTAAAAGACCAGAAGCGTGAATGGCAAAACTGGCACACCAACCCTGCACTCGTTGCAGAACTTACAGGTAATGAAGTAGCTGCGCCAGTAGTAGCAGAAACTACAGATGATGAAGTAGCTGCGCCAGCCCTTGAACTATCCACTCAAACCGAAGAAGACCTTGCTATCAAAGCAGATCAAGACCTTGATGCGGGTGAAACTAAAGAACAGGTTGACCGAGAGGTTGACGGGTTCAGCCTTGATGGTGGCGTAAGTTTAACCACTCAGGCAGACCCAGTACAGAACCCACAAGCTAATGATTTATTTGAAGGTAATACAGATGTTAACGAAGTTGAAGACCCAGTTAGTACAAATGAAGTTATTGATTCAAGTCCGGATGATCCGGTTCAAGATACAACTGAAGTTGTGGCTAAAGCAGCTGCGGAAGTAGCGTTCGATTTGAAGGATGTAGGATCAACATCAAACAATGATCCATCAGATCTAGTTAACGATGATAGGGTTCTCCAGTTTGTAGTAAGGGGTGATGGTTTAAAGCTTGCTCTTTATGTGGGAGAGAAGGGCACTGATGATGTTTATGCTCAAGTCTTTGCAACGCAGGATGCGGCTGTGGAAGAGGCTATGGTTCTTGAACGAAAGGGATTGGGACTCTATCGTCCTACTGCTGCCCTCGGTTTGTTTGGAGAGCAGAAGTCATTTGTTCTTGACGCTTTGATCCCTTCAAAGAAAATGCGCACAGATGAACCGATGGCATACGACAATAAGAAGTCTGCTGAGAGCGGATTAAAAACAATCGGATCTAACAGTGCTTATGACGTTCATAAATCACAGGTATCTGATGACTTCTTTGTAGTCACTTCTGTTAACAGGATGGACACAATAGGGAAGTCTGAGGCAGATGCTTCTACAGATGGTGCTGTTACTGAGCCTAGAAATAACCTTCAAGAGACGATTGAGAACAGTGGGAAATCCTACGTCCTAGCTCAATCTCTTAGCAAGAAATACCCTAACCAACCCCAACTCTTTATGCTCACAAATAAAACTGATCCCCTATTGGAATCTATCCAAGGGGATAGTATGGAAGTCCTAGCTGAGGAAGAGATAAGCGAACTACTTGATGTTAAGTCTGATGGAAAATCAGAGACCTTAATAGCAGCGGTTGATTTTGCAACACTGCGTATCGACACCGTTAACGCCGAGCTTGCAAAAGGGCAGCAGCGAGGCAGGATAGAGCTAGAAGAGGGCAAGGACAGACTTGAAGCCGTATCCATTATGTTCGAGTCGGCAAACAAGTTTGATTCGATAGATAATAAAGATGGGTCTGTGACTCTTATGGGGAACACAGTGGACATTAATAACTTCTTATCATCAAACAAATTAGCTGAAGGAAAGGAAGACGTATTCAGTGATGGAGATGCGGGGCTACTTGTTGGTATCAAAGTTCCCAAGGGTAAGGCGAAAAAGGTGCGGGGCAAGCTAAAGAACCGAGGTCTTTACTTCCGTGATGGTGAGTTTGCTGGAGCTGTCCACGTTGTTAATCCAACCAAAGCCTTGCTTCAGGCGAAGGTTAAAGTAGCGCTTGAAGACGATTTAAGAAGTGACGCTGCGATACAAGAAGAACAAGATCTAGACGCTGCCAATGAGAAAGCCGATAGAGCGCCTGTAAGGAAGGTTAAAAAGACTAAGGATAAGACTAAGGGCAATGATGGTTTAACTGCTGAAGATATAATGCAGGAGTTAGAGGGCATAGCCGCAGACCCAGACCTTCCACCTTTATCAAAAAAGGCAGAGACAGTCGATGAAACTGAAACTGAAACTGAAACTGAAACACCTGTTAATGTTTTTGCGGAATTTATCGGGCGAAGATGGCTTGAGGAAGAATTATCTACTGAGGAAGAACAAGACTGGGGAGACTTGAATGGCTATGCGGATAACACTGATTCAGAGATTGAGATAGACCCTGCTGACGCAACCGCAGATCAAGATCAGATAGATCAGCTGCAATTAGGTTTAAAAGATGCGAAGTTTAATTCAAAAAATACTACGCTTAATGCTGCGGATCAAAAAGCCGCTAAGGCTCTTATTCCTAGGATCGAAGAGGCGCTAGTTTCATTAGGTGTTGAAGTCCCAGTAGAAGCAAAGGGCAAGGCTAAAGTTGCAAATGCTAAAGCTGCAAATGCTAAAGCTAAAGCTGGACTTAGCAAGTCTCAGTTGTCTAGCGTCATTGACGATACAGATATAAACGACATGCTCGGCTTTAAGTATGTATCTAGAAGCCAGCTAAACAGCACGAATGGTATGTCTGTTGAGGCTGTTCAATCAGTCATAGATAAGTTTGAAGCTAAGTACAACGGCATACCTGACATTAAATATATGGTTGCCAACGTACCTCTTGATGGTGGTCAGGCTTCTGTAAGCGGCATTGCCGGTGGTATGCCTACAGGAAGTTTTGATGCTAAGAATAAATTAGTAACCCTCAACTCTGCTGGGCTGAATAATGTTGCTGAAGTTGAGTCTGTTCTTCGCCATGAGATCCTTGCTCACTATGGCCTATCTGTGTTCCCTACTCTTGAAGAAAGAATGGACATATTGAAGAGAGTGTCTAAAGCAGAAGGGCAGAATGAAGAGCTAACTAAAATATTCACAGAGGTTCGCTCCAGTTACAAAACCTACATTGATGGTTGGAAAAAACAGGGCGTCACTGAAGAAGGCATTGAGGCTTTGGTAGCTGAAGAAGTCTTTGCGCGAGTCGCTGAAGAAAAAGATCAGTCTGTCTTTGGTCGAGCTTGGGATGCCATCGTTTCATACGTTATGAAAGCACTCCGTAAGGTGGGCTTCTATGAGCACTACACTAAGGCAGATGTTCGTAGGACGTTACAGAGTTTCGGTAAGAAGTTTACTGAGACTGATGTGGAAACTTCTCTCCAAGTAAATGGACAAGTTAAGGATATTAAGTTCAGTGTCCCGCCATCAAGTGCCGCTGTTGATAGTTCTATGGAAGCATTACTAGCTAACGTAGAGGCTAAAAATAAGGCCCGTGAGGCGGCAGTAGCTGCTCAAGCTGAGGCCAGAGAAGCTGTTCAAATAGAACAATTAGATGAACAAAGGAAGGTCATCGTAGCTGAGTCCAAGCCATCTAGAACATTGGGAGATCCATCTAGAACCTTGGTAGGAATACCTACAGAAAGAATAGCAACAGATACAAACCTTGCTGAAGGTAGACTGCCAGCTGTCGAAGTAATGCCTGATCTCATTCCAGATCGTGCAACTATAAATGATCATTCATCTGTCTATGCTGATTCGTTAGATGCAGGGCAACGTATGGGTGTTGATCTAGCGTTGACATCTATGATGGAAAAAAACTACAAAGGGTTCTTGTTAGCGGACGGTACAGGCTTCGGTAAGACCCGACAAATTCTAGCCATAGCTGATCAATACAAAAAGTCTACAGGTAAGAAGGTTCTAATCATTTCTGAGAAGCCCGAGATTCTCAAAAAGAACTTTGCTGAAGATGCTGCGATTATGGGCATCGACATGAACCAGTTTAAGACTGGAACATACAATAGTTTTAAGGACGGCAAGCAAGGGAATAATGTAAATGCTGAGTTCGACCAAGACTGGGGCATGGTTCTATTTGATGAGGCTCATAACCTAAAGAACTACGACACCATTCAAGCTAAAGCAAGTCGTGGGCTAAGGAAGGAAAAGGTCGTTTACGTTACAGCTACACCAATGGATCGTGCTTCATCTGGTGCTAACATGTGGGCTGAAATAACGGGTGAGACCTATGAGAAAGCGCTTGATCGGATAGGTCATAGGCTGGGCAAAGGTAGGAAGTTTAAGAATAAATATGGCCAATGGGTAGATGGGCCAAAAGCAGTGGTGCTAAAGAAGGGTGTTTCTCCTAGGAAGGCTTTGGAAAAAGTAGCTGAGATGAGAGATTTTGTCATTGAGTCAGGACGTATGCTCAAGCGGTACTACCCTTTCTTTGGCACAACCAATGACATTAATGTTCAGATGACAGAAGAAGCAAGGATTGAGCAAAGTGAGATGGATAGATGGTGGTCGTCAGAGATGGCTGCTAAAGGAAATCCTAGTGAGATGAAAGGCCAAAGGATCAATGAGTTCGTAAGGTGGGAAGAGCACCTCAAGCTAGACGCAACAGTAGAACAGCTTAAAGAAGATCTTGCTAACGGTAAACAAGTTATTGTAGCAGCGGAGACTGTCAGTAATGATTTAACTATTAAAGGCTTAGATGATAAGAAGATTATGGGGTTCATTGGCTTGATGAAAGAGCGCTTGGCTTCTGAGGGAATAAACTATACGGAGCTTACGGGAGACACCAAAGATAATCGTAAAGAAAACGTAGCAGAATTCCAAGAAGGGAAGGCTCCCGTTGCTTTAATAACTGCTGCTTCTGGTGGTACTGGAATCAACTTAGATGACGTTGTAGGAGATACTCCTCGTTCACTTATCATGGTCACCAAGAACTGGTCTGGTGATAAAGTGGTTCAGTTAGTTGGTCGAGTTTCAAGAAAGAATACCCAGTCTGCCTCAGTCATTCATGTGGTTAATCTGGAAGGTGGCATAGGTGATGAGCACAAATCATTAGTGGTTAAACGCAAACTTAACACACTGTTGAGTTCGAGCGGTGAGCCAAGTATCTTTGATTCGTTTGAGTGGGAAGGGACTAGAATCGAAGACGGTGAACTTGTGGTCGATGAGTTTGGAAGGATTAAGGGCATTGATGGTGGGTTGACGCCACAGCAAATAGAAGCGGTTAAGGCCAAAGGCGGCGACCTCGGTTCAGTTGAGGTCAAGCCAGCTATTAAACCAGAGGTTGGTGATGACTACATAGCAGAGTTAAAACGCCAAGGCGCTAACCCTACTATGGCTGAAACTAAAAAAGGTTATAAGTACATCAAACTCGTGGTCATCCCTGCTAATGAAGCCGCCATTCAGGCCAGCTTGGAAGCCAACCCGAGCGTATCAGATAAGTGGTCTAAGGCGAAAATGGTTAATGGCGAGAGGATCT
>Ga0114997_10003738_pt1 | contig 11901 bp, 10 predicted proteins | sample ArcticOcean_MG_C_2_FD_87045 | JGI IMG/M metagenome (GOLD analysis project Ga0114997, IMG submission 87045) | Marine microbial communities from western Arctic Ocean - ArcticOcean_MG_CB4_136 | ecosystem: Environmental > Aquatic > Marine > Oceanic | place: Arctic Ocean: Canada Basin | collected... | reverse complement strand
TCTTGCCTTACGTCTCTTTGCTAATTTTTAAAACCCCTATAAAAGCTTCTTGAGGAATTTCTACTCTTCCAAATTGTCTAGACCTAGCTTTTCCTTTTTTTTGTTTTTTTAGAAGTTTTTTCTTCCTATCTCCAGCTCCACCGCCATGAATTTTTGTAAGTACATCTTTTGAAAATCCCTTAATGGATTCTCTAGCTACAATTTTACCTCCAATCGCTGCTTGAATAGGTATCATGAAGTTATGTCTTGGAATCAGATCTTTTAATTTTTCACAAACTTGTCTGCCTGTAGTTTGGGCAAAATCTTTATGGATGATCATAGCTAATGCATCCACTGGCTCAGCGTTTACTAAGATACCAAGCTTAACAAGATCCCCTTCTTTGTGGCCAGTTATTTCATAGTCGAAACTAGCATAGCCGCTTGAAACTGATTTCAGCCTATCGTTAAAATCAAAAACTACTTCATTTAAAGGAAGGTCGTAAGATAATACCGCTCTATTTCCTGAGTAGCTAAGATTAGTTTGAATGCCTCTTTTGTCCTGACAAATTTTTATTATTGAACCTAAATACTCATCGGGCGTAATAACGGTAGCTTTAATCCACGGTTCTTCTATTTTTACTATTTTTGTAGGATCGGGCATACTTGAAGGGTTTTGAAGGTCTATAATTTCACCTTTGATTTTATGTACTTTATATATAACTCCAGGAGTGGTTGTGATTAAATTGACATCAAATTCTCTTTCTAGTCTTTCAGTTATAATTTCTAAATGAAGTAAGCCAAGAAAGCCGCACCTAAACCCAAGTCCTAGCGCACTTGAAGATTCTGCTTCATAAGAAAAACTTGAATCATTGAGTTTTAATTTACCTAATCCATCTTTTAATTTTTGATATTCGGAACTATCTACCGGAAAAAGACCACAAAACACTACTGGCTTGCTGGGCTTGAAGCCTGGCAAAGGATTGTCTATTGGTTTTGTAGCATCACAGATTGTGTCTCCAACTTTTGTTTCGGACAAAGACTTAATTCCTGTAATGATAAAACCAATTTCTCCAGAACTTAGCTCACTAATGTCTATTGGTTTCGGTGTAAATACTCCTACTTTTTCAACGGTATACTCTTGATCGTTAGACATCAATCTAATTTTCATATCTTTTTTAATTTTACCATCAATAACTCTTACTAGAATGACAACACCCAGATAAGTATCATACCAGCTATCAACGAGTAATGATTTTAATTTTTTATTTTGATCACCTTTTGGTGGTGGTAAAACTTTGATGATTGATTCAAGAATATTATCAATTCCTTCACCCGTTTTTCCTGAGCAGGCTATAGCACCAGATGTATCAATACCTACCACATCTTCTATTTCTTTTTTTGTTTTTTCTAAGTCGGAAGCGGGTAAATCAATTTTATTTAAAATTGGAATAACTTCATGGTTTATTTCTAAAGCTTGGTAAACGTTAGCTAAAGTTTGAGCTTCAACTCCTTGAGTGCTATCAACAATCAACAAGGATCCCTCACACGAAGATAAAGAACGACTTACTTCGTATCCAAAATCAACGTGACCAGGCGTATCAATTATATTTAGTGTGTATTCTTTGCCGTCACTTGCTTTATATTTTAATTTAACTGTCTGAGCTTTTATTGTAATTCCTCTTTCTCTTTCAATATCCATTGAGTCAAGAACTTGAGTTGTCATTTCCCTATCAGTTAATCCACCACATTTATGAATTATTCTATCTGCTATTGTAGATTTTCCATGGTCTATGTGCGCAATTATTGAAAAATTACGTATTCTATCTATATCTGACATCAGGATCTTATAGTTGCGCCTGTTTTATTTTTAACAGTTTCAATGATTTTTTGACTCAATAAATCGAGATCTTTTTCTGATAACGTTTTATCCATAGCTTGAAGGGTTACATTGATTGCCACTGATTTTTTTTTATCAGGAATATTTTGACCTTCATAAACATCAAATGTTTTAACTTTTTTTATTTTATCTATATCTATGTTTTTAATTAATAACTCAAGGTCACCAGCGCTATAAAACTTATCAATAATAAAAGCAAAATCTCTTTCTGATTTTTGATAGTCTGATACTATATAATTTGCTTTGCTCATTCTATTTTTTTTCTTTGGTTGTAATATATTTTTTAAAAATATTTCTAGCCCAAAAATATTTTTGTCTTTGAGGTCTAAGTTACTAACAATAGCTGGGTGCAATTCTCCAAAATATGCAAGGTGAAGGCCTTTATCAGTTTTTAAATTTATAGAACCTGATCTGCCTGGATGGTAACAGTTTTTAGTGTTGCTGCTTATATATAGATCCTCCTCACTAAGACCTAATTCAATCAAAGTCTTTATTGCGTCACTTTTAACATCAAATAAATCTACACTTCGAGATTTCTCTGACCAGCTTTTTCTTCCTTCTAAACCACTTCTCAAAGCACCTAAAATTATTTGTTGTTCACCTGGGTTTTTTCCAAAAAATATTGGGCCAATTTCAAAAAAAGATAGATCTTCATAACCCCGGTCCTGATTTTTTTTAATGCAAATAGATAGGTTTGAAAAAATTGATCTTCTTAATACATCTAAGTCAGTAGATATAGGATTTAAAATTTTAATTTCCTTCTCACCTTTTGAAAACTGTTTGTCAATCTTAGAATCTGTAAAGGACCAAGTTACAGTTTCCATGTATCCTTTAGAAGCCATAGCTCTTTGTGAGAGATGAAATATTTTTTGTTTAAAGTTTAAAGTATCTTTTTTTCTTTTTTTTACAGGTTCAATTAACTCTATTTTATCAAAACCTTTTATTCTAATTAATTCTTCAACTAAATCTATATCTTGAGTTATATCTGGTCTCCAAGTTGGGGTCTCGACCTTGAAAATTTTTTTTCCAATTTTAACTTTAAATCCTAAAGATGTTAATATTTTATTTACTTCTTGGTTTGAAATTGAAATACCAATTACTTTTTTAAATTTTTCTAAATCTAGATCTATTATTTTATTTTTTTGCTTTAAAGAACCTGATATAGAAAATTTACTCAATTCTCCACCACAGATTTTTATTATTAGTGATGTTGCTACTTCCAGTCCTTCTTCTGTTGAGTTTGGATCTATTCCTCTTTCAAATCTATATTTTGCATCTGTAGTAATATTTAATTGCCTTGAAGTTTTTCTTATTGAGGTCGGCTTAAAATAAGCTGACTCTAATAAAATGTTTTTGGTTTCTAATTCAGTAGAGGTTTTGTTGCCGCCAATTATACCACCTAAACCAAGAATGCTACTTTTGTCAGTAATTACACATGCCCCGGCTCTTAACTTATATATTTTGTTATCAAGTGCCTTAAAATTTTCTCCTTCTTTTGAATCTCTCACAATAATTTCTCTATCAATCTTATCTGCGTCATAGGCGTGCAAAGGTCTGTTAAGATCAAACATTACGTAATTTGTTATATCAACAACTGCTGAAATAGGTTTTAAACCTAATGTTAAAATTTTTTCCTTAAGCCACAAAGGGCTTTCTTTGTTTTTAATATTTTTTATGTAACAACTGCCAAAGGATAAACATCCTTGACTTTTATCTTTGGAAATTGAAACCTTTACAGGTTGCTTAAATAATTTCTTAATAGATTTTTTTTTAATTTTTATAAGTTTACCTAGACCAGAAGACGCCAAGTCTCTTGCTATACCTCTTACACCTAAGCAATCTGCTCTATTTGGAGTAATTGATATATCTATTGCTTTTTCGCCTTTGCTTTTAAAGTAACTCTTTCCAATTTCTTTTTCCTTATTAGTTAATTCTATTATTCCACTACTTTCATTCGATAAATTTAATTCGCTCTCAGAGCAAAGCATTCCTCGTGATTCAACTCCTCTAATTTTAGCAATTTTCAATTTAAGTTGCGATTTCGGTATGACTGCTCCTGGTGGAGCATAAATTGTAATTAAGCCTTCTCTTGCATTTGGTGCTCCACAAACAACCTTAATAACTTGACTGCCGCCCAAACTAACGTCACAAACTTTTAATTTATCTGCATTAGGATGCTTTTCTACTTTTAATACTTTAGCAATTTTAAATTCACTTAATTCTCCTAAGCTTGCTTTTATGCTCTCTACTTCTAGGCCTATATTAGTTAATTGATCTATAATTTTTTTTTCATTTGCTTTAGTGGTTAAATGTTTTTTGAGCCAGGGTATTGTAATAATCATTTGCTTAAACCCCTATAATTAGTTGGAACATCTAATGGATCAAAACCAAAATGACTTAACCATCGATAATCACTTTCAAAAAAAGCTCTTAGATCGTTAATCCCATACTTGAGCATAGCTAAACGATCAATACCTATACCAAAAGCAAAACCTTGATATTTTTTAGTATCAACTTTAACATTCTTTAAAACATTGGGGTGTACCATTCCGCAACCTAAGATCTCTAACCACTTATCACCTTCGCCAATTACAATTCTTCCATTTTCTATTTTATAACCAATATCAACTTCTGCAGACGGTTCCGTAAAAGGAAAATGACTTGGTCTAAATCTCATATTAATATTTTGAATTTCAAAAAATTCTTTAATAAAATAATTTAAACATCCTTTTAAATGACTCATTGTAATATCTTTGTCTATATGTAGCCCTTCCAACTGATGAAACATAGGTGCATGAGTTTGATCACTATCACAACGGTAAGTTCTACCGGGCACAATAATTTTAAAAGGTGGTTTTTCATTCAACATTGTTCTTATCTGAACTGGTGAGGTATGGGTTCTTAATAATATTTTTTTATTTTCTTCTAAATAAAAAGTATCATGCATGTCTCTTGCGGGATGATCTTCTGGTGTATTTAATGCAGTAAAATTGTTGTGCTCGGTTTCTACATCTGGGCCTTCAACCACAGAAAAGCCTATTTCTGAAAATATAGATGAAATTTCATCTATTACCTGTGAAACAGGATGAATTTTTCCTTTTCTAAAAGGTCTTATTGGTAGTGTGACATCAATTTTTTCATCTTTTAATTTTTCATTAATTTCTTTATCTTCTAAATAAAGAAGCTTTTTTTCTATTTGAACCGTTAAGTCATCCTTTAGATTATTTAACACGGAAGCAAAATTTTTTTTTTTGTCTAACGGTAAAGACCCAAGGTTTTTAAACTGAAGCGTAATTTGTCCATTTTTACCAAAAAATAAAGTTTTTAAGTTTTGTAACTGATCCTTCGAATTGATGGATTTTATTTGCTCTTTAAAACTAGAATTTATTTTATCTAAATCACTCATTAAGTTTTTTGATTCTTTTACTGTGCGTACGATAAATCAAAGAACCTAATTAGTTAAGTGATGATTGAACTTTTTTTACAATAGATTTAAAGGCTTCTGGATTATTATACGCTATTTCTGCTAAAACTTTTCTATCTAACTTAACTTTAGACTTGTTTAATCCATTAATGAATTTTGCGTAGGTTAAGCCTTCTGCTCGTACTCCTGCATTTATTCTTTGTATCCATAATGATCTAAACTCCCTTTTTTTTGCTTTTCTATCTCTGTATGCATATTGCATAGCTTTTTCCATGGCTTGACGAGCAATACGAATTGTATTTTTTCTTCTGCCGTATTGTCCTTTAACAGCTTTCAAAACTTTTTTATGTTTTGCTCTACTTACTACGCCTCTTTTTGTTCTTGCCATTTTTACCTTTTAATTATTATACGGCATATACGATTTAACAATTCTAGCGTCTTGCTTAGACATAATCGTAGTGCCTCTTTGTTTTCTGATTTGAGAGTTTGTTCTTTTAATCATTCCATGTCTTTTACCGGCTTGAGGCATTTTAACTTTTCCAGAAGCAGTAAATCTAAATCTTTTTTTTGCTGAGCTTTTAGTTTTTAATTTCGGCATAAATACTGAGGTTTTATACAGAGAATAAATTATGTTTACAAGTCGATATTATCTTTATTAGACGGGCTGAATAATCATTATCATTTGTCTGCCTTCGAATTTAGGGTGCGTCTCTATTTTTCCTACTTCTTTTGTGTCCTCAACTATTCTGTTCATTAAGTCTTTTCCTAGTTGTATATGTTGCATTTCACGGCCTTTAAATTTAACCGTAAATTTGACTTTATCTTTTTTTGATAAAAATTTTTTTGCATTTTTAATTTTAAAATTATAATCATGAACATCTGTTCCTGGTCTGAGTTTGATTTCTTTTAATAAAACTATTTTTTGTTTTTTCTTTGCTACATTAGCTTTTTTTTGTAAATCATATTTATATTTACCCATGTCCATGATTTTACAAACTGGAGGGTTGGCATTAGGGGAGATTTCTATTAAATCTAAGCCTTCTTCTTTTGCTATTTCTATAGCTTTATTTAAAGGTAATGTTCCTAAATTATTTCCATCACTTCCAATTACTTGGACGTCAATTGCTCTTATTCTTTCATTTGCTTTTGGACCTCGTGGCTTACTTCTTCTTTGAAAATAATTTGGTTTAAAATTTGACACTTAATTTAAAGGAAGTTTATTTGCTATAAGCATATTCTTTATCAAGGCTTCTCTTTTAAAGGTTTCTTGCTTGTCTGAACCAAGCCTTCTAACAGATACGGTTTTTTCTTCTACTTCTTTTTTCCCACAAACTAAGATCATTGGAACTTTAGCTAATGAATGCTCTCTAATTTTATAATTTATTTTTTGATTTCTTAAATCCACTTCGCATTTTATACCTTCTTTGAACAAATCTTCAAATAACTTTTTTACATAAATATTGTTTTCTTCTGCAATGGGGCACACTACAGCTTGCGTAGGAGATAACCAAAAAGGTAATTTACCCGCGTAATTCTCAATTAAAATTCCAATAAATCTTTCTAAAGACCCAAATAAAGCTCTGTGCAGCATTACTGGAACCTTTTTAGTTCCATCTTTGTCGACATATGATGCTCCTAATCTTCCAGGCAAATTTAAATCAACTTGCAACGTTCCACATTGCCAATCTCTTCCTATTGCATCTGTTAAAACAAATTCAATTTTTGGACCGTAAAAAGCACCTTCTCCTTTATTTATAGTGTATTTGAGATTAGATTTTTTTATAGCCGATAAAAGTGCAGCTTCTGATTTATCCCAAGTAACATCATCTCCTACTCTTTTTTCTGGTCTGTCAGAGTATTTTAAAATTATATTTTCAAATCCTAAATCTTTATAAATATCTAAAATTAAATTAGTAACAGTTAAAGACTCTTCTGTTATTTGTTCCTCTGTACAAAATATGTGTGCGTCATCCTGAGTGAAAGCCCTAACTCTTAAAAGACCGTGCAAAGCTCCAGATGGTTCATATCTATGAACTTTTCCAAACTCTGATAGTTTTAAAGGTAAATCTCTATAGCTTTTTAAACCTTGATTAAATACTTGAACGCAACCTGGACAGTTCATTGGTTTAACAGCAAAAATTTTTTCATCAGGAGTTTGAGAAGTAAACATGTGGTCTCCAAATTTTTCCCAATGCCCTGACTTTTCCCATAAAGTTTTATCTAAAAGTTCAGGTGTGTTAATTTCTTTATAGCCTGCCATTCTTTGCTTCATTCTCATGTACTCAATAAGTTTCTGAAATAGAGTCCATCCTTTCTCGTGCCAAAAAACAGATCCTGGACTTTCTTCTCTAAAATGAAATAAATCCATTTCTTTTCCTAATTTTCTATGATCTCTTTTTTCTGCTTCTTCCAATCGGTTCAAATAATCATCTAGGTCTTTTTTATTGCTCCAACAAGTCCCATATATTCTTTGTAACATTTCATTTTTTGAGTCCCCTCTCCAATAAGCTCCTGAAACTTTCGTTAATTTAAAAGCTTTACCTATTTTACCAGATGAGGCTAGGTGGGGGCCTCTACATAAATCATGCCAAGTTTCACCATGGTGATAAATCGTAAGCTCTTCTTCTTTGGGTATGCTCTCAATTATCTCAGCTTTATATTTTTCTCCCATTTTATTAAAATGTTCTATAGTATCTTTTCTTTTCCATACTTCTCTACTAGTCTTCACGTCTCTATCAATAATTTCTGCCATCTTTTTTTCAATTTTTTTTAAGTCTTCACTTGTAAATGGTTCTTTTCTTGCAAAATCATAAAAGAACCCGTTCTCTATGACTGGACCAATTGTTACTTGTGTGCCTGGAAACAGCTCCTGAACTGACATTGCCATTATGTGAGCAGCGTCATGGCGTATTACTTCTAGGCCCTGATGGTCTTTAGCGGTAATAATTTTTACTTTACAGTCTTTAATAATTTGAAAACTTAAATCTTTAAGCTCTCCATCTATCTCCATTACAAGAGCAGCTTTTTCAAGTGATTTGCTAATTTTTTTTGCAAGCTCAAACCCATCTATAGAGTTCTTAAAAGGAATAATTTTTCCGTCTAATAATTGTACTTTAGGCATTGTGTTTTTTTAATATTTTTTGATACTCAGTAAAAGTTGTTTGGCACATTTTTTCAACGTCAAATTTTTTTGTTACGTTTTTTCTACCTTCGTTTCCAATTGAATACAATGCTTCTTTATCTAATGTCTTAACATTGTTTAAAGCTTTAGCTAATTCTCTTGGATCTCCAGATTTAAATAAAAAACCAGATTTTCCATTTATTATCGTTTCTTTTGAGCCACCTAGATCACTGGCTATTATAGGTTTTTCCATAGCTTGGGCCTCTACCGCAACTCTTCCAAAGGCTTCTGGCTCTATTGAGCTTGAAACAACGACGTCGGCTAATGAATAAGCTACGGGCATTTCTTTACAACTTTTAATAAATCTTATTTTATTATTTAAGTTATACCTCTCAACTAAACTTATAAGCTTCTTAAAATATACATTTCTTCCTTGGTCCGAGCCTAATATAATTGCTTGAAAATCAACTATATTATAATCTTCCGAAAGAATATTAAGAGATTCTATAAACATTTCTTGCCCTTTCCACGGCGTCACTCTACCTGGTAACAAAATAGTAAATTTATCTTGCTTGATTTTCCAGTCTGACATGATCTTAAGTTTTTTATTTTCAGATATATTTTTTTTGTTAAAATAATCTAAATTAATTCCTCTAAAAATTACCATAAGTTTGTTTTTATCATTTAAAAAATTTTTATAGTTTTCATTTATATGAGCAAAAATAAAATTAGATCCCGCTATAACTAATTTAGATTTTACCATAATACTATTGTAAAATTTTTTTAGAGAATTAGAAAAATTGTATGTTCCGTGAAAAGTTGTAATAAATTTTCTTCTAGTAAAAAAGCAGGAAAATACGCAAGACCAGGCAGGGGCTCTACTTCTAGCGTGAACAATATGAATATTGTACAACAAGACAATTATAGAAATTAAAAATGCATTAGTAAAAATTAATAACGGGTTTTTGGAGTGAACAGGTATACGAAAAACTTTAACTTTTTTCTTGTCGACATATTTTAAAAGCTCACCCCCACTAGTAATTATAAATGATCTACAGCCTTTTTCTGGCAAATAATGAGCTAAGTCATAACAACCTGTTTCTGCTCCTCCAAATCCAAGCTTAGGTATTACTTGAAGTACGTTTATACTCATCTATATTTTTTTTCCCAATTAAGAGCCGACTTTAAAATTAATTCTAAATTATTGTATTTAGGACTCCAGTTAAATTTCTCTTTAAATTTTATGATATTAGCTACAGAATATGGAATATCATCTTTTCTTCTAGGTCCAGTTTTATAATTTAATTTTTTATTTAAAATTTTTTCCATTTTATTAATAACTTCTTTTACGGAATAACCCTCACCATATCCACAATTATAAATTTCTGAATTAGCATTTGAATAGATATTTTTTGCTGCAACAATATGCATTTCAGCAAGATCTGAAACATGAATAAAGTCTCTAACGGGTGTTCCGTCCTTTGTATTATAGTTGTCCCCATTAACAAAAATATCTTTTCTTTTTTCTGTGGCTAATTCACAAACTACTTTAATTAAATTATTCGAATTTACAGTTGATAACCCAGACCTATTATCTTTGTCGGCTCCAGCAACATTAAAATATCTCAGTATTATACATGTAACTTTATTTTCCTTTGATAAATTTAATAAATATTTTTCGATCTCATACTTTGTTTGGGCATAAGGGTTTGAGGGTTGTAATTCGTCAGTTTCGCTAACTTTAATATTCTCTTTTTTTTTACCATAAATGCCTGCCGTCGATGAAAAAATAATTTTTTTTAAGCCTTCTTTTAAACAAAACTGAAAAAAAATTTTTGCTTTATCAACATTATATAAATTGTATTTTTCTGGAAATTTAATTGATTCTTCAACTTTAACTAGTCCAGCAAAATGCATCACTAAATCAAATTTATTATTTTTTAACAATTTACTTACTTTAGACTCATCAGAAATATCGGCTTCAATAAAATTCGCAAGCTTTGGAACAAGCTTTACATCTCCTGAAATTAGATTATCTAAAACTGTTACTTTGTATCCTTGATCGATTAGACAATGTGCCGTGTTGCTTCCAATATATCCTGCTCCACCTGTAAGTAAAATATTCATCAGATTATTCTATTCTAAACATTGTAGATTCCATTATTGCTAACTATATAATAAGAATTTAAGCTAATAAACTTTATATGAAAAAATTTAAATATCTTAAAATCTCTAAGACCAAAAAACTTAGATATATCGACAATTATTACAAAGAAAAACTATATATAATTTTTCTTCCAGGCTTTATGTCTGATATTGACGGAAAAAAACCGCGGGCTTTTAAGAAATATGCTGTTAAAAATAAATTAGGCTTTTTAGCTATTGAGTATTCTGGACACGGTAAGTCATCAGGCGAGTTCACACAAAAAAATATAACTGAATGGTCTAATGATATTAAAAATTCAATAAAGAAAATCGTTAAAAAAAATAATTTTATACTTGTTGGTTCAAGCATGGGCGCATGGATTTCTTTAAATCAATTTAAATATTTTAAAGATCAAATTAAAGGTTTTGTAGGTATTGGCTCTGCGCCTGAATTTCTTGAGAGGCTAATGTGGAAAAAATTTACAAAAAAAATGAAAAAAGAAATTAAAAAAAAAGGCATAATTATAATAAAACACGGTAAGTCAAAACTTAAAGATAAACTAAATGATTATCCTATAACGTATCAACTAATAAAAGATGGAAGAAAAAATAAAGTTCTTTCAAAAAAAATTAAGTCAAATATTAGGGTAACCTTAGTTCATGGTAGTAAAGATGAAGTTGTTCCTGTGTCTTTTTCAAGAAAAGTTATTTCAGTATTTACAAACGCTAAAAAAAAATTAGTGGTAATTAAAAATGGAGACCATAGTTTATCTAATAAAAATCCATTAAAAAGAATAATTAAAGAATTAAATAGTATGATTAAATATGTAATTTAATCCCTCTGCATATGTTGGGTATTTTAATTTATACTTAAAAAATTCTTTCATCTTTTTATTATTTACTTTCTTTGAGTCTCTATAAAAGCCTTTCAGCATTTCACTCTCTACTTCATTGATTTCTATAGTTTTAGGTTTATCAACTCCTAAAAGTTTAACTCCATACATGGCCACTTCCTCTGCGGATGCTGGTTTGTCATCAGAAATATTGTAAACTTCATTTTTTTTAATTTGTGTTAAAGAATTTGATAAAATATTTGCAATATCTTCTACGTGTATACGAGAGAAAAAATGATTCTTTTTATTTATAATTTTAACTTCACCTGATTTCAATCTTGTTAAAATATTATATTGATTGGAATAGATCCCTGACAAGCTAAAAATTTGAAATGGTAAATCAGATTTATTTGTTAATTTTATCCACTCCTTTTCAGCTTTAAGTCTTTCAATACCATTTGAAGATGTTGGTTTAGTCTCGCTATTTTCGTCTACCCACTCC
>Ga0114997_10003737_pt1 | contig 11901 bp, 3 predicted proteins | sample ArcticOcean_MG_C_2_FD_87045 | JGI IMG/M metagenome (GOLD analysis project Ga0114997, IMG submission 87045) | Marine microbial communities from western Arctic Ocean - ArcticOcean_MG_CB4_136 | ecosystem: Environmental > Aquatic > Marine > Oceanic | place: Arctic Ocean: Canada Basin | collected... | reverse complement strand
GGGCGCGCGGTACCAGACTGTCTGCACGACTCCCGTCAGCGGCGCGCCCGCGCCCTCGGCGCGCCCGTCGCTGCGCGCGCGCTTGCGGCGCGGCGCGCCGTGGTCGCCGACGCAGCGCCCGAGGCCGAGGTCGCAGAGCTTGACCGTGTCGCCAAAGAGAAGCAGGTTGGCCGGCTTGATGTCGCGGTGCATCACGCCGCGCGCGTGCAGCGCCTCGACGGCGGCGCACGCGCCGGCGACGACGCGCGCGCGCTGCGCCGGCGTCGTGCGGCCGCGCAACCAGTGGTTCAGGTCGCACGCGGCCTGCGGCATCGCGATCCACGCGACGACGTCGTGCGACGCCGCGTTGAACGGGAGGCTCGAGCTGCCCGCGCCGCACGCGAGCATGGGCACGAGGCCATCGCACGCGCCCCGGCGCAGCAGGCGCAGCTCGCGCGCCGTGGTGGTGCCCTCGTCGCAGAGCTTGTACGCGCGCCCCTCGTGGCCGATGACGACGGCGTACGCGCCCGATCCGAGCCGCATCGCGCTACTGCCCGGCGCCCTCAGCGCCGGTGGGCGCGGCGGATGCCCGGATCGTCGCGCCGGTGAGTTTTTGCGTCTCTCCGATTGCATGCAGGCGGCCGCCGGCCAAGATGTGGGCGTGGACGAGCGCGTGCAGGCCGGGGCCCTGCATCGGCGCGCCGAGCGCGGGGGCCCCGCCGGCCGGCGGCGCGGGCGACGCGTCGGCGACGAGCTCCGCCGCGCCGACGGGCGCGACGCCCTCGAGCCGCGCGCCGTGCGGCGTGGCGGTCTTTAGGTCGAGCCACGCGGCGTAGACGTCGTCGCCGATGGCAAAGAGGCGCTGGCGCCCCTGCGGCGCGTCGGAGAGCCACACCATGCAGCGGTCGGTCTCATCGGCGGCGCGCGCGGCGCGCGCTCGGCGCTCGGCGTCTGCGTTGCTCGCGTCGTCCTCGTCCTCGTCCGAGTCGCGCGGGCTGCTGTGCTCGGCCCCCATCGCGCGCGCGCGGGCGGCCGCGGCGCCCATCGCCCGCGCGCCGCGCCCGCGCGCGCGCGGGCGCCCTCGAAAAAAGTGCGCGCTCGCGTCGCCGCCGCCGCCTACGCGATGCCGCCGAGGTTGAGGTACCCGACGAGCGAGTCCCACGCGCTGTCGGCGTCGCCGTCCGGTTCGATCGAGCCCCGCAGGTACTTGACGACCGCGGGGGTCACGCCGTGGATCCGCACGGGCCCCTGGGTCATCGTGCCCGCGAGGACGCCACCGAGGCGCCCCAGGCCAAAGGACGCGAGACCCGCCACCGGGCCGCCTGCCACCGTTCCCGCGATGCCGAGCCCGACGATCAGGCCTTGGCGTATCGCGACCCCCTGCCGGGTTCCGGCGCTGTCGCACGCATTGCTGAACTCTTCCGTGCCGATCCACGGCAAATCTTTCACGTAATCATCGTACTGTTTGGCGCCCATCATGGCCACGTTCGACTTGCCGCCGGCGCCCAGCATGCCGGCGTTGGTGACGAGCCCGGCAACGAACAGCTCGTTGAGGCTACCCCACATCCCGGGTTGTCGGGTCGTGGACGGGTCCCGCGGCTCGACGATAACGCCCGACGCGCCCTGGGGCATGTCCGCGCTACTTTTGAAGAGCGTGGCCTCTGGCAGGGCGACGAGGCCGTAGGACCTGCCAGCGAGTTCCGCCAGGTGTGTCTTCATCCTCGGCTCGGTCGGGCGCGTCAGGCATGCGCGGAGCTCCTCGGGTACCACAACTCGCGCCTTGAAGAACTGCACCTTGTCGGCGCAAACGGCAAAGATGAGCTCCACGATGATACCGCCGTCGCCCGTGTCGACCACGCGGCCTGCGCGCTCCGTCAGACACTGCGTGAGCATCGGGGAGGTACTGTTTTCCCTCCATTTGCGCATCTCGTTGCTTTCCGACCAGTAACTGCGCGCGGCGCTGAGCAGCCCGGAACGCGCCGCGGGGCGGGCCTCGAAACTGGTGTCCTCGGGGATGGGCGTCTCGCCCGACTCGAGGGCGGCGAGCATGACGAGGTCGTTTGGTTGCGGCCACGCGGCCCTGGCCTGTTTGACGGCCTTTTCAATATCCACGTGGCCATCGGATTTGAGTTCATCAATTTCCTGGACTAGTTCTTGGATCGCCCGCTGCCGTGTGGCAGCCTCGTTCTTGTACACCACGTCCGCCTCGAGCACGTACGCGGCAAGCGGCCGGCCGAGCTTCAAGCCAGCTCTGTCCAGTCTGAGCTGGGTCGCGATTTCGTCGACGGCCGGTTCCTCCTTGGGTGGCAGCGCGTCGTAGAGCCAGATCCCAGCGTTCCGGAGCGCTTGCTGGGCGGCACCGGGGACCCTGGAAATTCCCTTGTCAGCGATGGCCTGGCTCAGCCACGGCGTGGCGGCGGCCTGTTGGTAGGCTGCCTCCGTTGTTGCCCCCAGCTTGCCCCACGCGCCAATGCCGGTGCTCGCGACGATGCGCTCGAGCTCTTCGGCGAGGTCCGACCCGGGCCGAATCTCACCGAGCCGCGCCGTCACGGCCGTGCGCTCCGGCTCCGACAGCGCGGTGCCGAGGTCGGCGTCGCCCTCGTCGTCGCGGACGCGCGCCAGGCGGGCCTGCAGGCGCCGGGGCGGGTCAACGCCCCAGACCTCCTCGGCGAGCCTGCGGTCCCCGGCGCTCATGTTGTAGTAGTACCCCCCGTGCCGCGTGTTTTGCAGCGCCTCGATGACAACGGAGCGCATCGTCGTATTGGTCAGCATGGCGCGCTCCCAATCGCCGTGTACCGGGTGGAAGTGCACCGGGAGCGGCACGGTGCGCAGCAGCTCGTCCACCGCCTGCCCGCGCTCCCCGGCGCGCAGCCGGAGCTGCGCCTGGCGCGGCGCGTCGTCGATGCCCACGGGCGGCGTGATGCGCGTGTGCAGCATGGCGGCGCGCTGCGCGCCGCGCGACATGGACTCCCACGGCACGGGCGGCTCGGCCGCCGCGAGCTTCTGCAGCTGCGCGCGGACGAGGGGCTGGCCGTCGACGCCGCGCATGGTGCCCGCGAGGCGCCGCGCGTACGGCGCGCAGTCCGCGGACCCCCACCGCACCGGCGCAAAGTCCAGGGCCACGAGCGTTTTCAGCATGCAGGTCTCGACGTGGCCGATCGCGCCCTGCTGGCCGTTGCCCCACGCAAACAGCTCGTTGGGGTCGGCGCGCGGCGGCGTGTACTGGCGGCGCACGATGCCAAAGCGCGCGGCGCGCTGCAGCGCGCCCAGCAGCGTCGGGTACGCGGCCCCGCGCTGCCCGCCCTCCCGCAGGCCGTCGTGGAGCACCCTGCAGCGCTCGCGCGCGAGCTCGCCCACCGCGTCGATGCGGCGCAGTGGCAGCGCGTCGACGGTGTAGTCGCCGGGCGCCTCGTCGATATCGGCGAGCGCGATGCGCGTCGGCAGGCTGCGCAGTTCGAGGCGCTTCACCTTGTCGATGGATGTGACGCGCCCGCTCCGCTGCGCCAGGTAGGTCACGCACAAGCCGGCGAGCCCTCCGGCGGCGGCCGGCGCCGCCAGGGCCAGCGCGTCGCCCGTTGTCAGGGGCTGCTGATCATTTTTGACCACCCTGGGGTAGAGCATGGCGGCCCCGGCCGCGGTCGCTGCGCACCCCGCGATGAACTGCGCCGTGCCGGGCACGTAACCGAGAGCTTCGGCATCGACGGTGCCCAGCGCCGCGGCAATGTCTGGCGCGCGGGCGCCGCCGTGCTGGTGGAGCATCGGACGCACCCGGCTGTCTTTGCGGACACCCCGCCTAAAATGTGGCGGGTGCCGCGGGCGCCGCCGGGCGGCGGCGCGCACGCGAAAAAAGATCCGCACCCTGTGGCAAAAGGGCGGAGGCCCTCAGACGCAATGAGCGCGCGCGCCGGCGTTATGCTGACGCACCCGTGCGACGCCACCGCATCGCAGGTGCGCGAGCTGCGCCGCATGGTGCGCGACCCGGAGCGCAATATGGCGGCGCTCCCGCACCTCTACGAGGGGCCCGACGGGAGCTGGCAGAGCCAGGCCCCGGTGGGCGCGGAGTTTGAGCCGTGGGCCAGCGACATTGTGCGCTGGGCGTGCCGCCAGCCGGGCGCGCCCGGCGACGAGCGGCGCGCCCTGAAGCAGCGCGTCCGCGACGCGCCCGGGGTGCTGGGTATCGGCACCTTTGGCCGCGTCCGCCGCGTGCAGCGCGCGGAGCGCGCGGGGGGCGGGCTCGCGCTGCTCCCCGACGCGGCGGGCGCGGCGGGCGGCGACACGCTCGCGCTCAAGGAGCAGTGCCTGACGGGCGGCGTCTCGGCGCGCGTCGTGCCGGTGCGCGAGGTGCTCGTGGGCCGCGAGCTGGGCTGCGCCGAGCCGCGCCACCCGCACGCCGCCTACGTGCTGCCCCCCACGCTCGTCGCCGTCGGCGTACCGCGCGGCGGCGGCGGCAAGCGCCTGCTCCTCTCGGCGACGCGCGTCCTGCCGGCGACGCTCCGCGAGCTCGCGGTCGCCGAGGGCGCCGACCTCGGCGCGCTGCGCGTGCACGTCGCCAAGGTGGCGGCGCTGCTCGCCGACCTGCAGCGCGCGCACGGCTTTGTGCACGGCGACCTGTGGTCCGCCAACGTGATGGTTGACGGGCGCGGGTGCCCCGCCGTTATCGACCTCGGCGCCGCCAAGGTCGGCGGCGCCGGGACGCTCGAGGGCGACGTGCCGCGCCAGGGCATGGACCTGCTGGCGCTCAGCGTCGACCTCCACGAGCGGCTCGGCGCGGAGCGCTCCGCACGGCTGTTTGGCGACTCGCTCGCGGGCAGCGTCCAGCGCGCCGCGGCGCACTTTGGTACGCTCATGCAGGGCGTCTCCGAGCGCACCGCGCTCTGGCACGGTGCCCTGGGCATCCACGGCCAGGTTTCGGCCTCGGTGGCGGCGCCGTTCGTGCCGGGGCGCTACCTCGCCGCGCTCGCGCCCGCGCTCGGCATGGACGCGCGCGCCGTGGGGGGCGGCGCGGTTGACCTCACACCGCTCCCCGCCGCGCGGGCCGCGCCGCTCCCCGCGCCGGCCGCGCCGCTCCCCGCGCGGGCCGCGCCGCTCCCCGCGCCGGCCGCGCCGGCCGCGATGGCACCGTCGTCGGACGACGCCTTTGCCGTGCTCGACGATCCCGACGCCTCGCTCGGCATGCTGGGCGACGACGACGACGGCGACGGTGACGCCTTTGGCGACGTCTTTGGCGACGACGACGGCGACGGTGGCGCCTTTGGCGACGTCTTTGGCGACGACGACGGCGACGACGACGGCGGCGCCCTGCCGGTGGTGCCGGACGTGGACGTTGGCGCCATGGTGGACATTGCGCACCCGGACGAGGGCGAGATGTGCGAGCGCGCGCGCGTGGCGCCGCGCAAGGCCCCCGGCCTCGACGACGGCGCCATCGCGGCGGCGCGCAAAGCCATCTCCCTCGACGACTGGGGGCAGACGGCGGGCTTTACGTCTGCGTTTTGCGTGAGCTCGGAGGGTGGCATCACGGCCGCCTACAACGCGGGCGACACCATCATCTACGCGGACAGCCTCGTCTCCCGGCGCGACTGGCGACGCCGCGACAGGCTCGTGGCCGCGCCGACCGTCATCGACTCGCGCGTGGACGGGTGGTGCGGCGACGACGCGTGCAACCACCTGCGCGTGCCGGGCCAGGCGCACGGGGCGTGGGACGCGGGCGCGGCCACCGCGGCGGGGGAGGCGCGGTGGAGCGTGCTCACGGGCACGCTCCGCCGCTGGAAGAGCCTGCAGTCGCGGCGCCACCGCCTGCTCGCGGTGCCGGTCTCGTTCAACCACAACAGCACCGCAAAGGGCTTTCGCGAGCTGCGGCAGCGCCAGTACGGCGCGATACTCTTTACCGTAGCGCCGGGCCCCGTGGACGCGCCGGTTAACGAAAAGCACGTCTACGTGCTGCAGAGCTTCACGGCGGCCGCGGTGCGCGGCGCCCGCGTCGCCGCCGACGGCGACGGCGGCGGCGACGCGGGAGGCTTGGGTGGCGCGCCCGAAGGCTTTGCGCCGGGCACGACGGTCAAGGGCTCGCTGCCCGCCGAGCGGCGCCTCGAGCTGAGCGAGGCGCCCGCGCACCCCCTGCGCGCGGGGCAGACCTTCGTCGTCGCGAAGGGCAAGGAAGACAAGCAGCGCGCCCTGAGCGACGCGTTCCGGGCCTTCCAGCGCTCGCTGTGGCGCCCGCCCACCGGCCAGGGCGGCGCGGAGCGCGCCGCCTCGGCGCACGTGCGGCGGCTCTGGGCCGCGCACAAGGCCACCATCAGCAGCCTCGGCGCGCAGGCGCTGCGCGCGCTCAACACGTCGCAGGGGGGGCGCCCCCTGCCCCCAGGCGCCGACGCCGCGGCGCTCGCCGCATCGATGCTGCGTCGCGGCAGCGCGCCAATGTCCGATGCCGCGGTGGCGAGCGAGATGGCACGCATCGATGCGGCCATCGCCGTGTTCCGCGCGGCAATCGTGGCAGCGGCCAAGGCGCAGGGGGTGGGGGCGGAGGGCAAGGACAAGACGCGCCTAACAAATCTCGCCACCGCGTACGAGGGCCCGGCGCCGAGCGCAGGGTGCAAGAACCGCAACTGCGACGCGGCGACGCGCGACGACGCCGACGCGGCCGTGCAGGGGGCGGAGGACCCCTCCAAGCTCGTGGCATCGCCGTACGCGCTGCTGCAGCAGGCGCGCCTGCGCCTCGTCGAGCTGCAGTGGGTGCTGATGCTCGTCCCGTCCGGGTCAGTAAGCCCCGCGGACCACTGGCCGGTGGGCTTTGCGCCGGGCACCGCGGCGCGCGCGCCGCGCGCGGGCGCCGACTACGTCGCCGAGCGCGGCAGCGGCGGGGCCGGCGCCACCGAGGCGGCGGGCTGCCCCGCGACGGTGCGCGTCCGGATCGAGGAGGCGCTCGCGCGGGTGCGCGAGCAGCTCACCGTCGCCGACGGGCGGCCCACCGCGCGAGGGGGTGTCAAGGTCGTGTGCCGCGCCGCGCAGGGCAGCGCGGAGCAGTCCCTGGAGACGTGGGGCATCCCTGGAACCAGCGCGAGCATGCTGCGTTACGTGTGGCGCCGCGTCGCCATCGAGCTGGGCGCGTTTGCGCTGGCCGCCGACGGCGGCACGGACGCGCAGGTGGTTGCCTATGCGCGCGACAGGCTCATCTACGACCTCGAGCGCGCGCAGATCGACGCGGAGAGCCGGAGCCTCGACGGCGACAGGGCGGCGCCGGCGGCGAGGCGGGGCGCGCGGGCGTCGGAGCGCGCGGGCGCGGTGCAGCTGCGCGCAATGTTTGAAAACCTCTGGCACGGCGTCGCCCCAGACGTCGGCGGCGACGGGTGGGAGGTTGGCTCGTGGATGTGGACGCCACTCCTCGGCGCGGCGCTCGTCAAGGCGGGCGCGGACGCGCAGCTCGACGGGCGCGTGCGCAAGGGCGAGTTCTGGACGCCGCCCCTCGCCTTTACGCTCGGGGCCGCGGGTGTGGCCTACGATGGCTGGAGCACGTCGATATCCGACGCGCTGGCCGCCACTGGCGATACGCAGGCGGCCACGGGCATCTTTAAGGATCCCGCGAGCCACGCGCCGGGCGGCGGCACGCGCAGCAACCTGAGGCTCGACGACGTGCAGCAGATTCTCCAGGGCGCGGGGGTGCTCGAGGCGGCGCCCGGCGGCATGTACCGGCCCGCCGCCGCCGCCGCGCCGTGGTTCGCGCGTGCGGCGGAACTCGCGCGGAGCCGCCTGCTCGGCAGCGCCACCGAGCCCCGGCTCACGCGCGAGCTGCTCCAGGAGTTTGCGGGCAGGGCGGACGCGCATGACCCGGCCATGTTCCAGGCGGCCGGCGATAAGGCCACGGCGCGCGCGCTGGCGGGCAGGCTGCGGGGGGCGGGGGGCGACGGGAGCGACCGCGCCGTCGAGTACCTCGCGGGGCTCCTCAAACAGTACGCCGCGTTCCTCCGCCGGCGCGACGACAGCCCCGAGGACCCCAGCGACCTCGCGGTGCATCCGGAGACGCTCTTCCTCGGCAACATGCAGGACGGTGCCATCGGCGCGTGCAGGCGCCGCGCGCTCACCATCGACGCCGTGTTTGGAATCGCGCCCGGGGGCTGCGCGGGCGGCGCGGGCTTGGATGAGCTCACCGAGATGCTCGAGCACGCCAGCGGTGCGGGCGCCGACGTGCTGGAATACACGCGGCAGCTCACGCCCGCGCCGCTGTGCGCGGTGGCCGACGACCGCGCCCGCGCGAACGCCGTCGCCGACATCCTCTACAAGTGGCAAGGGCCCCACGGCCTCGACAATGCCACAAAGCTGACGCTGCGCAGGGGCAAGGAGGACGCGAGCGCGCTGCTGGCCGGGGGCCGCGCGGATATGCGCGCTCTCGTGCAGGCGGCGCGCGTCGCGCTGGCGATCCCGCCCGCGAGGCCGGGGCGGCTCGAGGCCACCTTCACCGACTCGACGGGTGTGTACATGGACAACGTCGCCGCCGACTACGACTTTGCGCTGGCGGCGGGGGCGCGCGTCGCGGTGCACTACCAGATCGAGGAGGATACGTTTGTGACGGGCACGGGGCCGGACTTTAGCGCGCTCGACAGCCCCGAGCGCCTCCTGCAGACGCTCGGTGACGTGGCGCAGAAAACGCTCCGGCTCGTGCTCACCGTCCGCGAGGCCCGCTGAAAACACGCGCGGGCGCGCGCGGCGGCACGGGGCGCGGGGGGGCCCGCCCCCGGTGCATTTTTTTCCGCGCGCGCGCGCGCCGGCGGGCCGCGATGCCGGTCGGCATCGTCTACGACTCGCGCCGCGCCGACCGGGCGCCGCGGGCCGCGGCGGTGAGCTTCCGCCTGCTCCCGGACGATGTCGTCGAGCGCCAGGCCGTCGTGTGCGTCAGCAACAAGATCATGTACACGCGCGGCGTCCCGTCCGTGGACGGCGTCAATGACCTGCGCATGGGCAGCACCGACCGCAAGTTTGTGTGCGGGACGTGCGGCAACGGCCCGCGCACGTGCCAGGGCCACATGGGGTGCATCAAGCTCCCGCTGCCGGTCTACCACGGCCTTTACACCGACACGGTCCTCAAGGTGCTGCGCACGCTCTGCTTCTGGTGCAGCCGGCCGCGGCGCGAGGGCGCGGACGCCGACGCCGACGCCGACGCCGACTTTGCGCGGCGCTACAACGACTGCCGCAGCGCGCGCACGTGCGACTTTTGCGACGGCCCGCAGCCGAGCTACGCGCGGACGCAGAACGCCATCTCGTGCGCGTGGCCGGATGAGGTGGGCGGCGAGGCCCTCGACGCGCTGCTCGACGACGAGGAGCGCGCGATGGCGCGCGCGCCGTTCACGTCGCAGGTGGCGTGGGAGGTCCTCGCCGCCTGCTCGGACGAGGACTGGGACGCGCTGGGCTTCCGGGCCGCGGCGACGCGGCCCGAGTCCATGGTGCCGCACGTGATCGCCGTGCCGCCGCCGTGCGTGCGCCCCGCCGTCGTCAACGAGGCGCGCTCGAGGGGGCAGGACGACCTGACGCACATCCTGCAGAGCATCAACAAGCACGCCCTCGCGCTCGCGGCGCGAATCGAGCACGAGGCGGCGGCCGGCGCCGCCGCGGACGCGGACGCGGCCGGCGCCGCCGCGGACGCCGCGGAAGCCGCGGACGCGGACGCGGACGCGGACGCGGACGCCGCGGACGCGGACGCGGACGCCGACGCGGACGCGGACGCGGACGCGGACGCGGACGCCGACGCGGACGCGGACGCGGACGCGGACGCCGCGCCGCCGGGCTCCTCGCCTGAAGAACCCGATGAAGAGGGCGGCGAGGCGGCGGCGGCCGAGGATGGCGAGGCGGCGGCGGCCGCGCGCGGCGCCGCGCGCGGCGCCGCGCGCGGCGTCGCGCCCGACGCTGCCGAGATCTGGGACCGCCTCCAGGCCGACGTCTGCGCGCTGAGCAACAACACGTCGCGCGCGCGCGGGCAGGCGCTACAGCGCAGCGGCGCGCCGACGCGCACGCTCAAGCACCGGCTGTGCGGCAAGCACGGACGCATCCGCGAAAACATCCAGGGCAAGCGCACCAACCAGAGCGCGCGGTCGGTCGTTAGCCCCGACCCGACACTGGACGTGGACGAGATTGGCATCCCCGAGCGCGTCGCGTGCACGCTGACCGTCCCCGAGCCCGTCAACGGCGGCAACATTGCCGAGCTGACGCGGCGCGTGCGCGCCGGCGCCGGGCGAGTCGACGGCGCCGCGGCCGTCATCACGACGGGCGGCGCCGCGATCGACCTCGAGATGTGCCCGCCGGCGCGGCGCGCCGAGATCCAGCTGTGCCCCGCGTCGCGCGGCAGCGCCGGCGACGTGGTGGAGCGCTACCTGCAGGACGGCGACGTCGTCGTGTTCAACCGCCAGCCCTCGCTTCACAAGTTTGGCATGATGGCGCACCGCGTGCGCGTCATGCGGCAGGGCGTGACGTTCCGGCTCTCGGAGCTCGCGGCGCCGCCCTACAACGCCGACTTTGACGGCGACGAGATGAACGTGCACGTGCCGCAGGGGGCGATGGCGCGCGCCGAGGCGGCCGAGCTGATGCTCGTGTCGCAGCTCGTCGTCTCGCCGCAGAGCAACCGCCCCGTCATCGGCCTCGTACAGGACTCGCTGCTCGGCGCCTACCTGCTCACGGCGGACGGCACGTGGCTCGACGCGGGGCGCGCCGCCGACCTGCTCGCGCACGTCCGCGACCCGGGGCGCTACGCGCTGCCGGCGCCGAGCGGCACCGGCGCCCGCCCCTACCACGGCCGCGACATTGTCAGCGCGCTCCTGCCGCCGATCGACATGGAGCGCGGCGGCGTGCGCATCGAGGCGGGCCGCCTCGTGGCCGGGCAGCTCAGCAAGGCGACGGTGGGCGCGGGCGCCGGCGGCATCGTGCAGATCGTGTGCCAGGACCACGGCCCCGGGCGCGCCGCGCGCTTCCTGAGCGACGCGCAGTCCGTCATCATGCGCTTCCTCACACTTCGCGGCTTCAGCGTCGGCATCCGCGACTGTATCCTGGGCCCCGACGCGCGCGCGGCCGTCGGCGCCGAGGTGGCGGCGTGCGTCGGCGCCGCCGCGGGCATCGTCGCCGACGCGGCCGCGTACGCCGAGTCGGGCGTCGGCGTCGAGGCCGAGGCGGCCGTCGTCCGCGTCGCGTCGGGGGCCATCTCGCGCGTCGGGGCCCGCGTCGCCGCGGGCCTCGCGCCCTCCAACGCGCTGCTCTGCATGATCACGGCGGGGTCCAAGGGCAACCCCGTCAACTACACGCAGATCGCCGGCTGCGTGGGCCAGCAGTGCGTCGAGGGGCGCCGCATCGCCGTCGGCCGCGCGCAGTCGCTGCCGTGCTTCCCGGCGCACGACGCCCGCGTGGTGGCGCACGGGTTCGTGCAGAACTCGTACATCGCCGGCCTCGAGCCCTACGAGGTCTTCTTCCACGCCATGGGCGGGCGCGAGGGCCTCGTCGACACGGCGGTCAAGACGGCCGAGACGGGCTACATGCAGCGCCGCACGATCAAGGGCATGGAGGAAAAAACAACCGCCCACGCGCCGCACGACCCGCTGCTCGCGCGGCGCCCCGTCGTGGCGGCGGGCTGCGGCATCGTGCAGTTCCACTACGGCGGCGACAACTGCAACGCGGCGCGCCTGGAGCGCGTCGCGCTGCCGATGCTGCTCGCCGCCGCCGGCGAGCGCGAGGCGTGGGCCGGCGGCCCGGGCGCCGACGCCGGCGCGCTCGAGGCGGCGCGCGCCTCGATGCTCGGCCCGCGCGCGTCGCTCGTCGGCGTGGCCGTCGCGGAGCACGCCCACGTGCCGATCTGCATCCACCGCGCCACCGTGCGCCACGCGCGCTGCGCCGCCGCCTCGGGGCGCGCGCAGGACGGCTCGGCGGCGGCGCGCGCGGCGCGCGCGGCGCTCG
>Ga0114997_10003736_pt1 | contig 11902 bp, 16 predicted proteins | sample ArcticOcean_MG_C_2_FD_87045 | JGI IMG/M metagenome (GOLD analysis project Ga0114997, IMG submission 87045) | Marine microbial communities from western Arctic Ocean - ArcticOcean_MG_CB4_136 | ecosystem: Environmental > Aquatic > Marine > Oceanic | place: Arctic Ocean: Canada Basin | collected... | reverse complement strand
TTGCTTGTCCTGCCCCACCTTTGATTAAATTATCAATAGCTGACAAAATAATAACTCTATTTTTATACTTAGTTTTACAAATTGATAGATGGCAATTGTTTGTGTTAATTACGTCATTTGTGCTTATTAAAGTATCTTGTTTTAGAATTTTAACGAATCTACTTTTTGAATATTCAATATTTAGGGTTTTTTCTAATTTTTTAATATTTACACCTTTATTTAAATCAAGGTAAATTGTACTTAAGATTCCTCTAAACATTGGCGTTAAATGTGGAGTAAATGTAAAGGTAAATTTTTTCTTTGAGTGATTATCTATTTCTTGTTGAATTTCAGAATTATGTCTGTGGGTAGCTACACCGTATGAGCTTAAAGATTCATAAAGGTTTTTATCTTTATATTTTTTATGAACCTCTCTACCCGCACCAGAGTAACCAGACTTAGAGTCAATAATTACATTTTCAGTTTTTATTAAATTTTTTTTAATTAAAGGAATTAGAGGTAGCAATATTGACGTTGGATAACACCCAGGACAACCAATAATATTATATTTTTTTACTTTTTTACCAGTAATTTCAGGCAAAGCATAAATAGATTTTATAATATTTTTAACAGATTTATGTTTTTGCTTGTACCATTTCAAATAATCTGATGCTTTATTAAGTCTAAAATCAGCAGCCAAATCAATTAATACATTATGTTTTAATAAGTGATTTGAAATTTTCTGAGCACCCCCATTGGGTAATGCTGTAAATATAAGATCTACATCTTTTAAATATGATTTATTAAATTTTACAATTTTAGGTAACTTGTTTTTATTTAATGGTTTTTCGTAATGAGAGATATTTTTCCCTACAGATGAATTACCACAAAGGTATTTAATTACGACATCGTTGTGTTTAACTAATAATTTTATTAATTGAACACCGATATAGCCGGTTGAACCAGCAATCAATACTTTAAGCTTAGGCATTTTTTTATTATAACAGTTTAAAATTAAAAAAGAATTATCTTTTCGAGAACTGGAAGCTTCTTCTAGCTTTTTTACGACCAGGTTTTTTTCTCTCAACTGATCTAGAATCTCTAGTATTTAGCTTTTCTGTCTTAAGTATTGCTCTATTCTCAGCATCAAACAAAATTAACGCTTTAGCAATGCCGTGTACCATTGCACCTGCTTGACCAGTATGACCACCACCAGCAACACTACATCTAACATCGTAATCTGTTGCTTGATTAATAATTTCAAATGGTCTTGTAATCTGCATTTTGTGACTTCCACTTGTAAAGTATTCATCCATAGTTCTGCCATTAACATAAATTTTGCCAGTACCTTTTTTCACCCAAATTTTAGCAATAGATTTTTTTCTTCTACCTGTTGCATATTTACTATCTTTAAAGTCTAATTTTATTTTAGGTTTTTTTATAGTTTTTTGAGTTGCTGCTTCCATATTAATTTCTAATTAAATTTTTGTTGTTTAATTTTGCTAAATCTAAAACTTTAGGGTTTTGTGCTGCATGAGGATGTTCTTCTCCAGCATAAATTTTTACTTTAGTTAATTGTTTTCTACCAAGAACACCTCCCGGTAACATTCTTTTAACTGCTAATTTCAAAGATTCACCTGGTTTATTTTTCTCTAGTAATTTCTCAGGAGTTATTTCTTTAATTCCACCAGGGTGTCCTGTATGTCTGTAATATTTTTTATCTTTAAATTTTTTTCCAGTAAATTTTGCTTGCTCTACATTCTTAACTACAACAAAATCTCCATCATCCATATGTGGAGTATAGGTAGTTTTGTTTTTACCTCTGACTATCATGGCTATAATTGAAGCTAATCTTCCAACTACAGCGTCCTTAGCGTCTATTTCAAACCAATTGCTTGTTAATTCACTACTTTTAAGAAATTTTGTCATTGTGCGAGGATTAATACTATTATTAAGTATAAAGTCAATTTTATATTTAGCTTGCAATACCTCTTCATAATGGTAATTTGATTAGGCCGATTTGTTCCTATTGCAGGCTAATTATTGCTAAACAGGATTTTTTTACACACAATCGGCAGGCATTTGAACTATATTGTACGCCTTGCATTTAGCTAAAGTACTAAAAAGGAGATCAAAATGAGCACTAAAAGACAAAACCCAGAAACTATCGCAATTCATGGCGGTGATTATAGAAGTGATCCAACAACAAAAGCTGTAGCAGTACCCATTTACAGAACAACTTCATACCAATTTGATAGCACGGAACACGCTGCGAATTTATTTAGTTTAAAAGAGTTTGGAAATATCTACACAAGAATAATGAATCCTACAAATGATGCCCTAGAGAAAAGACTAGCGGCGTTGGAAGGAGGTTTGGCTTGTTTAACAGTATCATCTGGTCAAACAGCATCAACATTTGCAATTTTAAACGTTGCAAAAGCTGGTGATAATGTTGTTAGTTCAACAGATCTCTATGGTGGAACAGTTTCATTATTTACTCATACCCTTAGTAAACTTGGGATAGAAGTTAGATATGCTGATCCGGCTGATCCAAAAAACTTTGAAAAAGCTATAGATGAAAAAACTAGAGCTTTTTATGGTGAAACATTGCCAAATCCATACTTAAGAGTTTTTCCAATTAAAGAAGTATCTGACATAGGTAGGAAGTACAACATACCATTAATAATGGACAATACAGCGGCTCCTATTCTCTGTAAGCCATTAGAGCATGGCGCGGCAGTAGTGGTTTATTCACTAACAAAATATATTGGTGGACATGGTACGGTTGTAGGTGGTGCTTTAATTGATGGCGGTAATTTTGATTGGACAGCGGATCCAAAAAGACAACCTCTATTCAATGAACCTGATGCAAGTTATGGCGGTGCTGTATGGGGCAAAGCTGTTCCTGAGTTAACTGGTGCAAATGTTGCATTTGCTGTAAGAGCGAGAGTAGTCCTATTAAGAGATTTAGGTGCAGCATTAGCTCCTGATAATGCTTTTGGATTAATTCAAGGACTTGAGACGGTAGCCTTGAGAATGAAGCAACATTGTTCAAATGCTCAAAAAGTTGTTGATTATTTGACTAAACACAATGAAATTTCAAGAGTGATTTATCCAAATAAGTATAAAGGCGAAATTGCAAATAGAGCAAAAAAATATCTTAACGGTGGAAATGGTGCATTGGTTGGAATAGAGCTTAAAGGTGGTATTGAGGCTGGTAAGAAATTTATTGAAGCTTTAAAGATGTTTTATCATGTTGCTAATATTGGCGATGCTAAAAGTTTAGCGATTCATCCAGCAACAACAACTCACAGTCAATTAAATGACGAACAACTTTTAGCTTCTGGTGTAACACCTGGATATGTAAGATTGTGTATTGGTCTTGAGCATATTGATGACATTATTGAAGATTTAGAACAAGCTCTAAAAGGAACTTCAGAAAATGTAGAGGATATTAATAAAGCTAAAGCCGTTGGTTAAAGTTTTTATATAAAATTACAAGATAAGAACTTAATACAAAAATTGAGCCCAACTGGTGTAGTGATGCATATTTAATCTCTGCACCAGATAACAAGGTTATAATTCCTAAAAAAATTTGTAAAAAAATAGCGATGTCAAAAAGTATTATATTTCCAAAATTTAGTTTTTTAAAAAAAAATAAGCAATTCAAAATTAAAATAAAAAACAAAAGTATATAAGCTGTTATTCTATGAAAAAATTGAATTATTGATGGATTGTAAAAAATTTGAGAATTTAAATAGTCATTTGAATCAACATCATTAGGGGAAAATCTTCCATTCATATCTGGCCAAGAATTATAGATTAAACCTCCATCTAATCCTGAGAGAAAAGCTCCAAGGATAATTTGTAAAATAATTAGTATCAAAATAAAAAATAATAAAAAATTTGGAATTTTAATTGCAAATTTTTCAATGCTAGAAACGTCTAATATAAACCAAAAAATTAAACACAATATAAATAGTGCCAAAGTTAAATGAATTGATAATCTAAAATGACTAACATCATTATTTTCAATCAAGCCACTTGATACCATGTACCACCCAATAAAACCTTGCAAACAAACCAATAAAAATATTAAGTAATACTTGTTTGAATAATATTTATTGTTCTTAAATTTAAAGGTAAAAATAAGTAAAGGTAATAAAGAAGTTAATCCAACAATCCTTGCTAATAGTCTGTGAGCATATTCCCAATAAAATATTACCTTAAATTCATTTAAAGTCATCGCAAAATTTATGTTTTTATATTCTGGAATTTTTTTATATTCAGAAAAATAATTGTTCCATTCATTGATATTGATTGGCGGCAAAATACCAGTGAATAATTCCCATGCTGTTATTGATAACCCTGAATCTGTTAATCTAGTAAGACCACCTACCCCTACCATCAAAAAAATCAAAATAAATAATGTTATTAACCATAACTTTAAATATTTTATATAATTGTCACTATTTACAAACATACTTTATACTTATAATAATCATCTTAATAACCAATTGAATAAATGTCGCCTTTAAATAAAAAAAAATTAACTTCATTAAGATCTAAACTCGATAAGCTGGATAATCAGCTACTTAAAATTATTAAAAAAAGATCTATTCTAGTTAACCAGGTTTTAAAGATTAAAGTCTATAAAAAAGAAATTATAGATCAAAAAAGAATAGATTTTATCCTAAAAAAAATTAAAAAAAAATCAATTGAACTTAAGGTAGACCCCAAAATAACTAATAGAATTTGGAAAAATATGATTTGGTCTTTTATTGATTACGAAAATAGAAATTTTAAAAAAAAATAAAACTACTTACTATGAGGGGGTAGTTTTTTTTCTACAAAAGTTTCGTGTTTTCTTGTAGCTGGATTATATTTTTTTGCTGATAACTTAACTTTAGCTTTTTCTCCTCCAGCGGGTTTTTTTACGTAATAAAAAAAAGGACTATCGGGTTTAGCCTCTGGAACTAGTCTAACTTTTACGTGTGTTTTTTTTGCCATTTTATTTTAAATTTTTTATGTGTTTTACTAAATTAGAAATTTTTTTTAATTTATTAATAATGTTATAATCAGCATTTATAGAATTATTTCGTAATTCGTCAAGTTTTAATGACTTATTTGAATTAAGAACTTTTTTAACACCATTAATTGTCATTCCTTGATCTTTAAGGAGATATTTTACTTTTTTTAAAATCTCAATTGTATCATTATTATAATATCTTCTATTACCATTTAGTATTTTAGGCTTAATTTGTTTAAATTCTTTTTCCCAAAAACGAATTGTGTGTGTATTTAGCGTGCCTTTTTTTTTATTTACTAGATTGAGGATTTTAGCAACCTCCCCTATAGATTTATAAGCATCATTACTTTTATGAATCATTCTTAGAATTTACCAAATCTTTAAATTCTTTAGAAGCTTTAAATAGAACAACATCTCTATCAGAAATAATCTTTTGCTCTTTTGTTAGGGGATTTCTGCCCATTCTACTTTTTTTGCTACGAATTGAAAAGGTTCCAAATTTAGATAATTTGATTTTTTTTTCTTTTTTTAAATTCTTGATTATTGTGGATAAAAAATCATCTATTAAATTTTCTGAAATATTTTTTGAAAATCCAATCTGCATATATACTGAATTTATCAAATCTTTTTTTGTTAGGTTTATTCTTGTCATTAATTAATATTACTTCTAATTTTTTCTATTAAATTTCCACTAACAATTCTTGTGCATACACTTAAAGAGTTAGAAAAACCGATATAATCTGTTCCACCGTGACTTTTAATTACTGGTGAATCAAGGCCAATAAATATAGCCCCGTTATATAAACGTGGATCTAATCTTTTTTTAAATTTTTTTAGATTTATCATGTTTAAAAAAGATGAAATCTTTCCAATAAAATTTCCCATCATAGCTTTTTTTAGTTCAGTGGTTATAAAATTTGCTGTTCCTTCTGCTGTTTTTAATGCAATATTACCTGTAAAACCATCTGCAACTATAACATTTACGTCACCGTTCATTAGCTGATTTCCCTCGATATAACCTTTGAATTCAAAACTATGATTGTTTCTTTGATTTAATTTTTGGTATGTTTCTTTTATTACTTCATTGCCCTTAAGTTCTTCCGATCCTATATTTAGTAAAGCTACTTTTGGATTATCGTTTGGGTACAGGGATTTAAATAAAGATGAACCCATTATTGAAAAATCAATTAAGTTTTTTGGGCTGCACTCAATATTTGCACCTAAATCCAATACAACACTCATGCCAGTTTTATTTGGCCATAAAGCAGATAGCGCTGGTTTATCTATATTTTTAATCATTTTAAGATTTAGTTTTGAAATAACAAGTAGTGCACCAGTGTTGCCAGCAGAAATAACAATATCTGATTTTTTTTCTTTAACACTTTCTACTGCAAGCCACATGCTAGTCTTTTTCCCTCTTTTAGCGGCCTCTAAAGGACTGTCAGTTCCTTTAACCACTTCAGTAGTATGAATTATTTCAAATGAATCATTGGGTAAATCTTCTTTTATAAATGGATTAATCTGATCTTTGTCGCCAAAGATTTGATAAAAAGATTTTTTATTCTCTTTATAATGATGAATAATACCATCAATAACTTTTTTAGGAGAACCATCTCCACCCATTGCATCAACTGCAATTTTAACAACATTGCTCATTATAAAAATGATTTAATTATTCCTTAGGATCTAAGATTTGTCTACCCCTGTAAATGCCCGTTTTAAGGTCCATGTGATGTGGTAGTCTGTATTCACCAGATTTTTTATCTTCAACAATATTTTTAGATGAGAACTTCATATTTTGAGCTCTTCTCATTCCGGTTCTAGACGGTGATTGTTTACGTTTTGGTACAGCCATATTATGGTTTAACTACACCTTTTAAATAATAATTTAAAGTATTATTTGATAAATTTTGCCTATATTCATCAAAGTAATCAACTAAATTAGCCTCATCTTTAGAATTATCTAAAAAAGTAAGCAATATTGACTTTTTTGATTCTACAGACTGAGAATCCCAGTCATGAGTTTTGTCTAACATGGCGTAAAAGAGATTGATATAGTCTTTCATCTTCTTATTAATTGATTGATCTCCATAGCCAATTTCTCTAATGCTCAATTCTAATTGTCTAAATACATAATCATAAATTTCCTGTAATAGATCTTTATTATCCTCATTTTTAAAAGCTTTCAAAAAAAAGCTAAAATGCAATAGTAAATAAATCAATCTGTCAGAAAAAGTATCTTGTTTATCAAAATTTTTATATAGTTGTTTATTTCTAGTTAAATTAACTAAATTATTGTAAATATTTATATATTTAGAATTCATGAGACAAATTATATACAGTATTATTATATTTCTTTTAATTTCAAATTGTACATTAAATAAAGTTATAAAACACCATGGAGTGCATTTTTTAGAAAATAAACATACAAAATTAGTTATTAATAAATCAAATACAAACGATATTATTGAGTTATTGGGGCCACCCTCGACAAAAAGTACATTTGACAAAGATTTATGGATTTATATCGAAAGAACAACAAGTTCGTCAAAAATTTCAAAGCTTGGTAAAAAATCATTGCTAACAAACAATACATTAATTTTAGAAATTGACGATAGAGGTTTGCTATCAGAAAAAATATTTCTCAACAAAGACAATATGAATAAGCTAGAATTTACAAAAGCTTTTACAGAACTAAATTATTCAAAAAGATCATTTGTTTACGACTTTTTAAGCTCAATGAGACAAAAGATTAATGACCCATTGGGAAAAAAACGTAAAAAAAATTAACCAGCAATAACAGCTAACAAAAGTAAAGCTACAATGTTTGTAATCTTAATCATAGGATTTACCGCTGGACCAGCTGTATCTTTGTATGGATCTCCAACAGTATCTCCAGTAACTGCAGCTTTGTGAGCTTCAGAACCTTTTCCACCATGATGACCATCCTCAATATATTTCTTTGCATTATCCCATGCACCACCACCAGCAGTCATTGAAACTGCAACGAAAAATCCAGTAATGATAACACCTAGTAACATTGCACCAACAGATGATAATGCAGCTTCTTGTCCGCCAATAGATAGAATTACAAAGTATAAAACAATCGGAGATAATACTGGAAGTAATGACGGTATAATCATTTCTCTTATTGCTGCAAGAGTAAGTAAATCTACTAGTTTAGCATAATCAGGTTTTTGTTTACCTTTCATAATGCCAGGGTACTTTTTAAATTGCCTTCTAACTTCAACAACAACTGCACCACCTGCTCTACCAACAGCTTGCATTCCCATTGATCCAAATAAGTATGGGAGCATTCCACCAATTAATAGACCAACAACAACATAGGGATCAGATAGATCAAAATCTACTTTAACACCTTCTAATTTAGATCCAGCAACACTAGAAAAATGTTTAATATCCTCAACATAAGCAGCAAATAAAACTAACGCACCTAAACCAGCAGAACCAATTGCATAGCCTTTAGTAACTGCTTTAGTTGTATTACCTACGGCATCTAAAGCATCAGTAGTTTTTCTAACACTGTTTGGTAATTTAGCCATTTCAGCAATACCACCAGCATTATCAGTTACTGGACCGTATGCGTCAAGAGCAACAACCATTCCTGCTAAAGCAAGCATTGTAGTAACAGCTATTGCTATACCAAAAAGTCCTGCTATTGCGTTTGTAGCTAGAATTCCTGCAACAATAATCAATGCAGGTATCGCTGTTGCTTCCATAGATACAGCTAATCCTTGAATAACATTCGTTCCATGTCCAGTAGTGGATGATGATGCTATACTTTTTACAGGCCTGTATTCAGTTCCTGTATAATACTCGGTAATCCAGATTAACAAACCAGTAATAACTAAACCAATTATTCCACAATGATATAAATCCATACCATTAAAGGTTTTACCATCAACATTATATTCACTTGCAAAACCAATAACATAATCAGTAACAGGATATAAAATTACCAATGAAGAAACAGCAGAAACAACAAATCCTTTATATAAAGCATTCATAACATTTTTACTTTTTCCTAGTTTAACAAAAAAAGTGCCTAAGATTGAGGTTAAAATACAAGCTGCACCAATTGATAAAGGGTAGATCATCATATTCATATCACCTTGAAAAAAAATTGAAGATAAAACCATTGTTGCAACAATGGTTACAGCATAAGTTTCAAATAAATCAGCTGCCATACCTGCGCAATCACCAACGTTGTCTCCAACGTTATCAGCAATTACAGCTGGATTTCTAGGGTCATCTTCAGGAATTCCTGCTTCAACTTTACCAACTAAATCAGCACCAACATCAGCACCTTTAGTAAAAATTCCACCACCTAATCTTGCAAAAATAGATATAAGAGAAGCACCAAAACCTAAAGCAACTAGAGCATTAACTATTTCTCTATCAGCAATACCAAATTTTAATAAATAATAATAATAAACTGCAATTGCTAATAAAGCTAAACCAGCAACAAGCATTCCAGTAACGGCACCAGATTTAAATGCAACAGAAAGACCATTTGCTAAACCTTTTCTAGAAGCTTCAGCAGTTCTTACGTTAGCTTGTACAGAAACTAGCATACCAACATATCCAGCAATTCCAGATAAGGCTGCACCTATAAAATATCCAAGACCAACTAACGGACTAAATACTAAACAAATAATAACTAAAACAACAACGCCAACCACAGCTATTGTTTTATATTGTCTTGCTAAATAAGCTTTAGCACCAATTTGAATCGCAGATGCAATTTCTTGCATTTTTGCATTACCCGCACTTTGACTAAGAATATTTTTACCAGTAAAATAACCGTAAACGATTGAGAGAAATCCTGCTGCTATTGTATAAAGTAAAATTGTTTCTACTGATGTATTCATAAGGCCTTTTTGGTTGTTTAGTTGTTATAATCTTATTGTATAAAGTCCGGACAATACAAAAAAAGCTATAAAAGGCAATATTTAACTTACTAAAACTTATGAAAATAACCTTTGTTTTTTGCCAAGATTTGCATGTTTTTATCGTCAACAATCGATGACTTTTTAGAAATACTTTGAGTTATGCCTATTTTAGTAAGCTTAATTCCATTATTAGAGGCTATTTTTCTAATGATTCTACTCTTATTTTTTGAGGCTGTAAACAAGACCTGATAGTCATCACCGTTAGAAATATAGTTAATTTTGGGAAGCTTTCTTTGATCGAGTATTTTTTTAAGATTATTAGAAATTGGAATATCTTTTAAATAAAGTTTATAGGATAGTTTTTGATTATTAATCATCTTGTCAAGGTCAGTTAACAGTCCGTCAGAAATATCAATAGAAGTATTGGCAAATTTTATAATCTTATTAGTTAATTTTAATTGAATGTTTGGCATAAAATATTGATTAGTAAAATATTTACTTAATAGATTGTTAAGTTTAATTTTTTTTTTTAGAAATAATAAACCCATATAACTATCTCCTAAATTCCCCGAAACATAAATATCATCATTTATTTTAGCTTTATTGCGATAAACAATATCGTGAGCAAAACCAATTGTAGTAATTGTAAAACTTAACTTGTTTGAAAAAACTGTATCTCCACCACTTAAAAATATTTTATATTTATTTTGCTCTTCGTTAAGTGATTTACTAATTTTTGATAAATTAGTTTTAGAAAAGCTATTTTTATTACCTGATCCAGAGATAAAATAAAATTTTGGTTTAACACCTTTACAAATAAGATCAGAAATTGATGATCTAATTATTTTTTTAATAACTAAATCAGGTTTTTTAAAATCTATAAAATGATTACCTTCTGTATATGTATCAACAGAAACAACTAATCTATTATTCTTATCAAAAAATACATCGTCATTCAAATTTAGAGCACTTGGTGATTTTTTAGAAAGTTTTTGAAAGTAATTTTTTATTAATTCAAATTCATTCATTGGACGTTCTTATTTTTTTTGATATTTTATCTAATATAGCATTTAAATATTTAGTTTGACTGTCTTCTAAAAAAAAATTTGATGCATTAAGATATTCCTTAATAATTATTTTAGTAGAAATCCTAGGTTTATAAAGAAACTCAAAAATAGCTGATTTTACTATTACTTGAAAAACCTTATCTAAATTAGTTAGCTGTAAGTCTTCACTTAAATATTTATTAACCTCTTCTTTAATAACATCATCTCTTTCTAATGTGCCTAAAACCACATCTTTAATGAACTTCTTAAATCTATGTTTGGGAAAAATTAAATCTGTGTCATCATTAAAAAAATTGCCATATAATTTTTGGATAATTATAACTCTTGGACTTTGATTGGGATTATATGGAGTTCTCATTGTTATTGAGATAAGACAGATATTACAGCTTGAGCTGCTTCTCTCCCCTTTTTCTTCCTAGCTATAGCTTGACGCATATTAAGACAGGTAATAATTCCATTACCAATAGGTTTTTTATTTTCTATAGATAGTTTCATTATTGCGTCAGTTGAAGCATGAGAAATAAAGTCAAAATGTGGGGTTTGGCCTTTAATAACGCAACCAAGAGCTAAAAAAGCATCGTATTTCTTAATATTTTTTGAAATTGTAACTGGTATTTCAAAGACACCTGGAACATTGATAATTTTTATTAAACTAGATTCAGGTAAGATGTTCTTAGCACTACTAAGTAAACCTTTTGATATATCCTTATAATAATCAGCAATAACTATTAAATATTTTTTTTTCATTAAATGATCTCCTGCTTAGTAATCTTTATATCATAACCTTCTAAACCAATAACTTTTTTAAGAGATTTAGTGATTAATATCATATTTTTAATCTTTAAATCTTTAATTATTTGAGCACCAATACCATAATTTCTTATAAGTTTATCATTTCCTTTTTTATAGAAATC
>Ga0114997_10003734_pt1 | contig 11903 bp, 8 predicted proteins | sample ArcticOcean_MG_C_2_FD_87045 | JGI IMG/M metagenome (GOLD analysis project Ga0114997, IMG submission 87045) | Marine microbial communities from western Arctic Ocean - ArcticOcean_MG_CB4_136 | ecosystem: Environmental > Aquatic > Marine > Oceanic | place: Arctic Ocean: Canada Basin | collected... | reverse complement strand
ATTATCAGGTGTAGATTTTTTCATTTTTCTCATATGTTTATTCCCATTAGTTGGATTAGTTCTGCTCTATGGCTCTGCAAAGGCCACTTTTGGCAGAATTAAATTATTGCTATGAGATTGGATATAGCCAATCAATGGGCTTTCAGTGGGCCGGTACAGACGGAGCTGACATCGGCAGCGGATTCAGATGGGAGCGACAACCGGAAGGACAACTAGAAACGTCCTTCCAAGTTTATCCCACGGGGTCTTGTATCAATGGTTCCGCCCGCGTACTATATTCATGACTTCTGAAACCATCATGCCCCAAGCAGGAGTTCCTGGAATTGGATCTAAATTGCTCTGAAGATGAGAATCGCGAGTTTTAGAAACATTAACACCTCTAGAGCATCTCCCAGTATTGATGAGACCCTGCCGCCTGAAGGCGCTATTGACTGGTTTGGTGCTGCTCAGCATCCTGTTGTTATCTCCGTCCAGCGCTCTTGATTCCGAGAACTCGGTCACAGCTACCGAAGGGCGCCAATCCGAACAAACCGTGGTATCAATCGGCCCCTCGGACAGGCTGGCGGAGTTGAGGATTCCTGGAGATATAGGGGATAATGAAACGCTACCGCTCGTAATTGCCTTACATGGATTTTCCGAATATCCAGGGTATGTGTACGACTATTTCCAAGGAGTCACTAGTGCCGATGACAACAGACATCTGCTTCTGACACCGTACGGAACTGAGAACCCTGATGGCTATTACTTCTGGAATGGCACCCCGGCTTGCTGCGATTTCTACGGCCAGAACATCGATGATGTGAGTTACCTCTCATCACTCATTTCTACTGCAATAGCCGATTATGGAGCGGACCAGAACCGAGTGATGCTCATTGGCCACTCGAATGGCGGCTTCATGTCGCACAGGATGGCGTGTGATGCCGGGGATTTGCTGCATACCATCGTCAATTTTGCCGGCGCCACATACGGAGATTTCAACGATTGCAATCTTACAGGATATCCGAATATTGTCAATGTCCACGGAACCGATGATGGAACCATCGATTACAACGGCGGAGATATTTGGGGGGCGTCATACGCCTCTTCCCCAGGTGGTGCAGGATATTGGGCCGACCGCTCTGGGTGTGAGGAAACATCAACCCAGATGGGCACTATGGATCTGGTGGATGGAGATGGTAATAATGAAACAACTCAACTTCAACATCTCGATTGTGCGCAGGGTAACAGAGTAGCGCATTGGAAATTGAATGGTATCGGCCACGGACCAACATTCGCCGATGGGTCGTTGATTAACGCTGCATTCGACTGGGCATTCAACCAGCCGGTTGAGATCCAAGGATGTACTGATGGCAACGCCACCAACTACGATGAGAATGCAACGATTGACGATGGCTCGTGCGTATATCCTCCACCGCCAGTCCCCGGTTGCATGGATTCCAACGCCACCAACTACGACGGAAACGCAACAGTTGAGGATGACTCGTGTGAATACCCTCCACCGCCAGTCCCGGGATGCTTGAATGCAACTGCGACCAACTACGACGGAAACGCAACAGTTGACGATGACTCGTGCGAATACCCTCCAGCACCGGTCCCGGGTTGCATGGATTCCAACGCGACCAACTACGATGAGAATGCAACCGTTGACGATGACTCGTGTGTATATCCTCCACCACCAGTCCCGGGATGCTTGAATGCAACTGCGACCAACTACGATGAGAATGCAACCGTTGACGATGACTCGTGTGTATATCCTCCACCACCAGAACCTCTAGTGGATGATGATCCGCCAACATCTACCGATGATGGTGACGATGAGGGCCCGGTCGCCGTCGAATCTGAATCGCCATTGAAATCTGGAATTGCAGATAATATCAGCGTGCTACTCATCGCCTTGGTAGTTATCCTGGTTCTACTGTTGAGTGGTTTCGTGTTGCTTCAACGTGGTTACCGCCGCTAGAATACTTGAGTGATTACTCATTGTAAATAGCCCAATGATTCGTAGGGCTATTTCTCCACCACCATGTTTCATTGTATTCCAGCCACTCATACCCATCTGAGCCTACTTCACCCATTTGATCAAAGGATGGCACTGGGTTAACGTTGGTGGTTAGCATCTCTGATTCTGAAATATGGTCATGTGAGGTTGCACCTTTAGCTAGTGCATCACTTTGTTTTTCTGTAGGTTGCCAACCGTTAGTTTCAGTTAACATCCAAAAGCCATCATCTGAGAATTCGGTGGGTTTATCAATAGTTAAATAGGAATCAAACTTATCTGGAATTGATTCTATGGGGTCTTGATTATGCAAGTAATTTTCGTTTTGTGAATTATAAATTGGCGGGGGTGGATAATATGCCGGTACAGGATTAGAATCCGGGGAATAAGTTTGCTCAAACCCGAGATTTAGATTTGAACTAGATCTTTGCATACCTTTCTTACCACTTCTGAATGTCATAATAACCATAATAAACAAAACTAAAAACACGCCGCCGCTAATTCCGTAAATTGGAACCATGTTTCCTTGTCTAGTAAGAACTCTATCGAGAAGACTATCTGGACATCCATCGTTTAGCACCCCTATCTCACGAGGGGTTTTTGCACAATCATCATTTGAATTTTTGACACCATCTCCATCAGAATCTCTAATGGCGCTTAACAGCATATTAGTATCTGATACTGTGCGTGATAATACTAATGATTCCGATTCTGCAAATTCAGCAATAGTCCAGTAATTATTACCAAATGAAGATTCTATTCCAATATTGATGGACGGTGTTTGGTAATTGTAAATTATGATGTCAGAATATTGCATTATTTGATAATCCACTTGATCTGTTCCTGAATCTTCAACGGATGAGATTACAACAATGGATGGCATGAGATCGCCGATTTCAGCAAGGTCTGAGTTCAATGAAATATCAGTCAGACCTAGTTCATAAATTTCAATTTGATTGCCTATGTGAATGCCATCACTTTCGACATATTCTCCCCATCCTTTGTTTGTCTTTTCCTCTATCTTTACGACCTTATTATGCTCTATTGGGTTAAGCATTAAACCAGTATACTCTATACCTGCAATTCCAATTTCCAAATCGTATGATAAGGGGATTCTAATTTCTGACCAGTCCTCCATAAAATCAAGGAATTCCGAAGCACCGCTCACGCCTTGTGTACCATAATCTAATAATTCCCTAACCAAGGGATAAAGGTCGACTTCAGATAATGTGAGAAAGTCGCCTAGTACAAATGAATTAGAATAGGGGTAATCTTCGAAATATAGCGCATTATCAGAAATACTCACAAAGTCATTCCAATAGTATAAATCGACACCAAACACATCAATTGAAGGCTGTCCTGAATACACTTGCACAGATGACATCATTGGTATATCCAGGGTTTGCCATTCATTCATATTTTTTGAGTAATATTCGAATGTCAAACTCGGGCGTAAAAATATTTGATGAGTTGTATCGACGTTCTGAATCGAAAATGTGGTTGAGATTTCGTCATCGCCCCATCTTGTGTCTGTCTTAATTTCCCAGGACCCATCGGTGGCTACTTTGTAGTCATTCCTAATTCCAAGTTTGAACCAAAAGTCTAGGCCGGGGGCCTTGTAGACATCAGATTTATCCCAGATCGAAATAGAGTTCCTTGAATCGAAATCAATAATCTTTGAACTTTCCCAAGCCTCAGTTGTGCTAGAAAATGGGTCCGTTGCTTTGATAGTTTCACAATTTGTGAACCCTTTATCATAATAATCACTAACGGTTACACAGATCTTATGAAATTCTTTGTCGTGAATAAATACTGTCAAGTCGCATAGGCTTGACGATTGTAATGTCTCATCAATAAACCAGTCAAAATAAACAGCCCCGCCACCTACATCATACGACTCACATGCATCAAAATAAATTTGTTCGTGCATGAAAAGTGATTCTGCTGGCGCACCCATATTGAGACTGCCCGTAGGGCCTCTGTTTTCTGTGAGTTCTCTTTCTAACTTGAAGTCCCCCGCTCCATCGAATCGAATTACTTTTATTTTGTAATATCCGGTTTCGACTAATGTAGCAGACATATATTCAGCAACATCTTCACCTCCGTATGAGCCTTCTATTAGACCTCCATCCGGCCCATAAAGTTCTAAGTCCACATCAAAACCTACGCCATCCAAATCATCGGAATACTCTGATAATTTTAGCCAAAGGTATGAACCAATATTATCATCATTAATATAGATGTAATAATGAAAATAGTCGGAACTTGAAATACGTTCAACTGTGTAATCCTCCCATTTCTCATAATCCCCAACTGCTGTATAATCGCACTCTAATGTGTTAAAGTAAACTGTTGTGGATTTAGTTCTCAAAGGCGTATAGGAGTTATTACAAACATCGTAATCACTAACTTGTGCTGAAGCATTAGTTGGAATAAATGATAATGCGTAAAGGAGGGCCAAAAATATTGATTTCCACCGAATCTCTGTGGCCATGTTTATCGATTTGTAGGCCGGTATATAAATATAATTCAATGTTAAAATTACAAGGCGAATTGTCTTGACATAGGGCTGTTTGTGTAGATGCTGATGGGTACCCGTCGGCGTCTACCGATTAACCAGCAGAATTTGGCAACCGGTGCTATTTTTACGGCACATTAAAGAATGAGATGACGGTAAACTAATTGATGAATCCTGAGTTGTGGCTGCAAAATTTCCTAACCGCTAGAGGTTTAGGACTCGAAATGGCCCATTATGCCTTGCTGGGAATTGGTTTAATTATTCTTTTAGTGGTTTGTGTATTGGGTAATTTTGTAACAAAGAAGTTTATCATTCAAGGTATTCAGAAGTTTATCAAAAATTCTAAGAACGACTGGGATGACATATTACTCGAGAATGAAGTGTTCAATTCTTTATCGGCTCTGGTACCGTTGATTTTTATTCAATACCTTTCGGTTCCAATCTTTTCGAATTTCCCTTCCCTAATTCCGTTTGTTCATATTGCTGTAAAGGTGTCGCTGGTATTGGTGATTGCATCGGTTTTGGTTAAGGCGCTAAAAGCCTTAGAGGAAGCCAGTACAAGACTCCCTTCATTTAAAGACAAGCCGATTATGAGTTATGTCCAGCTTGCTAATATCATGATTTACGTTGTGACTGCAATCTTAATTATTGCAACTATTCTAGATAAGGATCCATTTGCGTTGTTGGGTGCTTTAGGTGCTTTAACCGCTGTACTCATGTTGGTTTTTAAGGATACAATTCTTGGTTTGGTGGCAAGTATTCAGATTTCTTCGAACGACATGGTTCGGGTAGGAGATTGGGTTTCCATGCCGAAGTATGGGACTGATGGAGATGTTTTAGAAATTACTTTGAATACGGTTAAAATTCAAAACTGGGATAAAACTATTTCCACTATTCCAACTTATGCTTTCATTTCAGACTCTTTTAAGAATTGGAGAGGGATGACGGATTCTAAAGGAAGACGGATTAAGAGGTCGCTTAACATCAACATGACGAGCATTAAGTTTTGTACGGATGAAGAAATCAGCCATTACAAAAAAGTTGAGATGTTGAAGGATTATATTGAATCGATTCAGAGTGAAATAGCAACTCACAACGACACGAATAGCCATGATAAATCATCTTTGCTGAATGGTCGAAACCTTACCAATATAGGACTTTTCAGGGAGTATGCGCATCAGTATTTATTGGCTAATGAAAACCTTAGAACGGATTTAACCTTGATGGTTCGACAATTAGAACCAACAGAAAATGGTTTGCCAATAGAGGTTTATTGCTTTAGTAATAATATCGAATGGGCGGAGTATGAAAGAATTCAAGCTGATATATTCGATCACCTTTTATCATCAGTATCTAATTTTGATCTAGAAATATTTCAGAATCCTACAGGGAAATTCGGCAGTTAAGATTTCTTACAGCGGTTCCTCTTTTAGCCGCAAAGCCAGTCGCGCTCTGTATGAGGGAGTAAAAGCGTCAGTTTCGAGACTACTATCAATATTGGATTGAATATAATTGACGTTGATAGTTTTCAGGATGGAAATACGGATATTTATATTTTTGAGTTCGATGATAACAGAACAGAAATAATAGAAATAAACTAATAACTATCAGACTCAATAATTAACTCGTCAATAGGCGCACTAAAAATCAGCTGAGATGTATCTTCAACTGCGACGATACCGCGAATATTATGTTTTTCTTGGAGTTCAACTGTTGGCAGAGCGAGTTTTACGCGAGTGTGAGCAAATGAGAGCAAATAGCCCGAAGTCACGTTCCATTCACCATCGGGTAACCACAATCCGATTGAGCCGAGTTCCGGTTGATGAACAATAACGAGGGTGGCTTGGTTTTCATCAATTTCTGCACGCACAACGCGGAGTGTAGCACCTTGTGGAATCAATTTAGTGGAAGGCTGCCAGACTTTCCATGTTTCCTCAAATGGCTGGTTATGTTCATTGGCACGCAGCTCGATATGTTTGATTTTCTTTGCAAATTCTTCAGCCTCTTCTTCGCTTAATTGATTCAAACCATCTAATAGGGTGCGCAGTCCTTCGTGCTGAAGGATGTCACTTTCTGTCATTGCAGCATTCGCCATCAAGATATGTTCGGAGAGCGTCTCGAGTTGTTCTTGGGATTCAGTTTGCAGAGCGCATTCCATTGCCTCATCGAGAACTTCCAAAGCCAAACCGGGTTGATCGATGGCCAACAAAGATTCGCCAAGTTTCATCAGGTGGACTAATGCTTGCTTTTTATCATCACAAACAATAGTGTTTGCATGATGGATGTGTTGTTCAGCAGAGTTGGTTTCATCAAGTAAATGGCGTGATATTGCAGCGCATACGAGATAGGGTAATCTCGGGGCTGAAATCAATTGTGCCTGTCTATCTGCTGCCTCAAATAATCGAGCGGAACGCTGCCATTTGGCTGAAGCCATAGCAAGAAGGCCAAGTTGGAATACAGCATGCATCTCGGCAAATAAATCGTCGATAAGTGTAGCTGACTGTAGTGCTCGCGACAGATGTAGGCGCGCGGTTTCACGTTTTCCGGACATCTTGGCCATCAAACCTAAAGCGGTCTCGGTGCGATATAAATATCCACTAAGTGCGCTGTGGACAAGTTCTGCTGCCGCCTCATCAAGTGGCGTCAACTCAAGGCCGATAGCCTCCAATACTTCGCTGAGCAGAAGGAGAGTTTCTTCGTATACTTCACCAAGATGCGCAGAGGTATTAGCCAAAGTAAGTTGGGCTAAATGTGAATCAAGCAATAGAATCGGTTGACATACCTCCGGTAAAGTGCCTAATTTTTTAAGATGATTTCCTTTAATTTGTTCCCCGGCCAATGTTCTTTGTAGAGCGCGCTTAAGATTCATTTCAGAAGCATCTGTTGGGATTGATTTCTGTGATTGGGCCCGATCTTCTATCAGTGAATCGACCATCCATGTTAATTTCGCCTGAATATCATATTCATGAACTCGGCTGATTGCATAACGCATCTCTGCAGCCCTGACGCGGCGGGATAGACTTCTCATTCGACCTTTATTTTTTGAAGAGCTTTGTGCAGCGAGGCGCTGAATGAAAGTTGAAGGAGGACATGTAGTATAGCCGAGATTAGCTTTTTGTCCAGTTGTGGTCATTTTGAAATCGTCGGTAACCAGAATCACTTCTCGGCCTTCTCGTTGAAGTTGGGATGCCAGTACCATCAAAGAAAGATCGACATCTTGCGGTGAAGCTGACTCACCAATCATTTTCGCAAGGCCTCGTATTTGCGCATCATCAATGGATATCGTATTCAATAGTGGATCAAGTTCATCTAGCACCCTCGGCTGTTTTGACCACTTTTGGAAACGAACGTTAAGAATTTCATTATGGACACCTGGTGTCACAAAAATCATCTGACTATTATTCTTGAGAACCGCGGTAATATCTTTGATAAAGGTATCAGGGGCCATCGAGCCAAGATGGATGAAACAATTGGAGTCAACAACCCAGGTCTGCGTCATGACGGCGCTAATAGGCCGGGGGTGATAGGTTTCACCATTGTTTCAAGTTAAGAAGACAATTTTCTTTCAAGGGTTTTGGCTCACAGGAGTCAATTGAGTCCCTGAGCGGACCGTACCCATGTATCTGTATATGCATACAACGGGTCCCCTTGTGTATTCCACCATTCGAGACCAACATAACAATGTTCGGTGATCTGAAGCGCCACGACAAATTATCCGCTTTAAATTATAAATGGTGGTAGTATCGCACATTATGGGGAGTTTCATGGATAAGCTGCAAACATACTATTTGCGTGGGATAGTTAACGACCCTAGAATCCTTGAAGAACTCAAGGAAGCAGGCATTTACGATCTTGATAGACCTCAAAATATATGGCATTTATTTGAATATATTGGCAAATTAATTGAGATTGAAAATTACAATGACACTGGTCTTTCGGGAGCACAGCATTTTGTGAATTGGGACCACGAAAAGTGGCCAAGCATGAATTTCATGGAGCGAGTTAAACATGCATTTTCATTATGTGATGAACGACATTGGCCTAAATCGGAGAATGATGAAGACCATGATGAATTCAACAATAAAGTAGCCAATACTTGGCATGGTTTACAATATCGTGCGTTTAGAAAGGTAATGGCTGAGAATCCTGACTGGGCAAAAGAACACTTACAATTGCATTTATTTCTTTATGATGCATACAGATTTCAAGGAGTGCCAGGAATGGAAAAATTGAATGAACCAGAGAATATATTACTTACAATTTTTGATACATATGGCGCAGAGTTCTTTCTTGAAGCAACAGGCCCTTTAGCTGAGGGTCCTTGGTATGAAAGCGTAGAAGTGACCAAAGTTTTGTATGATTCTGGTAGAATCAAGGACGCCCTTTTAGTGTGTCAAAAATCTTATGATTACTTTCCATTAGACGCTAACTATTACGAATTTGCAACTGAACTTCAATCTACGATTCAAATTCAATTCAAAATGTTGGCTGACAGTTTGATTGAGGCTCTAGAACTTGAGAAAGAGGCCTCGAAACTTAACGAGCAAATTATAAATCAGTGTTTTGCCAAACTTGCAATATCTGTTAGGGAATTGAAAACGGAAATAGACAATTCGGAGAATAATTCGAGAGAAGTTGCTGAAAGAGTAATCGAAATCGATAAAATGGTAAACGATGTTGTTGATAATTTAGACCTAATACGTAATAAGGATTTGAGTATGGAAGATAAGATTTCGGAGATAGAAAAACTCACCATACCGATTAACAATCGTAAAGAAGTTTCATCTTTGTTAAAAAATTTCCAATCACTGAGAAATGCTGAAGAAAAAGTTCTGCAGCAATTGGCTTGGTGCGATTATTTGCTGAACCGAAAGGATGCAGAAATTATGTCGGATCTTCTTTTTCTAAAACTATGTAAAACTTTAGAATCATTGTTGGTTAGTTCTGTTGTGAGAACTGATGATTTTGAGGACCTAATTAGTCATGGTAATCTCAAAGACCAAAGTGTCAATTCTACGCTTAAAAAAGCCGAAAATCATTTGAAGGCGCATTTAACAGGAACAAAAGTCTTGACATTAGGCTCAATGATTCTTGTTTTAGATGCAATAAAGAATGAGGAATGCCAAGAATGTCTTTTGTTAAATGAACTTCGTATCTCTAACCTAGATTCGCTTGATGACCTCCGAAAAGTGAAATATTTCCTTTCAAAAAAGGGACAACTTGGGAGCAAGACAGAATCAATTGTTGAAATGAGGAATTCGGCAGCTCACCCGCCAGCACCAGGTAAAGAGAATAGTATTACTTTATCTGATGTCGAGAGGCTTCGTTCTAAAATGTTAGAAGAGACCCCCAAAATCCTTCAAATCCTTCTTGAAATATTCGAAGGAAAAAAGTAATTCAGCACAGCATATAATTGGCCCTTCTGCATAGGGTGTACGACGCAAAAACAAGCATTATATCGTGAAGTGAATAAGTGAATCCATATGGTGAGAAGGGTTGTTTCATAATACCCTTGTATACAAATATCAAATCTTTAAGGGCTTGCTAAGAGCCCTTTACAGCGGTACCGTTGTATACGCATACAATCATAGGGGCCCCTTGTGCTCAAACGAGCGAGCAAACTCCTCCCGAAACTTTGTTTACTAACGAACATAGCCTAATGCATGGAGCCCGCCGAACCAATTGAGAGATTCTTGGCCGCTATAACTTCACTTTCATCTCATACCCAAAACCAATCGGATAAGTTGTTGTTAATCGAACAACGTGTAAAGCAGAAACTTGCAAGAAAACTTGAGAGAGAGATCTATTCCGCTGGATCGCAACTACTCGGTCTTCTTATGTTTGATTCCGATCTTGATGTAGCAATAGTAATCAATGATGAAGAAGACCTTCAACGGGTCTTGGAAGTCTTAAAACAATCTAATTTTGAATTCGAACCTTTCACTGATGAAATTTACAATGGCCTTCAATTTGGAGTGTGTTACTCAACCATGGAAGGTGTGAAGGTAGATGTTCAACTCCGTTCAAGACAAAACATGCTTGACCTTGAAAGACAGGTAGCAAATTTGCCAGAGTGGAGTGAAAATGAACTAAGCCTTATCCGTCAAAAGAAGATACTTGCAAGAGCCATAGGTGGTGCGACATATGTCAATTGGAAGCATGATATCTATCGAAACCATTTACCGGCTTTACTACTATCAACTCCGAGAAGAACAATCGGTGAGATGTGTCAAAGTCATAACACGCTACTACAGGGCCAATGCACGAAAAGAGCGTTCGAAGGTAAACTTTGTAATCTCCACAAAAAACGAGGCGATTAAAGATGAGTGAGACATGGCTTAACGATGCGAGTACAGAAGGTATCAACAACTCTACACTTGTGTTGATTAAGCCAGTAGGTTTGTCTCATTGGCCCACCATCAAAAAATTCATTCTCAATACTGCTCCAATAAGCCGAACCCGTCTTGTACAGGTGACAGAAACTCTTATCCAACAACACTATGATGAACATAAGGAGCAAGGGTGGTTTTCTCAATTGACAAATTACTTCATTGGTCAATATGTTTTAGCCGTTGAAATCTCTGCCGATCCGAGAAAGATAAGAAAAATTATTGGAACTACCAAACCTACTGACCATGCCAATACTGGCACAATTCGTGGTTTAATCAGCACTCTCACGCCGAGTGACACCACGATGACTGAATACACTAAGGGCATAGATAATTTGATTCACGGTGCCGACTCAGAGGAAGCCGCTGAGCGTGAAATTAAATTGTGGTTTGACTCCCCCCCTCCTATAAACCCAAATTATTTGTGTTTGACAAATCATAAACTTGGATTTAAAGGAGCAATTTCCCCATTCGTTGGCATTGAATTCGATTTGACTAGCCCTAATGTTTTGGCTAGCCACGTAACCGATCTGTTGGAGGCGATGCCATGGAATTCATCTTGGCAAAAAGCTGGAGTTTCAATTCCTAAAATTGTGGTTGGTGGATTAACGCCTGTTTCCATCATAGGCTTGCAGTACTTGACGACATACACTGGAAAGACTGCGGAGATTTGTTGGATCAATGCCCGCAGTGGAGACATGCAGACTTTTGACCTACAAACGGTGAAGAATAGAGCGAGAAGACATCGGAAATGAACCGGATTTTACGAGGGTTGACCCACACCCTTACACACATCTACCTGTCCCAAGGGCTTGTAGTGGACCAGTACTAATGCTACCCACTGTATAGGCATCTCACGCGAGGGTGAGTGCATCATGGATTTGTGATTCTTCAACCGCTTCTATTTGCTCATGGTCAATGTAGAATCTATAGGTCATTGCCGTCATAATAAGAAACGTGCCGTGTTCCCACAATTCGGTTCTATCGCCAAAGAGTATGT
>Ga0114997_10003733_pt1 | contig 11903 bp, 23 predicted proteins | sample ArcticOcean_MG_C_2_FD_87045 | JGI IMG/M metagenome (GOLD analysis project Ga0114997, IMG submission 87045) | Marine microbial communities from western Arctic Ocean - ArcticOcean_MG_CB4_136 | ecosystem: Environmental > Aquatic > Marine > Oceanic | place: Arctic Ocean: Canada Basin | collected... | reverse complement strand
CGTTACCGTTAAATGGATTATTTTACTGAATGAAAGCAAAAAAAAAGACCTTGCGGTCAATCTATTATGCTATCCAATCGGAGTGATCAGGGTTTAATTCGCGTTCTTCTCTTAACTCAATCAAGCCGATCAACTGGGCGGTATCTTCATCGCTAAGACCGTTCCGACCTTCAAGGTATAACTCGATTCCTTTTTCGTTAAGGCTGGCGATTGCGGAAGTTATTTCTGAATAAGTCATTTGATTTCTCCGATGAAGTGGTTTGTTCTTACACATATAATATATGACGTTATGTGTTAGGTGTCAACTATAAAAGTGAAAATAAACCAACTATTGTTTAGTTTAGATAGTTTTGTATTTCTGCAAACTGATCGAAGTACATTCCATCATAGGAAAAGATTTCTGTGCTTTCCATTTCTTTTCCGTCAAAATGCTTTGCTGTGATGGTGTAGGTATCTGAACCGTTATCATATTTAACGACTATGGAAACCTGATCCTTCATGAAAGCTCCGCGTTGCTTTCTACCGAAGTGCTTGAAAAATACGGTGTTGGTTTTATCACAGAACATTCCAGAGGCAGGCTTAAAAGTTTTACCAGCAAAGCGTAGGGTGCGAGGCGCGAGGGTTGAGTATTGACTATTGGTTTGTTGATTGATTGAATTCATGATTAACTCCGTTGGTTTGTCTTACACTTATAATATAACATACTATGACTTAGCGTCAAGCAAATAAACGGTTTATTTTCATTTATTTAATTGTTGTTTCCCAGCCATCAACCTCAGCCCCTTCATGACCGGATTCTGATTCAATCCGTATTAGCTCCGATTCCGAAACCTCACCGATCACCAGGACCGCGCATGTGTCAAGGTCATTAGACCACTCGTATATTATGATGGTGTTTTTACTTTCTAAAGTGATGATCATTTTATAAACCCCTTCCTTCCCAAGCGTCTTCTTCCATTGCTTCATCATACCCATTCCATTCTTTGATCAGTGCCACTTCTATTTCTTCAAGCCGCGCCGCCTCTTCTTTCGTCAGGTCTGACCAGAGAATTTCTATTTTTTCAATGATCGCTGTTTCGTTGAGGTTACAGGGGTACAGTGATTCAAGCAGGGATTTTATAGTTGAAAACATTTGATTCTCCATTGGTTTATCTTACACTTATAATATAACTCATTTTGTCTTACCGTCAAGGAACTGACAAGGAATAAATGAAAATAAATCAGATCAATACAGCGGAGCAAAACAGCCCCATGTGCAGCTTGATCCGGTGGGGTGTGTAGCCCCAATAGCTGGGTAACCGGTTCCGGTCACCGGATGGAGTCTTTCTGCTCGACCAGTAACGCATTTTGTGATACATTAAAGGGATTGTTTTAATGAAGAAAAAGACCAAAAAAGGTCTGTCCCTTGGGTTTTTCTCTTTTCGATGCCAACGGAGATTCCAGCCAGGACAGCCCTTTAAGATTGATCGGAGGTAAATCATTAAGGAAAGCTACGCCTCTATTACTTCGCTCTGCGATCATTGACCAGCCTTGAATCTGGCTTGATGGCGGTCTATCAGTACATCGATAACTACCCATCCTTCCGGCAACCAAGTTTAGCAAAACTTGGAAATAACGCTAACCCTTAGTCACATTTTCTTTTCCCTCCCTTGTTATGGTTGCATCTTGCGAGACTTTTGGTTTAGGTTTTTTCAGTCTCTGCTACCTCTTGATCGGTACACCACCGTCAGTCCTTTGGGATATTGGCAAACCCCGAATCACACCATTTTCTTTTCCCCTCCGTTGTTTAAGTTGCGTCTTGCTTACACATACAATATGACACGTTATGTGTTACCTGTCAAATTTTATTGTGGTTTATTTTCAAATTAATGTATTTAATTTATATCGTCTTATATGGTGGTATTTTCGAGCTTACTGATGTTGTATGACCGTTAGTATCACATAACACGTTAAGCTTGTTTTTGGGGTCGTTCTGACCGTTTGGCTGTTGAGCCTGAGCATCTACACAGAAAACTAAAAAACACCCCGTAGGGTGTTATTTGCTGAGCCTGAAGCGTTCTAAGCTTTTTCTAAAAGCCGCTTATCGTTTATTATCGCTGAAACCATCCCATGAATCCCATGAAAAACAAGGCTTGTAAGGCTTTGGTCTTTCGTTAAAATAAACGATCTCGCTATTTTTCTTTAGCTTGACGATGAAAAACTCTTTTCTTTTGGTTGGAGATAAACCTTCCGCGTCCCAGTATCGTCGAGCTATTAGAAAACCTTTTCCATGTTTATTAGAGATTGTTTTCATTGGCTCGATTGATTCATTTTTCCACATTTTGAACTCCGTTGGGGGGTTTGTCTTACATATATAATATCACACGTTATGTGTTAGCTGTCAAGTAAACAAGTGATTTATTTTCAAATTAAAACATTAAATATTTTAGATAGAAAAGATCAACCTGTTAGCTTCTGGCTTCCCAAAACTTATTAGCTTCATACTCAGATATAGCAAAGTTTTCGTTATGCTCACGAGCTTCTTCCTCAGCTTGATCGATGATCTTTTGAGCTTCCAACTCAAGAGCTTCTAACTCTTCTTCATCACAACCGAAATAAACCAAAGCCTCTTCAAGATCCATGTGGTTAGACGCTTCTAAAATCTCAAGGGACTCTTCAATTAATGATTCGTTTAACATGATTAACTCCGTTGGTTTGTTCTTACATAATAAATATAGCATTTTGTGTTATGGCTGTCAAGCTTTATTTTGATTTATTTTCATCCTTTTGTGCGACCAAAACGGGCTATCCTACGGATCGGATGTGGTGGTGACGTATCCCCAATAGCTACCACCATAGTCCAGAGCGGAAAATGGGCTGGTCTTGTTTGTCTGTGTAGCGTATTTTGTGTTATCCTTGACTCCTATTTCAGGATGTTTTCCATGTGGAGTTTTTTATTTCAACCTTACAAAAATACTTGTCACCTTGTTGCTCAAAGCTTTGAAGCTTCAGGGATAGGTTTTTCTCTTTTACTTCATGGTTGATAAAAGCCTGTAAGACTTCTTTTTTATCTTCCACTTGATACCAATTCATAACCGCTTCAAATTCTTCTGGCGTCATAACCAGCGTTATCGTTTCCATCATTCACATCCTAATTCTTGTTTTAATTCGCGCCACTTCGTCCAAGCTTGATCGGAGCCGATCACTAATTCCGATCCGTCAACCTGAATCATTTTCCATTTCGACAACGGGAGCAATTTCCTTGCGTACTTCTTAGCAAGCGTTTTACCCGTTCGAGATTGCGATTTCTTACCGGCTAAACCTTCTTCCAATACAATCATCTCACAATAGCCCATAACGTATTTTACGCCGGTTCCTTTGTGCTGAATGAAGCCATCCCCCAGATATTCACCCCATTCTTTTTTATTCTTTTCAGTTGATCCGTACAAGTCCAAAGATTCCGCAACTTCCAGAATTGCAAGGTCGATATCTTCAGAGGTCGCATGATCGCCTTTTCCTGTGGTCTTGGTTTCAAGCCAGTTTTTCAACTTGGCTTTAAATGAATCCTGCTTGATTGCAGATTTCGACTCTTCGACCAGTCCAGAATATTTTGACGCAATGACAAGAGCCGCGTAACGCGATCCGGTTTTTGACCTTCTAATTATTAATGTAGTCATTATTTCCCCTTAGAATGGAATGTCATTGATGATTTCTTTGGACATTCCCAAAGCTTCCCGTGCTTGACCCCTGCAAGGCTCACGCTTGTTAATGATAGCCTCAACAGCTAACCACCTTGAGATCCCGTAAAGATTGCCGCCTCCTTGCTTGCCATCATGATCAAGCGAGATCACAAGCTCAACAGCTTTTCCAAGTTTAGAAAACCATTCAGGCTGTGAGGTTGCGAATTCTTCAGGAGTAATTCCCTGTTCACAATTCGAAGACTCGCAAATCTCATAAAAAAATGCTTCTTTCAATCTTCCCATTTTATGCCTCCATTTTCCAGTTGGTGTTTCCCAAATACATTGCTTCCATTGAAAACATATCCACTTCTTCTTCTTCTTCTTCAAGAAGCTCATGTGTCCAGTTGGTGTTACCTTCATACATTGCTTCCATTGAAAACATATCCACAGGCTCTTGAGCTTCTTCTTCTGCTATCTCATTTAAAAGAGCTTGTTGATCTTCATAATCAGATGCTGCTTGAGAATCGAAGGAAGTTTCTTTAATAAGTTGATTTAACATTTTTGACTCCGCTTGTCGTTTAAGTTGCTTACTCTTATATTATATAACGCATCTTGCGCTATGTCAAGTTTTATTTGGATTTATTTACATCCAAACATTAGACGGTTCCAATTCGATTTCGTAATAATCGGCTTTGCCCATAACAGCCATGAAGTCATTAACCATCTTCATCCACTCAAAGATAGTTTCATCGACAAACGACACCAGTGCTTCATCACCGGACAATTCAGCGGTGAAGTCTTCAGTATGGGCTATTACTTCAAGGTAAAGGGCTGTAGCCCTTATAACTGTAATGTTGCCAGTTGAAACCGCATATTGAAGAGCGGTTACATCTTTGATCAAGTTGAGAGAGAAGGTTTCGTTTGTCATTTGGAACTCCGTTGTTTTTGCTTACATTATAAATATATCATAGTGAGTTATAATTACAAGTTTTATTTTGATTTATTTTCATATCCTTTAAGCCGGTGTAACCGCTCCGAAATCCGTTTTAACTTGTGGTTAACGTAGTCCCAATAGCTGGGTATGGTATCAGGATCGGTTTTTAGAGCTGCTTTGTCTACTTAAATAACACAAAATGGGTTATACTAAACCCTATTTGGAACACCCTATTTCTTTGCCAAAAAATCTTTTGCTTTCTTGTAGTGACCTTTTTCCTTCAGGTCTTTCGTGGTGAATCCACTTTTCATTCTTTTTGTCGCTCTTCGGTTGAATCGATCAACTTCTTTTCTGTTGATCCCCAATTCTTTTCTCAGAGCTTCATCATTTCTAAGAAGCTTTACCCATTGGCTTAATGTTCTTGCGCCGCGCTTTGTATTGCATCGCACACATACGACGATCAGATTGTGAACTTCATTACAACCACCGTGAGAATGACAGGTGATATGGTCAAGGCTCAAACCTCTTTCTTTAGCGGCTTTCAAATCGACTTCATCCCTTCCGCAAAGTTGACAACATCTTTTATCCAAAAAAAGAACAGCGTTTCTTTTGGTTGGGGTTATCCACTTGCCGCCAGTTTGCTTGCGGCTTGCTTTTCCGGTTCGACCAGAGGTGCAAATCTTGCAGCTACATTTTTGGGTTGGGGATTTTTTCATTTCAATTCCGTTGTTTGTTCTTACACATATATATATAGCATTGTGCGTTATACGTCAATAGCTAAAGTGAAAATAAATGAAAATAATATTTCACCAGTAATCCGCACACCGTCAAGAGGTAACGCAGTATGACATAGATGTCAGGGTCTAAACGAAGATAGGACATTATTGTCGCCGTGGAAAGAAGTGTGCCAACTCAAGCTAAACCAGCTAAAATAACACATCGTGACATAGCTGTCATGGCGCAAGTGGGGATAGAGACATTTGTGTCGTGGTTGAATTAGTAAATAGAACATTTTGCTAATTCCCCAAACACCCCAAAAAGGTCGAGCCATACAGCGTTCTCTTCCTAAAAATTTCGAGGTATGATGGCAAGGATAACACATAAAAATCGATTTTTGGGCTATTCTCGCCCGGTTAAACGCTAAATGGGCTTTTGGCTGGAAAGGTAAAATATTCTGTGTTATTTTGTTGGCACGTTCCTTGCTTAGAGATCCCCCCTTGCAAGCTTCATGCCAATTATTGCATTTTGCGTTATTGTTTTCTGAAGAAGTCTATTTAGCGATTCTATCAATTTCCATGACAGCTTGAGTCCGTTAGCAAGTTCTGTGCCAATAATACCACAATATGAGATAACCATTTTATTGATGTTGAGATAGAGGATTTTTCAAAATGGGCAAAATGAAGATCTTCCTTTATATATATAAGGAGTATAGAAGACCATCAAAAACCACCGGATAATTTACTTTGAAAATAAATGAAAATAAAGTTTGACACCATAACTCATTATGTTATATTTATTGTGTAAGAACAACCGGAGAACAAAATGTTTAATCTCAAAAACTTTTCAAGCCTTTCAGAGCAGAGCGATTACGGAATCAACCTATTCCGCGCCAACTCAAACCTTAGCCGCCTTGAAGCACTTGCCGCTTTTGAAGCCGCAATCAAAATCGTTGCTGAGCTTGGACTTACCGCCGATTCAGAAAGCCTTACCCGATTTGTTCGAGTAAAAGGAATCAAGGTTAGCCGCAAGGCAAGAATTGGAATGTTCAACCAGATGATCGCTAAAGGCTTCATCCGATAAACCCAAGGGGATTTAAAATGCCAACTCAAAAAATCAATGACCTTTTCATCAACCACATTAACAACCTCACCACCGCTTTAATGATGACGGATGAAATGTTCGCTAACCTTTCCTTTGAAGAGTTCATGAAGATTAGCCGCTGGGCTTCCTATGCTCAAGCAGATGTATTTACCTATCACGATAAAGTTGGTGATACCTTCGCTACCAAGTTGATCGGCTTAACCTATCGAGTGGATGAAAAGTTAGAGCTTAGAGAAATAAAATAATAAATGAAAATAAATGAAGATAAAGTTTGCACTATAACACATAACGTCATATCTTATATGTGTAAGCAACCTAACCACTTCGGAGTTTCCAATGACCAATTCAATCGCAAACCACATTAAGGCAATGGACAAAATCCGCGCCATGACTCGCACTTGCGCAGAAGAGTCTCGTTTCGCTATCTATACCCATATAGCCAGAAACGCCGGAATCGCTGATTTTGACGCTCGGAAAGATTTCATGACTATTGGTATGAAGAAGCCTTACATCCGTAAGAATACCTGTGCATTTGACCATGATGTTTGTGGTTATGGGGATTTTGATGATGCTTCATCTAAATTTTATGTTCATCGTGATGAAAGCGGTAATCCCGTTTAATCTCAAAAACTTTCAGAAAGTGTATCCCCTTTTATGGGGATATTGCATTTGTATATATACAAGGAGGGAAGATGCGTAAAACAGAAACCAGAAAGGCTAAACTTGCATGTATCCGCAGGATAACCAGATCGGATAAGGTAGCGGAAGAGCCAAGCTATAAAGAGCTAAACAAGCGTAACATCAAGCGGCAGATGCAAAAGAAATCTAAACAACGGAATAGAAAATGAATCATAGTGAACAGATACAGGAAATCATTTCAACCCTGCTACATGTAGCGGAGTTGAATAATAAACCATTTGATTTAGAAGACATTGAAAAGATGTTTTATCAATCATTGGCTGAGCAATCAATAGATGAAGATCCGGTGCTGATTCGATCATTTGCCTTTGCTGAGTGCCTGAATAAAATAAAAGACCTTAAGGATGAAAAGATTATATGGGTTGATTAGTGTTCTAACATAACCCATTTTGTATTACTTAATAGACCATAACCCCATCAAAACTGTACGCTATGGGGTGTGGTCTGTATTGGGGCTACGTTGTGTGGTGGTTCGGTTCGAGGGTTGCCCCGTTTTGCCCCGCTAAACGATATGAAAATAAACGAGAATAAAACTTGACACTAAAGCATGATGTGTTATAATGGTAGTGTAAGAACAACAACGGAGCTAAAAATGTCAACTCAACTTCTAAATGATTCAATCTATACAGCTATCACCGCGCCCCTATCCTATGCCATAGTCGCAGCGGCAGAAGGCAAATCAGATCGAAATCGTAGCGTTACCTTTACCATCAAGAACACTGAACGGAATACACATGTAACCTTTCGCGTTCGTCGCCCCAAAGGATTCAAGACTCTTTTGTTAGATGCTATGGTTGGCTCCGACAATGAAGACGGATTTGAGTATGTCGGTTCAATGAATCGCGGTCTATGGATCAAAGGAAAGGCTGGTGTATCTAATAAGGCGGCAACCATTCGATCAGCTATCATGTGGTCAATGAGTCGCGTTAAATCTAACTCATTGCCTTCTGGTGTAGTATTCCATCATAGCGGTGATTGTGCATGCTGCGGAAGAACGCTAACCAATCCCGATTCATTGGCTACAGGAATTGGTCCTGTCTGCTCTGGTCGGTTGGGTAATGGCTCAAAGCTTGGTAACATCAAGGGATAGACCTTTGGTGTTATGCTATACTATTCACGGAGATAAACATGGAAAATCAAACGCCAGCGGCAGATATTGCAATTGCTTTAGCGATGGGTGAGGTATTAGGGAATCTAATAACTTCCCTATTCGGATCAAAGACTGCTAAGGTCATAGAGGAACAATCATATTTAAATAAAGAGGGATATGTGTCTTTCCCTGTATCCCCTGACATGGCAGCATTGATCGTTCAGCACTGGGAAGGAACAGCGGCAACGGCGACAGGTTGCCAATGGGTAAGCACTGATAATGAAACCTCTTTGATGCTCAGGCTCAAGGCCCCAAGCGGTGACCAGTGACCACAGGGTACAGACCAATCAACCACAGGGGTACTTATACCCTACGGCGCAATGAATCAGGAAAGCTTATCATACCCACAGGGGATGAAGAGAAGGCAGAGCGAAAGACTTTCCGCGCTCGCCGTGCCCGTAGGGTTCATGCGGCTCCTGCGGTTCCTGTACCTGTGCCTGTACCTGTCCAGAGCACACAACCACGATGGAGGCAGCCGCCTAATTTCGCTAACTGGATTGGGGGTTGGTTGCGCTGCTTGGGGGTAGCTAAACCTGATGAATGGTTAGCGGATAAGATAGGGGAGGTGCATAGCCCTGCAAAACCTTTTCACGTGCTTAGTTGGCTCAAAGGTTTAACGCTTCCCTCACCTTACCGCTTCCTACAGACATGTAAGGTCATAGCCCTAATGAGCGGTAAGCCGTTATCAGATACCATAACAGAAGCGGCTGAGGCTTGCTATAGATCCACAGGGTCAGGGTATGAAACATCTATAGGGTTTAGTGATGACAGCTTGATCGATCTATCATAGATCATCATCATTAATAAATAGATTATTTTAAAATAAAACGGCGATTAAGTGGACACCGCTAACACAAAATGCTATATTGTATGTGTAAGCAAAAACACCCCACCGGAGATCAACAGTGTCTTATTCCCTCGCCGCACTTACTTCTGAACTTGGCTTCTGCAAAGAAGAACGCCGCTGGCTTTTCGGTGGTTCTAAGCGTCACGCTCACACCCTTAAGAGATTTAACCGCGCCGCTCGAAAGGCTGCAAAGCAAGACCTTCAACGCTACAGCGGTTAAGCCTTAGACCTTTTATCTTAAACTCAAGGAGGACGTTATGGAATGGTTAGAAGACAGGTTGGTTATAGCGGTCACTGATTCGATTGGTGACATGGACGTGCGGCAACTAAGGAAAACAATAAGAAGATATAGAGAAGTTTATCAAGCAGAAGACTCAACCCACAAAGAGAAGATGGTTTCTCTTTACTATATCAATATGATTAGAAGGCTTCTTCAGAAGCTACCAAGGCACTGAACTAACCACCCCTACCACCTTTTTTATTTAGATCGTTTCTCTATATACTCAGAGGCTCACCCGTAAAAAATTTTTGTTGAAAAATTGCAACCTATGGTATAATGAGTTATATGGTGATAGTTAAAAAAAATGGAGGTTGTCGCATGGATATCGTTGGTCAGGTTGGAGAGGCTTATTCTCAGTTTGGGCGTTGGTTAAATCAGGCAACCAATCGGATCGGTTTATTTCCTTATCGTCAGGTGATCGAGTTTCGAAATGGAGAATCGTATCGCCGTAAGGATTTTGTGCTTGAGACTCAATTGGAAGAGCATTTGTTCAGGAGGTTATTTAAAGGTCACAAGGTCGAGTACAGCGAAAATGGAACATGGAAAGACTATAGATTTCGCATGAAAGGAAATTACAATCGTTTGGTTTTTGTATCTACGGGTTATCGTTGTATTGGTGAGTCAAAGAAAGATGTGCGGTATCTATGATTTTCTGTGTTTCTGGTTTTGTATTTCACACCATCCTTCGATTGATTCACAATTGGGAAGTGGATCGGTTCTTGCATGATTCATTATTGCCAATAGATCTTCCATTAGGATTTCTATAGTGTGTCCGATGTTACCGCATTTCTTGCATTTTCTGGCTCTGACTCTGAAATCGTTTGAGTACCATATTAACGATGGTTCAACAATGGATATTAGAGCTTTTCGTTCCCTATTGTTACCATGCGCCGTATTTGTTACAGCCCATCGATCATTTCCGCATCTGGTACATTGCATTGTGTGGTATCCTTGTTTTGTCAATAGAATATATAGGAAAATATTATGATCAGCCAATATAAAGGTTTAGTGAGCGGTTTAAATGAAGAGTATCCAATGATCGGGCAGGCTTTGGTTCACCACCGGAACACGCGTGGAAAGGCGATGAGTTTCAAGGATTATCCTTATCTTGCGTCACTATATGCGGAGTTGCCGGATGAAGGTGCTGATATCTGTAAGGCTGTCCAGACCGGTTTATCTGAGCTTTTTATTTGTTTGGCTCTACATCATGCAGGTTGGAAGGGTCGCATTGTTGCTTACATTCTTCCGACCTTTGGAGCACGTGATCGTTTTGTCGCTCAGCGGATCAACAGGATTCTTTTGGCTTCTGAAGGTTACCGGTCTTTGCTTCCATCGAATCGGGAAGGTACGAGATGGGATCATGGTAATAACAAGTTGAAGCGGTTTGGAAGTGGATCTCTTCTTTTCCTTGGCTCAAACACTACGGTTGACTTTGTGGAGTTTTCAGCGGATAGTTTGATCATCGATGAATTCGACCAGTGCGATCCAAGCAACTTAGCAAAAGCGCGTGATAGATTAAGGGCTTCAACCGATCCGAAAATATACCGGCTGGGAAATCCTACGCTTCCGAATATTGGTGTTTGTAAGTTGTTTGATGAAGGTGATCAGCGGCTTTGGTATACGATTTGTGATCGGTGCGGTGAATGGCAAAGTCTGGATTGGTTTGAAAATATCGTGATGAAGGATGAAAAAACTGGGTTTTGGATTCCTCGTGATCCGGTTGGTCAGGGTGTCGATGTTGATCGGCTTAAATCTGAGATTAGACCTTCTTGTCGAAAGTGTAAACAGATTTTTAATCGAAGCAATAAAGGTGCTTGGGTTGAGTCGTATAAGGAACGGGAAAGAAGATCATACAGAATAACGCGGCTTGATGTTTTAAATGAGAGCTTAACCGACCTATATAAAGAATGGATGTTAGCACAAGGGAATCTAAACCGGCTTTCAACTTTCTACACTTCCGTTCTTGGTCGCGGCTTTGAGTATAGCGGCGCAAGGCTCGGCGGCGATGATCTCAGAAAGTGCGCTGATCGTGGCGATGATCTGGATTATGGCGGTGGTGATCACTATAAAGATTTAGTTGTTGTTATGGGTGTTGACGTTGGATCGGTTTTGAATTTCTCGATTTCCATAGCTGAAGAACAGGAATTGGAAAATGGAGATACGGAGGTTTTAAGGAAAGCGGTTTTGATCGGTGCTTGCCGCCATTTTGAAGAGCTACAGGATTTAATTCTGAGATACCACATAAAAAGCCTTGTGATTGATTCGATGCCTGAAACTCGGAAATGTCAGGAGTTAAGGGATTGGTCAAACAGGGAGGGGGTAGGTTGTCAGGTTTGGTTAGCTCGATTCCATCCATCTGCACGGGTGACGCATGAAAGCTACGGAAGGAAGATGAATTGGCGCGATAGGGTTGTAACGGTTGATCGGACTCAAATCATGGATGCAACCTTTGAAGAGATCAAAAACGAAAAGCGAATCTATCCACAGGATGTGTTTACTGTTCTTGGTTGGAT
>Ga0114997_10003728_pt1 | contig 11911 bp, 9 predicted proteins | sample ArcticOcean_MG_C_2_FD_87045 | JGI IMG/M metagenome (GOLD analysis project Ga0114997, IMG submission 87045) | Marine microbial communities from western Arctic Ocean - ArcticOcean_MG_CB4_136 | ecosystem: Environmental > Aquatic > Marine > Oceanic | place: Arctic Ocean: Canada Basin | collected... | reverse complement strand
TGGAAAATTTTGATGATTTCAAAAAACAACATCCTGCTTTTGGATTTTTGGAAAAGAAAAACATGATTAAAGATGGTTTATCTGCTCCATTACACCCAGGTGCAATTAAATATTATAAAGAAGCTGGATTAATGTAATCCAATTTCTTAATTAAATTAAAAGGCCCGATATATTTATCGGGCCTTTTTTTTGTTATAGAGTATCTTTTTAAAAATGAATCAAAGTATTAGCGATCAAGTAGAAAGTAAGATTAACGATGACCTATCACCAACTAAAAATCTTACTGGTTTACATTTAAAAATTGTTGCAACTATAGCAATCATTTGGTCTTTATTTCAGCTTTGGTACGCTTCCCCATTTCCTTTCATGTTTAATATTGGAATGTTTAAAGGACTTCCTGCTAGAGCAATTCATTTGGGCTTTGCTTTAACTTTAGCTTTTTTAATTTACCCAGTTTCTAAAAGAAAAAATATTTCAATATTTGATATTTTAATTAGTTTTATAGGTGCTTTTTGCTGTCTATATATTTATTTCTTTTATGATCAGCTTGTTGATAGAGGTGGTATTCTTTTAAATATCACACTTGGAGAAAGTTTTAATATACCAATTGAATTGATTATTGGAAGTTGTGGAATTTTAATATTACTTGAGGCAACCAGAAGAGCAATTGGTTTGCCCTTAGTTATTATTGCTATTTTTTTTTTACTTTTTTCATATTTTGGTAGGTACGCACCAGAAATAATTTCTCATGGTGGGCTTTCGTTAAATAGATTAGTTGGATTTCAATGGCTTGATCAAGAAGCTATATTTGGAATTCCAATAGGTGTTTCAGTAGATTTTATTTTTTTATTTGTTTTATTTGGTGCACTGCTTGAAACAGCCGGCGGAGGCAAATATTTTTTGGATTTAGCTTTTGCTATGGTTGGAAAAATGAGGGGAGGACCCGCAAAGGCAGCAATTTTAGGGTCTGGAATGACTGGTTTAATTTCAGGATCTTCAATTGCAAATACAGTTACTACAGGAACTTTTACAATTCCAATTATGAAAAAAACTGGTTTTTCTAAAGAAAAAGCTGGAGCCATAGAAGTTTCATCATCGGTAAATGGTCAATTAATGCCTCCTGTAATGGGAGCTGCAGCCTTTGTAATGGCAAGTTTTATTGGAGTTACTTATTTTGAGATTGTTAAGCATGCGTTTTTACCAGCAATTATTTCTTATGTTGCGCTGTTTTATATTTCTCATCTTGAAGCTTTGAAACTAAATTTAAAGGGTATGGATGCTGCTGATGTCCCAAATTTAAAGAAAACATTTTTATCAGGCTTGCACTTTTTAATACCTATTTTTGTTTTGATATACATGCTTGTTTATCTAAGATTTACTGCTTCATATTCTATATTTTATGCAACGATTGCATTAATCATTGTGAACTTAATTTATATAATAATTAAAAATTCTGACTTTAAGGAAGCACTCAAAACTTGGTTTAATCAAACTATAGTTGGCTTTGAAAAGGGTGCGTTGAATATGGTTGGTGTTGGAATAGCAATAGCAACAGCTGGAATAATTGTAGGAGCTGTTGGTTCTACGGGTTTAAGTACAAATTTAATTATAGTTATAGAATTTATAGCAAAAGATAATATTGCTATCTTATTATTTTTAACAATAATTTTATGTTTGTTACTTGGAATGGGATTACCAACAACTGCAAATTATGTTGTAGTAGCTTCATTGATGGCAACAGTTTTAGTAGATGTAGGAAACGCATCTGGCTTTATTTTTCCTCTTATAGCAGTTCATTTGTTTGTATTTTATTTTGGCCTAATGGCTGATGTAACACCGCCTGTTGGTCTTGCATCATACGCAGCTGCAGCTATTTCTGGAGGAGACCCACTTAAAACTGGCTTACAGGCTTTCTGGTATAGTTTAAGAACAGGTATTCTTCCAATCGTTTTTCTCTTTAATCATGAATTATTATTAATTGGCATCGTAAATATTTGGCACGGGTTATTGGTAATTATAACATCCTTAATTGGAATATTGGTCTTTACTTCGGCAACCCAAGGCTGGTTTATAAATAGATTAAGATGGTATGAAATAATAGTTTTTCTATTAATTTCTATTGCTTTATTATCACCTGAATTTGTACTCAATAAATTTTATCCAAAATATAACTATAAAGATATAAATGAAATTCATTTAGTAAAACTAGATGCCAATAAAGAAACTCGCTTTAAAGTTACTCGTCCAAGTGAGTACGGAGAAAGGTACAAGTTATTTGTGATAGAAAAAAATACTTACGAAGCGGAATACACCTTAGAACAATATGGAATTACTTTAGTTAAAGAAGAAAATAGAATTTTTGTTGATAACTTACGGTGGAATGGAGTTGCTAAAAAAGCTGGTTTCGAAACAGGCGATATTATAACTGAATTTAAAATAGAGAATTTAGACAGGCCCAATAAAGGAATTATTTATCCACTGGCAATTTTACTGTTAATTATATTTGGATATCTAAACTTTCAAAGAAAAAATTAGTTTTTTTTATATTTTACCATAGCAGAGTTGGCTAATATTAAATTAGGATCTAAGAAGATTTTAGATGATTTAATTTTTTTAAAAGATTTAAAAGCAAAAATTGCAATGGGTAATTCAGTACAGCCGAGTATTATTTTTTTACATTTCATTTTTATTAAATAATTAACTGCAGAGCTTATAATTTTTTCCGCAGATTTAATATTACCCATCTTCACATATTTGATTGCTCTGTTAACAGATTTTATCTGTAGATTTTTAGTTGGGTTAATTAATATAAATTTTTTATTGAATAATTTACTGTATATACCAGTTTTTAGTGTACCTTCGGTCGCAAGAAGTCCTATTTTTGAGTTTTTTTTGGATTTTTTTTTTGTATGTTGAAAAACTTCATTTGGCATATTTATTATTGGAATCTTAATTTTTTTTTGTAAGTCATCATACCAGTAATGAGCGGTGTTACATGGTATAACAATAAACCTACACCCACTTTTTTGAAGAGAAAGACATCCTTCAATTAAACTTTTTAAAACTTTATTATATTTTGGTAAGTTTTTTGGTTTTCCCGAACTATTTGTTAATAATTTTGTATGAACGCCGATTGATTCTGGTCTTCCTGGTATATTTGATTTATTATATAAAATAAAAAGGGGATATTTTTGATCAATTTTACCTCTATTAATCATTGCTAATTTGTTGCAGAAATCTAACCCTGCTTGCGTGCCCATACCACCCAAAATACCAATCATAATATTTAAATTTCCTTAAGTTTATTTAGTGTTATTCTTCAAAATAGGTTCGTTGATACCTCTCATGAAAACTAAAATTAAGCAACCATTTTTAGTATAAGAAGAGTGTGTGGTGCCAGGATTAAAAGTTACTAAGTCTCCTTTTTTAAAAATTTTATTATCAGGATCAATTAATTCTCCATCTAACATTAAAAATTCTTCATAATTTGTATGTTTGTGAGCTAGGCTTTTTGCTCCAGGATCCATCTTTAAAATATAGCTTCCATGACCATTTTCAGAATTATAACTTACTTTGTGCCAGCTCATTCCTGGTATAGATTTGCCATAAAGATCAAAAGGTTTAAAGCTTACATTAAATGGATCTGTTATTTTTCTGTTACTCATATATAAAATATTAATTATAAATTAATAGTAATTATGCAAGATATATTCATAGGAGATATAGGCAAAGGATTTCCTTTAGTATTAGTTCATGGGTTTTTAGGATCTACTGATATGTGGAAACCACAAATTGATTATTTTAAAAATAATTATAATGTTATTACACCAGCTCTACCAGGTTTTGGAAAAAGTAATAGTGTTCAATCATGTGATAGCATTGAATGTATGGCAAAGGCAGTTCTTCAAGGATTAAAAAAAAAAGAAATAAAAAGATTTAATTTACTTGGTCATTCAATGGGCGGAATGGTAGTTCAGGAGATGGTCAAATTAGCAAAAGAACGTATATCCAAGTTAATTTGTTATGGAACGGGTCCTATTGGAAATATTCCAAGTAGATTTGAAACAATAGATGAGTCTAAAAAAAAAATGAAAAATAATGGTTTAGAATTTACCTCAAATAGGATTGCCAAAACATGGTTTGTAGAAGGAGATAAGGCTAAATATTTTTACCTATGTTCTGCAGCTGCAAAAGAAACATCCATTGAAACAGCTATGAATGGCTTTATTGCTATGAAAAATTGGAGTGGTCTAAATAACTTAAAAAATATTAAAAATAAAACATTAATTATTTGGGGTGATAAAGATAGAGTTTATAATTTTAATCAAGTTAAAATTTTAAAAGATAATATTCCCGATAATGATTTAAAAATTATAAAAGGGTGTTCTCATAATGTACATTTAGAAAAACCAAATGAATTTAATGAGTCTATAGATAATTTTTTAAAAAAATAGTTTTAACCACCAGGCCCTAAGTTTAAAGGTTTAACTTTTAAAATTTTCCAAATACCCGAAGCAGAAGTAATAATTTTATTATTACATTTCAGTTCACAAAATAAAAAAACGAGAGTATTTGTTTTTTTTAGAATTTTAGCAGAACCAATTACTTCATCATCTATTTTAGAAGCACCAATGAATTTTAGGTCTAGCGAAATAGTTACACACGGTGCATTACCAGCTGCTCTATGAGCAGCTGTTCCAGCTCCAGCATCTATAAGTGCAGATAAGTAACCACCATGAGTTATGCCAGCAGCATTAAGATGATTTTGAGTAATTATTGATTTAAATTCATATTCTGTTTCAGAGATATTTCTAAATAAAACACCACCGTTATGTTTCATAAAACCAGGTTTAATGCTTATTTGTTCAAATTCTTTAGACATAAATTTTTATAATATAAAAGTTAAAATTAATAAAACTATAAAAATAATTATAAAAAAATATATAACTGATTTTTGCAATGATGATTTTAACACCCAATCTAACATTTTTTTATTTCCTTTTTGGTGGACCGCCCAGAATTCGAATCTGGAGTCTCCCGGTTCGTAGCCGAGCGCCTTATCCAATTTGGCCAGCGGTCCCTAATTAAATAATCTATCCAACGTAAAAAAGATTTTAGTTTAACTTAGAAATTCTATAAAGAGTTATTTTTAAAGTTTTTATTAAGTAAGACTCTTTGTACCCAGAATCTTGCATCTAAACTATGTTTATTTTTTAAAATAACTATTTTTTTTAGTAGAATTATAAACATTTTGTAGAGGTGACATATAAGGTTGTCCAAAAAATGCTTCAAATGTGTTAAAAATATATAAGATATATTTATTTTTAGGTATATAAATCGATTAAAAATAATGAGTGAAAAATTACTTGTTCCAGATATTGGAGAATTTGAAAAAGTTGAGGTTATTGAGCTTTTAGTAAAGACAGGTGATCAAATTAATTTAAATGATCCTGTTGTTACAATAGAAAGTGATAAATCTAGTGTTGAAATTCCCTCAACAGTTTCTGGAAAAATAAAATCTGTAAATGTTAAAGTGGGTGATAAAGTTTCCAAGGGAGATCTGTTGTTAAATATTGAGTCTTCAAAAAATGCACCTGCAGAAAAAGTGATTCCTAAAGATACAGAAAGCATTATTAAAGAAGCAGAAGTAGTTTTAAAAATAGAAAAAAAAAAAAATTCTGAAGAGCAACCTATTAAAAATCAAAAACAAAAAATAACCCAGGCTACTAATAAAAAAGATATTGACCCCTTAGAAACTCAAGATTGGGTAGACTCAATGTCAGCTGTACTAAAAAAAGATGGAAAGCACAGAGCACAATATTTAATAAAAGAATTAATTGATTATTCATATAAAGAAGGATCAGATTTAGTATTATCTAGAAATACACCATACATAAATACGATATCTCCTGAAACTGAAACTAAATCTAAAGGTGATCAAAATATTGAAAGAAGAATTAGATCTTTAATAAGATGGAATGCAGCTGCAATGGTGGTAAGAGCTAATAAAAAGTTTCCAGAACTGGGTGGACACATAGGCACTTTTGCATCCGCTGCTACACTTTATGATGTTGGCATGAATCATTTTTGGAGAGCTAAAAATAATAAATTTGGTGGAGATTTGGTTTATTTTCAAGGCCATAGTGCTCCAGGTATATATGCAAGGGCGTTTTTGGAAGGTAGACTTGATGAAAAACAATTAGATAGTTTTAGACAAGAAGTAAAACAAGGTGGACTTTCTTCTTATCCACACCCTTGGTTAATGCCTAATTTTTGGCAGTTCCCAACTGTTTCAATGGGTCTAGGACCTATGCTGGCAATTTATCAAGCCAGATATATGAAATATTTAATTAATCGCGGATTAATTAAAGATGAAGGCAGAAAAGTTTGGGCTTTTCTTGGTGATGGAGAAATGGATGAACCAGAGTCTTTAGGTGCAATAGGATTAGCAACAAGAGAAAATTTAGATAATTTAATTTTTGTGGTTAACTGTAATCTACAAAGATTAGATGGACCAGTTAGAGGTAATGGAAAAATTATCCAAGAATTAGAAGGAATTTTTAGAGGCGCAGGTTGGAATGTTATTAAGGTAATTTGGGGTTCTTACTGGGACTCTTTATTAGCAAATGATAAAACGGGTCATCTAGTTAAAGTTATGAATGAAACAGTTGATGGTGAATATCAAGCAATGAAAGCTAGGGATGGTTTGTACGTAAGAGAGAAGTTTTTTGGAAAATATCCTGAGACAAAAAAATTAATTTCTAGCCTATCAGATAAAGATATTTGGAGATTGAATAGAGGTGGTCATGACCCTCATAAAGTTTATGCAGCATATGATAAAGCTATGAAAAACCAAGGCAGCCCAACAGTTATTATTGCTAAGACAATTAAAGGTTATGGGATGGGTAAAACCGGTGAAAGTGTTAATACTTCTCACCAAACTAAAAAATTAGATGTAGATGATTTATTATATTACAGAGATCGTTTTGATGTTCCTTTAACAGATCAACAAGTAAAAAATATTGAATATTTCAAACCAAACGAAAAATCTCCTGAAATTAAATATATTAAAGAAAGAAGAATGAATCTTGGAGGCTTTCTACCAGAAAGAACAACATACGCAAAGTCTATTAAAGCACCTAGTAAAGACATTTTTGATTTTATGAAAGCATCAACTGGTGAAAAAGAAATGTCTACCACTATGGCAATGGTTAGAATGTTTACCAATTTATTAAGAGATAAAAATATTTCACCAAGATTGGTTCCAATTATACCTGATGAAGCAAGAACTTTTGGAATGGAAGGTTTCTTTCAAAAAATAGGAATATATGCACACGAAGGCCAAAAGTACGAACCTGAAGATTCAGCACAATTAAGTTCTTATAAAGAAGAAAAAAGTGGACAGGTGTTAGAAGAGGGAATCAACGAAGCTGGAGCAATGTCATCATGGATTGCAGCTGCAACAGCATACACAAATCATGACATTGAAATGATACCAATTTATATTTTTTATTCTATGTTTGGTTTTCAAAGAGTGGGTGACCTTGCATGGGCAGCCGGAGATAGTCAGGCTAGAGGTTTTTTAATTGGAGCTACAGCAGGAAGAACCACGTTGGCAGGTGAAGGTTTGCAACATCAAGATGGGCACAGCCATTTAATAGCATCTACTATACCAAATTGTGTATCTTATGATCCTACTTTTCATTATGAGCTTGCAGTAATTTTTAGAGAAGGTCTAAGAAGAATGCATGAAAAAAATGAGAATGTTTTTTATTATATAACGACCATGAATGAAAATTATTCACATCCAGCTATGCCAAAGAATCAGAATTGTGAAGAAGGTATTTTAAAAGGAATGTATAAAATTAAAGAATTTAATAAATATAAGAAAACAAAAATTCAACTTTTAGGATCAGGCACAATATTAAGAGAAATGATGGCAGCTGCAGAGATACTTCAAAATGATTATCAAATAGACAGCGATGTTTGGAGTGTTACTAGTTTTAACGAATTGAGAAAAGATGGAATGGAAGTTGAAAGATATAATCTTTTAAACCCAGGTAAAGAGCAGAAAGTTTCATTTGTAGAACAGTGCTTAGAAAAAACAGAAGGACCAATTATGGCAGCTTCTGATTATATGAGAATGAATTCAGATCAAATTAGGCCTTACACAAATAAAAGCTTTTATTCCCTAGGAACAGATGGTTTTGGAAGAAGTGATACTAGAAAAAATCTTAGAAAATTTTTTGAAGTTGATAAAGAGCATTTAGTTGCTTATGGATTAAGTGTGTTAGCAAAAGAGCAATTGATAGCTTCAAAATATGCAAAGGAAGCTATTAAAAAATACAATATTGATGGCAGTAAACCAATACCCACAAAGCTATAAGATGTCAGACAAAGAGATTAAAGTTCCAAATATTGGTGAATTCAAAGACGTTGAGGTAATTGAAGTATTGGTCTCAAATGGACAATCAGTATCAAAAAATAGTCCACTTATCACAGTAGAAAGTGACAAATCTAGTGTTGAAATTCCATCTTCTTTTGAAGGAAAAGTTAAGTCATTAAATGTTAAGGTAGGAGACAAGGTTTCAGAGGGAGACGTTATATTAATTCTAGAAAGCAAAGAAGAGACTAAGAAAGAGTCTAAACAGAAAATAGAACAAGTAAAAACTGAACCTCAAAAAGAGACAATTGTTAAGGATACGCTAAAACAAAATATTAAAGAAAAGAGCGTATCAGGAGTTTCTGCCGCTAGTCCTAAGACACGTAAATTTGCAAGAGAACTTGGTGTAGATATTAATCAAATTTCTGGAAGTAAAAGACAGGGAAGAGTTGTAGAAGATGATATAAAAAATTTTATACATTCAAAAATAAATAAAATTTCAGAAGAAAAAGAAATTCAACCAAAGAAAACTACAAGTAAATTTTCTCATTCAGATTTTGGAGAAATTGAAATTAAAGAAATACCAAGAGTTAAAAAATTGGCATCAACTTATTTGGTAAACTCTTGGACAACAATACCTCATGTAACCAATCATGACGAAGCAGATATAACTGAAATGGAAGAGTTTAGAAGCTCTCTTACAGACATATATACCGGTGAAAAAAAAAAAATTACCTCATTAGCATTTATAGTTAAAGCTTTAGTTGTGTCTTTAAAAAAATTCCCAAGTTTTAATTCATCTATTGATGATATTGAAAATGGAAAGATCACTATGAAAAAATATTTTCATATTGGCATAGCGGTAGATACTCCACATGGGTTAATGGTACCAAAAATAAGAAATGCCAACAATAAAAATATTAGCCACATAAGCAACGAGTTAAAAACAGTTAGTGAACAATGTAAAAATTTAAAAATAGACAAAAAGGAATTTTTTGGAGGATCTATGACGATTACTAGTCTTGGAAGTATTGGAGGTTCATTTTTTACTCCAATAATAAATTATCCTGAGGTTGCTATTTTAGGAATAGGAAAAGCAGAAAAAAAACAAATTTATATTAATGATAAGTTTCAAACAAGAACTATACTTCCACTATCATTATCTTATGACCATAGAATAATAGATGGAGCTGAGGCTGCAAGGTTTAATAATGACCTAAAAAAAAATCTTGGAAAAAACTTCGCTTATAAATTAGCTGTATAAATATTTAGATGTCTAAAACAGTTTCATTATTAAGCGCATTACTTTGTACTTTTATTTGGGGAACTACATTTATTGCCCAAGATACTGGTATGGATGATATTGGTCCATTTACCTTTAATGCCGTTCGGTTTTTTGTAGGTTTTTTGGCAGTAGCACCCTTGGCTATTATTTTTGAAAAAAAAAAAATTAAAAACTCTTTAAATAAAAATAAAAAAACATTTTTCTATTTAGTTATTTTGATTGGGACATCTCTTTTTTTTGGATCGACGCTTCAGCAGGTTGCTTTAATTTATACAGATGTAGCTAATGCAGCATTTTTTACTATTTTTTATGTACCAATGGTTCCGTTTATTATTTTCTTTATGTATAAAAAACCTATTCATTGGAGCATTTGGCCTTCAGTTTTTCTTTGTGTAATGGGAGGATATCATTTAACTAATTTTTATAACGCAACTGTTAGAATTGGAGATACACTTGTTATAATTGGTGCTTTTTTCTGGAGTACACATATTATTTTTACAGGTAAGATTATCAACAATTATAATCTTCCATTAACAATAGGTGCAATCCAAAGTTTAATTGTTTCTCTATTATCTTTAATTCTAGGATTAATTTTTGAAGATTTTATTTGGTCAAATATTCTTAAAGAGAAATTCCAAATTTTATATGCTGGTATTTTATCTGGCGGTCTTGCTTTTGTTTTACAAATCTATGCACAAAAAAATATTTCTCCTGCTCCATCAGCAATAATATTTTCTTTAGAAGGAGTTTTTGCAACAATTGCAGCTTGGTTATTGTTAAATCAGATTTTAGATATAAATAACCTATTTGGATGTTTATTTATTTTATTTGGAGTTTTATTTTCTCAATTAGTTCCAACTTTAAAGAAAGATTAATTATATATTATTGCAAATAAAACTAAGCTAAGAATAATTCTATATAATACAAAAAAATTTAAAGTAAATTTGTTTACATAGTTTAAAAAAAATTTAACTGTAAAATAGGAAAATAAAAAAGAAAGAGTTATTGCAATCAATACAAGAGAGTTAAGTTCGAAAGTTTCTTGAAAAATATCTTTCAAGCTAAGTGCACTTGCACCAGTTAATGCCGGGATAGATAACAAAAAAGAAATTTTACTTGAGTCATATCTATTAAATTTTAAAAATCTTCCAGCAGTTATAGTTATTCCAGCTCTACTCACTCCTGGTATTAAAGCAAGAGTTTGAAATAAACCTATACAAAAAATTGTTTTCAGGTTTAGATGCGACCTTATACTTTTATGAAAATTATTTTTATCTGCAATATATAAAACTATTCCAAAAATTAAAGTAGTCCATGCAATTGTTTTAATATCTCTTAATAAATAAATAAATTCAGTACTGTAAAGAAGATATCCAATTATTATAATTGGGAATGATCCGATTATAATTAAAGTCATTAATTTTTGATTATTTTGTATATCTAACAAATCTTTTCTGAAATAGAATATAATAGCAAATAGTGATCCTAAATGTAAACTTACATCAATCAGCAGTGAGCTTGATTTAAACTCATATAGCGTAGAAACAATAATCAAGTGAGCAGAAGAACTTATAGGTAAAAATTCTGATACACCCTGAATAAGAGATAGAATTAATATTTCAATAAGATTTGACAGCATTATTTATTCCTTCGTAACTTAAATATTCCCTAAATAAAACAATTCCAAGGCAACATAAGAGCTATGCAAAATATTAAAATTATTAATAATAAAGGGTTTTGTAAATTATAGGTCATACAAGTTGACCTTGTTTTGCTTTTATTAGCTAAAATCATAATATATGCTAAGAAATTAGAGAGCAAAATATGTCTGATAAAATGCTAAAATTTGTAAAAATAGGTAAGCAAACACCACCTAAAAGAGATGTTGTAAATAGAAAACAGGACTTTAATGAAATTTATAATGATTTTATTCATCAAAAAGCCAGTGAGCAATCTAGCAGATGTTCACAGTGTGGTGTACCTTTTTGTCAAGTTCATTGTCCATTGAGCAACAATATACCAGATTGGTTAAAACTTACTGCAGAAGGAAGATTAAAAGAAGCTTATGAGCTGGCACAAAGTACAAATAATATGCCAGAAGTTTGTGGAAGAATATGTCCACAGGATAGATTGTGTGAAGGTAACTGTGTCATAGAACAATCAGGACATGGGACAGTAACTATAGGTTCAGTTGAAAAATATATTACAGATAATGCATGGGAACAAGGATGGGTTAATCCTAT
>Ga0114997_10003726_pt1 | contig 11916 bp, 14 predicted proteins | sample ArcticOcean_MG_C_2_FD_87045 | JGI IMG/M metagenome (GOLD analysis project Ga0114997, IMG submission 87045) | Marine microbial communities from western Arctic Ocean - ArcticOcean_MG_CB4_136 | ecosystem: Environmental > Aquatic > Marine > Oceanic | place: Arctic Ocean: Canada Basin | collected... | reverse complement strand
TTTGCTACTCAAAATGAAGTACATGATTTACCAGTACATGTTAGAAAACCAAAATCGCAGGTTGCTATTAATAGAGAAGAAGTCGGTGACGCATTAAATATGAATACTTTTGAAAAACCCGAAAACTCAAAATCTAACTTAGACCGAAAACGCTTCATAGATAAAGTAAGACAAAGATGGTTTGGTAATCCAACAGGAAGGACACAAGAAGAAAGACAGGGTATGATGGGCGATTTTAATGATTTTGAAAATCGTGTATATCCATTCCTGCGTGATAAACGGAAAGAGGAACAGTTAGCAAATGCACCTCCGGCATCTCCGGCATCTCCGGCATCTCCAACTCCATTAAGAACAGTTGATATGAATAACCTAACTCCGATGCAACAACAGATGATTGATGCAGGTGCTAAAATTGTAACTGATGCATTAGGCAATCAAGACTTAAAATGGGCAAGTGAACCAATGGACATCGCTATGCGGTTGTTGAAGAGCGACGATGAGAGAGAGAAACTTGCTAATTATTTGGGTAAATACGGGTTACAAGATTATTTAGATGAAGGACTTTTTGGTATGAGGGGTGAAGGCGTAACACCGTTCCATAGAATGAGTGATAGACAAATTAAACTTCTTAGTGGTATATGCTTCAATCATGGAACTGATGGGCAACCTACAAAGTATTCATATTGGCGAGATGAGTTCCAAGAAGCAGGTCATGATTACACCAGTGAAGTACTCATGGGTGATGGAATGGAACATATACCGGATGAAGCATATGATGAACTAACTCACTACTATCAACACTTCAATGATGCAGTTGAAGAATTACCCGGAGGGCCGGTAGTGCAACAAGGCGAAATAGGATGGGATGAACAACAGGCTTTGATTAATCCTCAACCCGGCGACCCACCAAGCCCACTGACTCATCCACACGATACCGCTCAACAGCGCATGCAAAATGAATATCCACATTGGGGTGAAGATGAAGATTCATTTAGAGAACACTATGGTATTCATCATGATAACAGACAGTTCACACCCCAAATGGATGATGAGAGTTGGCGAGATTCAATAGAAACAGGTGAACCAATGGACATAGCCTATCAGTTATTGAAAAATTGGGAAGAAATACCACCCTGTCCTTATTGCCAAGGAACTGGTGAAGACCCTAACGAAGAGGGGCAACCGGAAATTGGTATTGACCCCGGAGAATGCGAACCTTGCGATGGAACGGGTAAGGCTTTGTTTTCCGAAGAGCCTGTGGTTCTTGATGAGAGAGGTATGCCAATTGAAGATGATACTTGGCGAGATTCTGTTGAAACAGGCGAACCTATGGACATCGCTATGCGGTTATTGAAGGAAAGTGTACATTTAACCCACAACGAAGATTTACCGCACCAATTTTCACAGGACATAGCCAACCTTGACAACCGCCACGAAATCGCACCAACAAAAACCGGCTCGGCAATTAACAACATCCATCCCAATATGCTTCGCACCATTCAACTAATGGCTGAAAACTACCAAGATAATACCCCAGTACAAGAAGAAGTGTACGAGCCGCCTACTTACTTTTAATGAGGGTCAGTTATGGGCGAAGTAAAATTAGTTGATATTATTTTAGCACTTATTTTATTTCCTACTGTGTTAGTAGCGTTGCCTTTTGTTTGGGTCGGCTTTCAAGTTAGTAGGGCTTACTCCAAAGTAAGGCTTCCTCAATTTTACAAGTAGTACATCTTTTAACTACATTAGGTGTCTTGCATTTACGACAAACAGTAGCGAATCTTATACTGTTCGGTAGTCGCAATCTTATTTTGTGTTTTAGCACTAAATAACTAAGGGTCACTCTTTCACATCCCGTAAACCGGACCAATGCATTTCTTGCAACTCTTCTTCGTCGGTAAAGAATACAGCACCTTCACCTAAATCATCAAACATAAACCACACTGAAATAAATCCAGCGAAGAAGCACAACCAAAATATAACCCATAGGCTCATACCTATCCTAAAGCGGTGTAATAAGTAAACCTATTGGTTATTACCGTTTATCTTGAAGAGGCATATGCTCGGCACTTCGGAAGCCGGGTCTGTCATGCGCCCGACCTGCACCTTCTTGTCCACGCCTTTCGTGGCGAGGTGTATCAGTTAGAGTTCTTGCTTCTTTACTTCCATCAAATATATCATTTGATTGAAGAGGGGCGTGTTCAGCACCCTCATCCCATGCGCCGGGTGCGCCTGCATCAGTGGATTCACTTCCTTCGCTTTGTCCATGAGTTTGCGCCCAATCCTGTAATTCTTGAGGTGGTCTAAATGTGTCCATTGCATCATCCATTGCGAATGGGTTGATTGAGTGTCTTTCGGGGTTAGCGTCGCTTAGGCTACCAGCCTGTCCGATATTTGCCGGAGGTTTTCCGCCGAGATGTTGACCCATTGGTTCAACACCCATTGCATCCATCTCATCGGCTTCGGGTTGCTGACCTCCTCTTTGCTCATCTTGTCCGATTTGCCTTTCAATATCATTGCCATAATCACCTTGTAACTCTTCATTATGCGCCATACTATCTAAAAGCCGACCTCTTGCGTTTTGTCCATCTTGCTCATCTCGGAAACGGCTATTTGCCCCTCTATAATCTTGAACAGGTCCATCATGCTTCCCATCAAAGTGATTGAACTGTCTTAGGTTTTCACCTTGTTCATCAACCTTGTTTTGTCTTCCTTCCATAAGTCTGTTAACAGCACTATCTTCACCTTGATTAAAAAAGTTGTCTTCTATATCCATATCTCTATGGTCAAGTGAGTGGCCTCTATTTTTTAGTATCATCCAAGCGGCTTGGAATGGGTTGGTCATACCTAAGCGTAGTGTAGTCGCTTATTTAGTTATATCTTGGATAGCCGGGTACATATCCCCACTGACCTAATGATGTTTGTTCCCTATTAATTGGATTAAGTGCAGGAGGTTGTAGCGGTCCTTTATCATCTAAGACGGGCATTGCCCCAGTGTCATATTGTAATGCACCCCAGTCACGAGGTGTTTCCTTCGGCGGGCGTTGGGTGTAGTTTATTATCGGGTCCCTTAAGTCAAGTCTCCCTTGAAAAAAATCATTATCATATTCTCTATGAAGTCTTCGCATATCAACATTCGGCGGATTAAATTGTTCATGGAAAGGACCGGACTCACTATTTCGGCCAGTGGATGATAAACTTCCAACATCGTTTATGATGCCCTGCAACGCCCTACCGTACAACCCTTGTCTTTGATAAGGTCTATTCACTTCTCCACTTCCAATATCATATTTATCGGCTTCACCCTCTATGTGGGGCATTGAATCAAATGTATTCCTACCAACACCAACTTGTCCTATTTTTTTATTTCCTGCCATCATGTGATAAGTCATACCATCATTTAATTGAACACGACGAAGATGAGGCGGGTTCTGTTGCAGATGCGCCCTTGCTTTTTCTCTTTGGTCAGCAAGTTTTCGTGCAATCATACTTACTCTTGGGTGGGGTGCGTCAGTATTAATGTCGGGATAAAAACGAGTTTGGCGAGTCTTAATTGGATTAGCCTTAAGTAAATCCCATGCTAATTGAAAAGGATTCATAGTCATCCGTAGGGGTTATCATTATTAAAGTTAATTTTATGGATAATTATATTATTTAGTTATATCTTGCATCGCCGGGAATATATCCCCATCGTGCTAATGACGCTTGTTCTCTATCTCTCGGATTAAGCGTAGGCACAGGGGGTTTCTCTTGATAGATAGGCAGTGCGCCAGTATCGTATTCTAAAGCACCCCAGTTCTCCGGCGTTTCTTGCGGCGGCAATGCACGATATGTATATTTGGCATTTTGGTCAAGGTCGCCTCCACTTACATGCTTACCAGTATTTGGTGGATTGAATTGTTGATGGAAAGGTTGAGAGTTTTGATTTCTATTGCCGGAAGTTAATATATCCCTTTCGTTAATTATCGCTTGCAAGGTTTTTCCGTACAAACCTTGTCTTTGATATACAGGTTTAATTTCACCGTAGCCTACATCTCCCCGTTCAGTTACACCTACACTACCTAAATCCTTATTGCCGGACATAATATTGTAAAGGTTGCCATCAGCCGATATTCCTTCATCCCTTTCCAAACGAGGCGGGTTATCTCGCAGGTGCAGTTTTGCCGCTTCCCGTTTGTCTGTAAACCGCCGAGTGTTATTGTTACGATTCACTTCATCTTCAACTTGGTTAGGTGCATTGCCTACTCTATACGGTGGTTCGGGCCATTTGGGGTGTGAATCGTCTGCGTTTCTTAGTCTATCAAAACTATATGCATCTCTATATAAATCTAATTTAGTAGGTTCGTAACCATCTCGGTCAAAATCAAACCGCAAACGAGTCTGCTCGGTTTGCATTGGTATTCCGAAGTTAGGTTTTTGCGGCTGGCGATTAACGAACTCTCGCACCGCCTCTTCATCCTTTTGCTGTCTGCGTTCACGAATTGGCGAAGAAGCATGACCATCCCATTCCATTAGATGAGTCAACTCATCCGTTGATAATATGTCACCACTCATTAACCGATTCATTAATTCTTGACCTTTACTACTATCAGCCTTAAGTAAATCCCATGCTAATTGGAAGGGAGTCATATTAATCACCAAGGGTAAATCATATCTTCTTTTTGTTCGGCTTGTTTTTTATTCCACCCTTCGTTTTGAGGTACTTGTGATTGTGTAAACAGCGCATACATTTCTTCTTCCGATAAAGGAGTAGTACTTGTAGCATCTCTATCTTCCTCGTTATAATCTTCTATGTTATCAAAATCTTCAAACTCACCTTCGTTCATTTTTTCATCAATTGCAAAGTTATCTTGAGCATCATCGGGAGAAGGTATTTGCGTTCTTAATCGTGGCGCACGAGGATGCGCCCATCGTTTATCACCTACATGTTCACCACCTTCAACTATAGCACGATGGTTTTCATCTTCATATTCGTCATCATAAGGAAGAGATTTTAGAAAAGTCCAAGCAATTTGGAAAGGGGTCGCCATAGCAGTGCTATGCCCTCCCCATATAAAAAATGTTCAAAATTATTTTTTATTTGAAACTCCGTATGCGGTTAAAAGAAGTGCTATGGGGGTGTGCTATGGTAACTACTCCGGCTAAGGGGGGTGCTATGGGGTATGCTATGGCCGCAGTACCCCGTTCTATAGACCGTTGTACTGCTCTATGCTATGGCCCTGCCTCGCTCGCAGGTGACGAGTGGGCGGGGCGGGTGACATTCTATAGACACGCATACTGCGCCCACGCCAGCGTCTAAGTACAGCGTTCTATAGAGCAGGGCTGTCGGGGGAGGGGATTACTTTCACGCCTATACTACGCCTGCTCATAACTCGCCCCGCTTTAGCGTAAACCCCCACAAGTGCGACCTTTAATCCCAACCCATATGGGTGGACTCCACCCATCCATTAGGCCCGCTATGGGCTATGCGCTATGGGGGTATCGTGTGGAGAAAAGAGGTCACTGTAATGGAATCTTATATAAACCACTATAGTAAAAGGTAGTGGAGTTAAAAATGGAAACCATACCTACAAACCCACTAAGCCCGACAGCAACTGACCGAACCCAAGCAAGAGGTACACAGTTTACACCTGTGTTCACTGCGATAGGTGAGTTCTTTGCCAGTACCCGTAAGAGCATCAGTATGCCCGTCAAGTTTGCCGACAAGACAGGCATCCCCGACTGGAACGAAGCGAACAAAGCGTATGTAGACATCACATACTCTCGTACCGAGTTGAAAGCCATCTGCACCACCTTGATAGAAACCTGTCACAAGCACTGTTCCGGCACTTTCGGTGCAAACATCGCTGACTGGCCTACCCAGTCATACAAGGACTTGACAGAAGCCTTTGCTCTCACATACACTGTGACTAAGGGCGACAACAAAGGCGTTGTCCGTAATCACATGGCTCACTTCCAAGCATCAGCACGAAGCACCATGAAGTTCGCTACTGCGGCACAAGACCTACAGGAGACTGTTGAGAATGGCGACGCATGGGCGGCTGAGGGTGTAGTGGACAAGAAGGGCAACCTCAAGCCGTTCATCACCGAAGTCAAGGCTCGCAAAGCATGGGCACGAGTGACTGTTGGCGACGACTGGTGGGTTAACAAGGCAGGCAAAGCGGCTCTCCTTGCATCTGCTGTTGTGTTCACCTACAACCCTGACGGCGCAATCACGATGGACACCATCCGAACCATGAACCATGTTCAAGTTCGTACTCTCGCTAAGAAAGCAGGTGCGCCGGACAGCATCACCACTGGAACAGGTGCTAAGGCACGAAGCATCAACTGGTTCAGCGAAGATGTGTCTCGCATTAGTGCGGCACAAGCGTGAGTCGGTGAGTAACCAACAAGCAATCAAGTAAACTCGTGAATGCGTTCACGAGTCAGTCGCCATTCGTAGCCCTGCGGGGTTGCGAGTGGCTAATTCGCCCTCATCTGCATTGGCAGGTGGGGGCTTTTTTTAATGTCAAAATCCCCATAGCGTGTGTGAAGAGGGTGATGGAATCACACCACTGCGCCTGTACTATCGTCAGCCTTGTGGTTCATCGTGACCCACACCCATATGGGTTGGTGTCACTGGAAAAACTATTCTAATTGGGCGAGAGAGCGAGCCGCTTAGACGGCTGTGGTATAACCAATCGCTTCACTTACACTGGGGTGAGGCTGATGGTATTCAATGTAAGTAGTGACTCACTCGCCTATAACCTGTAGGTATTATGAGTCCTAAAGTAAACCAACGACGACTCACTTGTATCACTTTACTCAAAACAATACTCACCCTAATGAGTACTCCAATCCATGCCGAAGAGTTATCAATATCTATAGGGTACTACACACAATATAATAAGTAAGTATAGACATAGTAATAATGATAACTCCTTTGATTATCAAACAGATGAGTATTGTTTTGATAATAGTGAGTAAAGTGATACCTTACAGGCGGCGTACAAAAATGATGGACTGAAAGCAATCTTATATAAACCAACTAAGTAAAAGAAGACGGTGATTGATAATGGAAACCAATGATAACAACACAACAGACGAAGCAAAAGATACAACCTCCGCACCTTATAGTGTGGAACACATGGGCAAGCGCATATATACTGGTGAAGAATACTTAGACCTGCTACGCACTATCAACCCTGCACTATGGGAAATGGTACTGGACACAATAGCAGACAACACACGAGCAGTAGAGAATCGCATCCTTGCACAAAAGCATGAAGAGATGCCCGATGCTTTCTACTTCTTTCACTCTTATGAAAATGGTAACATAGTAATTGAAGGTGCTGAATAATGAGTAAGCAACCTCTTGTCTCATGTGCTTGTGGTTTAACTAAAGTTCCCAACACAGGATGGGATGGGTACACCAGTGGCAGGGTTGACTGTTCTGTTCTATGTAGCAACACAGGTAAGTACAACAAGAAAGGTGATGGACAATGAGTAACCTAACATGGCTACTAAGCGTTGGTGCTACTGCCGCAATCATAGAACTACTATGGTGGGTAGGTGTCACTGCATACGCAATCAAATACTTTAACAATAAAGATACAGGTGATGAACAATGAGTCTAACATACTGCAATACTTGTTGGAAACATATCGGAAGTATCATCAAGGCATGGGGTCGTACCTTTGAACCTTGCACTTGCGAAGTACCAACTCCCGACAAACAGTGTGACCTTGATGATGACTGTAGGTGCGAGGCTTGCCTTTGTGGTGAATCCTCTCACTGTTATAATAAACAAGTAGGTGATGAACAATGAGTAGCATAACAATGTTAGTACAGCAAGTACGGTACAATGACTGTGGCTCTCGTTATGTTGAAGCAAGAGCAATCCTTGACACTAAGGAAGACATGGCTCGCCAACTCATAGAGTTGTTAGACAACAGCATGGAAGACCCTCACAGATGGAATGACATGGGAGATGAGAGCCGAGTTGAACCATCGTATGCGGAGGCTTGCCAGTGGTACGAGTTTACTCTTGAAACATACAAGAAGTTATCCAAGATGTACAGTGATGTACCTATCCCTCGTTGGTGGGGTACTAACTTCACAAGCCAAGATAAGGAAGTAGCATGGAAAGACAAAGATGACTGGTGCATAAACATAGATGACTACGATGCCGAGTGCGAAGTCATAGAGATAAGAGGCTCGCTTAGTCATGTGGTTAAGAGGATGTCACCCGATGGTGAAACAGTCTGTGCCTTTGAGTTCTTACAAGCGGTGCATAACAAAGGCTACTTCAAATCATACTACGGTGATGTAAAGGAATACTTAACAACTAAACTACCAATATATACTAATGAGGTTTCGTTTAACTACGACCACTTCGGTAGTACAAATGTACAACTCATCCGTATGCCTTCCGACTTCTTTAACATACCATCACGAATAGGTGAGGTGAATGAGACACTACGAGACTATGCTACTCGTAAGGATGACGAAGAGTACGCTCGTCATGTAGCACATGAGAATACAGAAGAAGGGAAGGCCGAGCGAGAAGCAGAAGCCGAGCGAGAGCGTGACCTTGCTACCTTCATGGGTGAGAGTGGCTACACTTCCTTCGCTCGCAACGATGACGGAACAACAACAGTATGGAGATGAATGATATGGATAAGGTATGTGAATGTAATAGATGTGAACTGGGTAGTGAAGGTCACTACACACAATGGACTTGTGAATACACTGGTATGATGTTTCACTGGACAGACGATGGTGTGCTTGAGTGGTGTCATCATGGTACGGAAGGTGAAGTAACAGCACGAGTCACGCTACAGATAGTGATAGATGTACCCGATGGGCAAAGCATAGGTGATGCAGTGAAGCAGTTGATAGAGCGCAGTGGTGTGTATGACTACTGGAGGGCGAAGGCGTTCTGCGTGGAGATACTATCCAGTGAGCCTACAAACAAATCAGCAAAAGAGTTGACTGAAAAGCAATCTTATATAAACCAACTAAGTAAAACAAACCAAGAGGAAGTGAATGAATGAGTAATGATAGCGACGACAAACAAGTGAGCCAAAAGGCAGAAGCCTTACAGAAACTGACTAAGGGTATGAAGGCAGGTGCGTTGTACGCACCGGAATGGAAGACCCTTAGTACACACAGACTTGAACTAACACATGACCAAGAGGAAAGGTCAATGCACATCTCAAGGATATGGGATGAACTTCACTGGGGCGACAAACAACTCTTCGTTAGAGCGTGTCCTCTATCACCAAGAGCAGGTGTGTTAGAGTCATCAGTTGCTAACTCCTTAGATGAGATGAGCGTAATAGTTAATCGCATCATGGACACCATGCTTGGTGCTGACCCATCAAGTGAACCACTGTATGAACATGGTCTGCTTGAACCCGATGGTTGTATCATCGTTCAACCTTACATAGATGCTACCGCATCAGCAGTAGTATCTCCTACCTCGCACATCGTTATGGCGAGAGACAATGATGGAGTTACCGCAGGTAAAGATGGCCTCAAGGTAGCACTGCGACACACTGGTGTCAAAGACCATACGACTCGCAAGTTACTTGACGACATGGAGATAGACCCAACTAAGATAGAGTTAGAGTTTGTTTCCATGAGTCGTGAACAAGATAGTATGCGAGACTCACACTCACTGAACCCACAGACATACATCGTTCAACTTAGAGGTGCGGAGTACGGACATACTCCACTCGCACCACCACCAGCAGGTGTATCAATCAGTGGCTTCGTTACTGGCGGTACTATAACTGTCAAAGAAGTTTACACCATCGCCGACAGTGGTGATGAAGAACTTGCTCGGCTTGAACAACACTTGCGTGAGAATGATGTCACACAGACAGCGTTCATACACGCCGAGTCTTCCAGTCTATCTCACCATGCAGGGCAGTGTCGCAAGTACAGTGCTGGTGCATACATCAACAGTGACTCACCAAGAGTTGGTGACACATGGGTTGAGTGTGCTTCGGGATGGGTGATAGATGACCCCACCTTTGACGCACAACCCTTTGAACACATGGAATATGTTGAGGACTTCAAGCGTGGTGTCACAGTTGGACTCACTCACTTCTCTCGTCAGTATGGATGGTTGAGCAATCACTTCCACCAATACTTAGGCGGCGCACCTTTGATGGACATAGGTAACACTGCTTACTTAGCAGGTGTCTTCACTGGCTACTTACCTAATGCTATCATGGCAGTATCACTTGGCGAGTTGCGTCATGCGACAGGGCAAAAGAAAAACCTGCTTCCAATAGACTCGGCAACACTGGGTGTACTGTACGAGGAACTTGACTTCAATGAGGGCAACGACTACTCCGGTGACAGAAAGACATACTACGCTACCATAGAGAAGAACCCTATCACACCGGACAGTATCACTGGCCAACTGAAATGGATGAGCAAGCAGTATGCTACTGGATGGAGTGGTGGATATGGTGGTACAAAATACCAAGAGTCAACTGACAAGGGAGTACTCGTCATGGATGCCATCAAGGTCTTCGGTAAGAAACCTACCAAAGAGAACCTAACCGCACTACTCGGTGCTGTCAATGACGGTGAGAACATCGTGCATAACAATGGCTTCTTCTTGGATAAGTTCATCAGTCAGCGAGCGTTTGACATAGGAACTGACATGGATAATGTAGCAATCATACCGAAAGAAATGTTCTCGGTGTACTACTCCGCCCTTGATGCGGTGTCGCACAAGGATGACAAGATACCTACACTGTATGACAACACCGAAGTAACTACCTTCGCTATGAAATACAATGCTAAGTATACATGGCATACGAACAACCCTCTCTTCCAACGCAGTAACTTACCTGCGGCGTACCTTAGACTGTCTGACCTACACAAACTACACTACAATAGCAATGCGGTTATACCATGCGGTCATACACATTGTGAGAAATGTAAGTCAGTGATGGAAGAGAAGTTACACAGTAGTATACTCTCACTGAAAATCAACACGCACTTAGACTTGGATATGTCTTCACCTACACAGGTGGATAATACTACCATCATGATAGACGCAGAAGAACATGACATATACTATCAAATCTTTACTAAGGGGATATACGAATCAACTGTATCGGCGACTGTGCTTAAGTGTCTTAACACTTATCTTAATGTAGCCTGTAATAATCCGGCGATAGATAAACTAAGGAAGCACTACTCATACTGGTTGGCTTACGCACCACATGAATACAGAATAGAACTACAAGAGTTAGCAGAAGCAATGAACACACAGGAGGAATAAATATGGGAATGAAACTAAGCAAGAAACAAAAGAGACAGGCGAATAAGAATACGAACCACAAGAAATCTAAGGCGAAACCTTTGGGCGTAGCGGGTCACATCGCTAAGCAAAAGAAACACACCTTCATGAGCAAGGCTGACTGTCACACTGGACACAACCTAATCTTCAAGACTGTTGAGGGAATAGAAGTATGGGCAGGTGGCAAGAGTCGTGATGGTGGATGGCACAAGATGTCACCACTACCTGCTCTCGCTATAGGGCCAAGTGAAACTCTTGGTGCATGGAAGTTAAGTGAGAAGACAGAAGTACCCGAAGGATGGTTATGTGAGCAAGAACTTACTAACCTTACCTTGCCACATATGTTCAGCCTTGACTGGCCGGACTACTCCATCCCAAGTGTGAGCAAGGAGTTTTGGTACGCCGCAATCAAAGACATACGAGCAAACAATATCAAGTCTATCAGTACGCAGTGTGCCGGTGGTCATGGTAGGACAGGTGTTCAGTTGGCAATCCTTGCGTACCTACTGGGTACGGAAGAAGAGAGGGCGGCTTGGCCGGATGCTTCGGCACTCATCCAATGGGTGAGAAGTATGCACTGTACTCATGCTGTTGAGGCTAAGTCTCAACAA
>Ga0114997_10003724_pt1 | contig 11921 bp, 7 predicted proteins | sample ArcticOcean_MG_C_2_FD_87045 | JGI IMG/M metagenome (GOLD analysis project Ga0114997, IMG submission 87045) | Marine microbial communities from western Arctic Ocean - ArcticOcean_MG_CB4_136 | ecosystem: Environmental > Aquatic > Marine > Oceanic | place: Arctic Ocean: Canada Basin | collected... | reverse complement strand
CGCTGTCGTCGGTAACGGTGGAGTCAACATGCGGGATCAAAACCAAGGCTACGGGATTGATGGTGCGGACATTGTAATTCGATTCAACGACGGGCCGACGAGTGGATTTGAGAAATACGTCGGACGCAAAACCACGTTTAGATTAATCAATAACCAATGGTCGAGGCACGTGGCAGATAAAGGACCGAAAGGACCGTGGGCTGAAAGCGAAGCGTTGCTGTTGTTTGGAAGCGGCGCGAAACGTTCGTTTCGAAACGTCTGTAAAAAGTCGACGTCGCCGATTTTGTACATGGATCCGACGTTAAGTCTTCGCGCTCGAGAATTGTATCGCAGAGTGTACGCTCGATTGTCCGGTGCAAATCTTGTCAACGCAGAAGGACGAAACGCCCCACCGAGTGGTATCGAAGGATTGCTCTTAGCGTTTGCTGTGTGCGATAGCGTGAGAGTATACGGATTTCATACGGATATCCCGCATCACGCGGTGCATACGGTTCCGTACCATTACCACGATAAAGTCACCGGCGCGGACGACGCGCACTCGTTCAATTATCAAGGCATGTTCTTACAGACTTTGGAGAAAATGGACGTTGGAATGACGATATGTTCGAGGTATAAACACCAAGATTCCCCGAGAGAGTGTACGAGTTAGAAATTTAGAAGATAGAGATTTTAGATTCATTATTTAGCTTTTGCGGCTGCTCGATCTCTCGCTTTCTGATACTTCTTCCCTTGGCCACCTTTCGATTGTTTCACGTGCTTAGGTTTTTTCTTCTCCTTCATCCATAAATCGTCGCCGTTTCGGTAAAAGTCTTCTTTTCTCTGCTGTTGCTTTCCAGAAGACGAAGGATGCGCTAAAAAGTTATTCTCGTCTTTCTCGCCTTCTTTGATTCTGACTTTCCCGGCTTGGTTGGGGTTCTCATCCCATCCGAGCTCAAATTCAAACTCCTCTTCGGAAATTTTGCCCTTCTTCCACTTTTTCAGAGCTCTGTAATCGTCGTCTAGTTCGTCTAATTCCTCTCGCGTTTCGATTTGACGACGTTTGTGCGCGGTGAGCTTCTTTTCTGGTTTATTCTCTTTTTTCCTTTCGTTATTTCCGCGACTCTCCTTCTTCCTTCGAGCGGCGTCGTCATCTTCTTCCTCTCCTCGCGCTTCCTTCTCCTCGCGATCTTTTTCGAGCTGTATTTTGCGCTGTTTTTCTCTCTGAAGATCCAAGTACGGAATCTCTTCGATGTTGACATCGACGCACTCTTCGAATCCTTCGAGCGTATTCTTCGCCGCTTTGCGAATTTCCTTCATCTTCGGTAAACGCAAAAGTCCCATGGCGTTTGCTAATTTTGCCAAGTGTAGCTCTTTCAAGCGAAAGATAAATCGACAGTGGTGTTCTTTATACCCTCGAACGTACGATACGAAAGCTCTGACGCCTTTTTCCATCGCTTCGCGATCGCGTTTAGAGAGCGCTCGAAGCGTGTCGTACACTTCTCTCGCGCCGTTTGCGTCTTCTTCTACAACTGCATCCAAATCCTCTTCTTCTTCTTCTTCTTCGCCATCGCCGTTATCGCCATCCGCGAATCTGCAATTACCATCTCTGCGTAAATGAACGCCTCTTATTTTCAAGAATGCTACGTATGAGCTTTCCTCTTTCGTCAATAACGCCAAGGCGCTACCCTTTGCGCCCATTCGAGCGGTTCTTCCAACTCTGTGAGTAAACGCGGAAGGATCTTGCGGCATATCAAACTGGACGATCCAATCGACGCCGGGAATATCTAAACCTCTCGCGGCAACGTCTGTTGTGAGCAAAATGGATGATTCAACGCCGTTTTCTTCATCGTTCTCTTTATTCTCCGCGAAATTCTCTAAAGTTTGCTCTCGCTGCGCCTGCTTCATTTTGCCGTGTAAAGCGAAAATTTCTATTCTACTGTCGTTGCCATTTTTCGTCGTTTTCTTCTTCTTATTGCTACTACTATTATTATTATTTTTCCTACCACTACCGACATCTAAAAGCGCATCCAAAGCTTTCTGATAGTAATCCACGCACGCGCACGTGAGGAAATACACAATGATCTTCCTCCCTTTCTTCGCCTTTAAAAATTCCGCTAATCGGAAAATCTTGGCGTCTACGGTTTCGCAAATTCTATACGACAATTCCAACTGCATCGGCAATTTACTCCCCGCAGCAGCTCGCATCGCTCCTTTCTTCTTATCTGTTTCATTTTCCTTTCCTCCACCCGCTGCTGCTGCCGCCGCTGCCGCGTTTGAATCTCTCACCGTCACCCGGACCGGATTCCGCAACCCGGCTCTCGCCAACTCCTCCAACTCCTCCGTCTGCGTCGCCGAAAACAACCCAGTTCTTCTCTGTTTCGGCAACATCCCAATAATCGAGTTCAGAGTTTTCGCGAAACCCATACCTAAAACTCTGTCTGCCTCGTCCAACACCAATAACTCGCACCTCTTCGCGTCTAAATCTCTCGCTTTCGTCAACACGTCCAACATCCGCCCGGGCGTGCCGATTAAACACAGCGACCCTCGTTCGCTGAACCGTTTGAGATCGTCCGCGACAGTTTGTGCGCCTCCACCGACTAACAACATTGGTTTGACGTCCGGATTAAATTTCGAGTGTTCTTTGCTTTCCTCGTCGTCTTCGTCTGCTATTCCCAAAGTCAAACTCTCTAAAAACGGCTCCGCCACGTCTCGAATTTGCCTCGCCAACTCTCTCGTCGGCGATACAATCACCGCCCCGATCGAGTGCTTCTTAAACTTGCTCTCCTTATTCGCCTTCCACAATATCTCAATCATCGGTAACACGAACGCGAGCGTTTTCCCCGATCCCGTGCACGCTTCCACGCTCACGTCTTTGTTTTTCCCGAGTAAACCAATGACGGCGGCTTGGACTGGAGTGGAATTTGAGAATGTGAGAGATTTGAGAATAGATAAGGTTTGTGTGCGCAGAGGAGGTTCTAACGCACTGAACGGCGGGCCTTCGGCGACTGAACGAGAAGAAAGAGAGGGAGGCGCCATTTTTTTCGTCGTTTTCCGCTTTCTTTCTTTCTTTCTCGCGACAAAAACGCGCGTTAAATAAATGAGTTTATTGTGTGTTAAATTTAATCTTTTTGTGCTTTGGCGTTCATTCGTGTCCAGCTGCTATAAATAAATATTTAGCGTAATCATCATCATCATCTCACTCGCTCGCTGCGGACGCCGGTGCGGCAGCGTGCGGTTTGCTGGTCCTTTGCGCTGCCACCGGAGACCCTCCTTCGGAGACTCTCTCTCCGCGGTGTTGTTGTTGCACCCGTTTGGCAATATGGTGGGAATATCGATGATGGACCCCCACGTTTCCGTTGTGATGATGACGGTGATGATGATGGTGACTACTACTGCTGCTATTTCTGCTACCGTTCTTCTCCAGTTCTTTCTGCTTCTCGACGCCTAAGAATTCTTTTTTCGCGTTGGCCAATCTTTGTCTTCGGTCTCTTTCTTTCTCCGCGGCGGTTAAAATCAAAGCTAAGCTCGTCGCCAAAGATTTAATAACGCACGCGTTTCGACCGCTAATTTCACCGAGTCTCCACGCGGTGAATAACGCTAAAGTTAACAACGTCGCTCGTAAAATCCACGTCGCGTGGTGCGCACCTGGAATAGACCCAACCCATCTTCGAAACGATTTCGACCGTAAACGCAAGTACGTCGCGGCGACGCCTCGGGAAAGTACATCCCCTAAAGTCAACGTTTGCGGTAATATAGACAATCCAGTAAACGCTATGAACCCCCACACGCCTCCTTTCCTCCACGCGCACACGCCCATCCACGTAATCGCGTCCATGTTCGCCGGCGCTCTCGGCCCACCTCTCGATAAAGACGAATTCACCCCGAGCATGTCGTACGTCTCCGGCGCTCGGCAAAACGCGTACGCCGCGCAGAGCAACATCGATATTGACGTAAAGTTATGAATCTCTTTTTTGATGGGCAGTTCCATCAGCACTGGACTCTTCAACGGTTTAAACGTGAGTAAAAACATATGCAACGTCACCGCAGCCATGACGTTATACAACAATCTTCCGTGTCGACCGAATATTGTTCGTAATCGTTTCGGCGTCAACAGCGAGTGCGGCAAGACAAACACCAAAGCAGTTGGCACGTTTTCCCTGAAAAACTCCCAAATTTTGCCCTCTGGACAACTCCTGTTACTTGGGTACCCTTTCGCCGCGATCAGTGGTTGCAACGAGGGAACTCGGTATCCTAAGTGCGATATCCACGCGACCGTGGAGATGAGAACCCAGATGGTGTACGACGCGCACGCGTACGCAAAGAAGACGTCTATGCGAGGACGAAGAAGAAGACTAAAACCGCTTTTTCTTTTGACTTGTCCGCCACCCCTAACTGTCTCATCTTGAGAGTGATGATGATGATGACTTTTACGATGACGACGTCGAGGATGATGATGAGTATCACCACGCGTTGTTCTCATCGTCGTCGCTGTGGTCACGAGGATGCTGTCTGAAAGAAAAACGGGGAAAAGGAGGAGGAAGAGGAGAGAGAGAGAGAGGAGAGAGAGAGGAGAGAGTGAGGCAGAAATACAAACAGAAGCTCTAAAAATAGCCGATTGAAAACCTTTTTTTTTGATGTGCTGATACCGGTAGTATTATAAACCAACTGTTTCGTCTAAGCCTAAGCTCAAGTTTAAGTTTTGCACGGCGGCTCCGCTGGCACCTTTACCCAAGTTATCCAAGCGAGCGACGAGCATACACGTGCCTTTCTCGTCGTTGGCAAACACGGATAACTCGAGTTTATTTGTGTCTCGCAAACCGTCGGCGCGTAAAAACGCGCCTCGCTCTAAATCGTCCGTTTGGTTGTACTCGCGAACGGAGACGAACGCGGAGTCTTTGTACCATTCTTTCAGACACTCTTGCAATTGCTTGCCGCTTTTAACGTTGGCCATGTTGTCGTAAAAAAGCGGCACGGAAACTAACATGCCTTGCGCGAACGACCCAACCGCCGGTTGGAAAATCGGTTCGTGCTCTAATCCCGCGTATTTTCGCATTTCCGGGATGTGCTTGTGATTTAAGTTGAATCCGTACGCGCCGTACGGTTCTGCCTCGGGACTTTCATAAATAGCAATCAGCTGTTTCCCACCACCGGTATATCCACTGACGGCGTTCACGGTCGTTCGCAACCCTTTCGGAATGAACCCGTTTTCCACGAGCGGCTTCGTCAAACCGATAAATCCAGTCGGGTAACATCCGGGATTGGAAATTCTCTTCGCCGTTTTCACTTTCTCCCGTTGCTCTTTCGATAATTCCGGAAACCCGTACGTCCACTCGTCGTTCGTTCTGTACGCGGTGCTCGCGTCGATGATCACCGTGTTTGGATTGGTCACCAAGGCCACCGCTTCCACGGCTGCCGCATCTGGTAAACATAAAATGGCACAATCCGCTTCGTTCAACGCTTCTTCTCTCGCTTTGGCGTCTTTTCTCAAACTGTCTGGAAGTTGAATTAACTCGATATCTCCCGATCGTTTCTCCAATCGGTCTCTGACTTGTAACCCAGTCGTGCCCGCTTCGCCGTCGATGAAGATGCGTTTCTTTTTTGTTGATGCGAAAACGATGAAATTTCCTCCTAAACTCCTTTTGCTGCTCCTTTTGCTGCTGCTCAAAGCTTTTCCTCCTCCTCCTCTCAAAACCTTTTTCGTCGTCGTCGTAGTACTACTCGCAGAAATGTTATTATTCGCGCAACGTGATAACAGCATTCTCATGATGATGATGATGATGATGGTTATATAGAATACTAACAAATTTTTGTTGTGTATCGCGACGGCGCTCTTCTCTCGCTTTTTTTCGTTTTTCTCTCTTTCTCTCCCAAAAATTTATTCCTCAAATCCAGAGAAGTGTTTTTTTTGAGTCAAAGGAGCCAAAAAAGGAGTAAAAAACACAAAAAAAGAGGAAAAGGACGAATACACGATCTCATTCTCATCATCACTCATCACGTTTTTTCATCTCTTCTCGTCGTCACAACGAAAACAACAAAAACACCGCACTACTATTATACCACTCCTTTTAAATCTTTTTGCGATTACACACACACACACAGAGAGAGAGAGTGTGTGTGTGAGAGAGAGAGAGAGTGTGTGTGTGTGAGAGAGAGAGAGAGAGAGAGGAGAAGTTTGAGTGAGTGAGAGCGAAAGAGTTTGCTCATTACGTGTGTGTGGATTATAAAAAGCATCACGCGCGTTACGCGAGAAGAGAGGAAGTGGGTGCGCGGGGTGTGCTGCGACGAGAAAAGAAGAAGAAGAAGAAGAACACGAAACGAGGAATAACGACGCAGGGGTCGTGAGAAAGAGAAACAGGGAGTAACAACAGTAGAGAGAGTAATAATAAAGGTAATAATAAGCAAAGCAGTAGAGGGCGGCGTGAAAATAGGAAAAAGGAGGAACTAGAAGAAGAAAGTAAATAATATTAACAGGAAGAAAAATGGCATCATCATCATCATCATCGTGGCAACCGGCGCAAGAAGGCGTGCAACAGGTTGGACAACTCTTGCAAGAGTACATCCAACCGAACGCGAACCAACAGTTGATGTACCAAAGATTGCAGGAGTGCTCGAAATTCCCGGATTTCAACTCGTATTTGGCGTTGATTTTGTGTAAAGGAGACGGGATGTACGGGGACGACGTTCGGCAAACCGCCGGTCTTTTGTTGAAGAACAACTTGAAGACGACTTGGCAGTTTTCGAAGGAACCGCACGAGTCGTTCATCAGAGACGCGCTGACTGGGAGCATGACGCACCCGTCGAGAATTGTCAGACGAGTCGTCGGGACGTCGTTGGCGATATGTGTTCGACAGAAAGGGTGGCAATCGGCGCCGCAGTTGTGGCAATTGATTGCGGAAAATTTGGACGCTTCGAAGGATCCAAACGCGTTAGACGGCGCGTTGGACGCGTTGTATAAAATTTGCGAAGAGACGAACGGGTATTTAGAAAGCGACGTGGCCACGGCCAACCAAGTTGGTTTGCCAGAGTGCCCGGCGAGTTTAGTCATTCCGAAAACGTTGCAATTGTTTGGACATCCGGACGGGAAGGTGAGACAACACGCGATTGCGATTTTGAATATGATTGCGCCGTCCTGGCCGAGGGAAAAACGAGACGTGTTGAACGATTATTTACGAGGTTTGTTCGCGTTAGCGCACGACCCAGACGACGTGGCGAGGAAATACGTCTGTCAAGGTTTAGTGCAATTGCTTCACATCGCGCCGGAAAAAATGACGCCGAATTTAAGAGAGATTATTACTTTCATGTTGGAGAGGCAGACGGATCCGGACCCGGACGTGGCGGTGGAATCGTGCGAGTTTTGGGCGGCGTTCGTTGAGGCAGATTTAGAACCCGAGTCGGTGAACATTTTGAGAGAGTTCACTCCGCACTTAATCCCGGTGTTGTTGACAAACATGGCGTACGAAGAAGACGACGAGGAAGTGTTGCAAGCCGAGGAGGACGAGTTGAACGCAGACAGACCGGATCGAGATCAAGATATCAAACCGACGTTTCGTGCGCAAAAGGATAAATCGTTCGGTGAAGGCGGCAAAGACGGCGACGAGGAATACGACGACGACGACGACGACGATTGGGGGACGTGGAATTTAAGGAAATCTTCGGCGAGTGGTTTAGACACGCTTTCTTTACACTTTGGCGACGAGCTTTTGCAAATCATGTTGCCAGTGGTTGAGCAACGTTTGGCGGATCAGAATTGGAGAATTCGAGAATCTGCGATTTTGGCGTTGGGTGCAGTCGCGGAAGGGTGCACGAACGGTCTCGCGCAGTATCTGCCTCAGCTCGTTGGTTTCCTGTACCCGATGTTGGACGACGCGAGACCTTTGGTGAGATCGACGACGTGTTGGACATTGTCTCGATTTTCTCCGTGGTTGTGTCGATCCGCCATGCCTGCTGATCACCCTAACGCCGTTCCAGGAACGACCGCGGAAGCTTCCGCGGCTGGTTTGCAACAGTTGCAAACGGTGTTGATGGGAATTTTGAACAAGATTGTCGATAAGAACAAGAAAGTTCAGGCGGGCGCCTGCGGCGCTTTGGCAAACTCTTTACAAGAAGGTCGAGAACTTCTCGCGCCATGGACGGAACAGATTGTCCAAGCGTTGAGTGCGGCGTTAGAGAGGTATCAGAGAAAGAATCAGAGAAACTTATACGACGCTTTACAGACCATGGCGGAGTACATCGGTCCTTCGATTTCCGATCCAAAATACGCCGATGAGTTGCTTCCGAGAATGTTGGAGAAATGGAAAAACGCGCAAGAAGGCGATCCAGAAACTTATCATCTCTTAGAGTGCATCACAGCAGTCGTAGCCGGTACTGGTAGTGGATGCATGAAGTATGCGCCGGATATTTTCGCGGCTGCCTCGCAACTGTGCACGACGGAACTGCAAAAGAAAGAAGCGGTGCGAAGAAATGAGCTTCCTCACGACGCGCACATACACGAGCATCTCCTCGTCGGTTTAGATTTGCTTTCTGGGTTAGCTGAAGGTTTAGGTCAACAATGCGAACCGCTGTTGATGAATTCGCATACGCGAGAGATCTTGCTGGCGACGTGTGCGGATGATACGCCCTCGATTAGACGATCGGCGTTTGCGCTTTTAGGGGACGTCTCCAAGGCGTGCCCTCAACACGTCAGTCCATCGTTGAGAGAGTTTCTCGATTTGGCCAAGCAAAACTTGGCTCCGGATATGATTACTGCGGCGACGGTGTCGTGTTGTAACAACGCGTGCTGGGCAGCTGGTGAGTTAGCCATTCGATGCGAGCCGAGCGCGTTACAACCTCACGCTCGCGCGTTTGCGGAATCTTTGGCGGGAATTCTCGAGATGCGAATGGTCAATCGAAGTTTGGGTGAAAACGCGGCGATTACGCTAGGAAGAATCTCTATGCAGTGCGCGGAAGAGTTGGCGTCGGCTTTGCAGAATATCGCTCCGACGTGGTGCGTTGCGATGCGAAGATTACGAGACGGTGTCGAGAAGGAACACGCGTTTAAAGGTTTGTGCGAGTTGATCAAAGTGAATCCAAACGGAGGCGTGAACTGCTTGAAAGAGATTTGTGAAGCCATCGCGTCTTGGAGACAGTGCAGAAGCCAAGAAGTATCCTCGGCCATGCGCGACGTTTTGCAAGGGTACAAGAATCACATCGGCGCGGAGCAATGGGCGCAACTGGAGAGGAATCATTTAGAGCCGGCGGTGGCGCAAAAACTGAAACAAACGTACGGCGTTTGATAAAAAAAAGAGAGCAAAAGAGAGAGTGGTGTTGCGAAGAACAAGGCTTTATTGTTGTTGTATATATTTCGCTACTTGAACAATTAGAGGCGAGCGGTGGTTTCTCACACCGCGAGCTTTATTTATTATTAAGTCAAATCTAAACCTTCTGAACATAATTTACACGCGCTCGCAACTACTACATCGCAAAACTGGTCCAAATTGCTACTTTTCCGTTCGCGTTGCTACCGGCTAATCTTAATCCGTCGCTCGAAAAGGAGAACGAATCCGCACAAAACGCGAGCGCGGGCGTTTTTGGTTTATCTTGCTTGGTCTCATCTTCGCCATCGCTGAAGAACGTGTCGTCCTCTCGCGTTTCGAGGACTTGCTTGATCTCGTAATTCCGCTCGTCCTGGCCTTCCTCGTTTTGCGAGAGCGAATTTTTCGTTTGCAAAATTTCGCACACCAGACCGGTGACTTTATCGCGCGGAGAAGCGACCATCGGCGGTGCGGTGGAGACTTTAGCCGGACAAAAAGAAAAACCACCGCGTTGCGACGGCATAGATGCCGTCGCAATTGGCATTAAATGGTCGCCAGACGTTCCTAAATCGACAATTCTGAGTAATCGAATTTTCCCGTTTGCCGTAGCAACGGCGAGGACGGGCGCGTTGATCGAAGCAACGTACGCGCACCAAAATAAAGCGCACACGGGCGATCGCTCTTGGCCTAAACTATTCACGTGTAAAACCGTGAGCGAAAATCCTTGGGAAGGCTTCGTCGCTTTTTCTTTCGCGTAAGTCTTCACTCTGTTCATGGCCACTTTCACGTCGTCCTTCATGCGCTTCGCCATCAAATTCGCCTTCTCTTGCGCTTTTTCTTTAATCTCTTCCGGTTTTAACGCGGACATCAAAGACTTTTTAGCGGCAGGAGCGGCAGGACTTTCACAGGCTTCACCGTTAATTCCGTTGTTATTATTATCGTTATTATTATTATCGTTATTTTCAGAGGCGTGATCACCTCCCCCGCTGTCATCGCCTTCGCTGCCTTTTGAAGCCATATCGCCGCTACTGCTATTACTTCTACGCATATCGTTTTTGTTCTTCTCTTCTTTTATCCGTCGAGAAGTTGGATCAGTTTGTTTCGCTAACGACGAGTTGTTACTACTTTTCTTACCTTTATTCAGAAGTTTCGAGATGGATAACTTCTTCGTAAAGTCTTTCCGTTCTATGCAGGAAAGCGTAAAGACTCTTCCGGTGTCGTCGCCGAAATACGCGAGTCTCCCAGACGTGTTGAAACAAATTTCTTTCAATCCAGCTTCGGGATCACCTTGCACGCGAACTCTGTCCGGCGGTTGCGAAGAGTTCACATCCGCTAACATTACGCTTCGCTGTTTCGTAGTGATTAGTGCCAAGTTCGTTCTCACCGGATGTATCTTTACGCTCGTTGGATTTTCTGATATTTGTACGACAGCTTCGAGAGTGCCCGAGCGAAAATATTTCGTCGCGTTGTTTGTGTTCCCAGAATTGTTATCGTTGAGCTTATACATGCGAATTTCTTTACCTTTCGCGGAAGACGCGAGCAAAGCTGAACCATCTAACGACCAATCTAAATCCGAAACGGCTTCGGTGAACACATCTTCGAGCTCAAACACGTGCGAGACACCGTGCGCGTTGTACTCGTCCATTTTCTCTTCTTCTTCGTCGTCCGAGAGAATGATTTCAGTCGTAGGCGGTGGTGGCGTTGATGCACCATCTCGTCCCTCTTCTTGTTTTTGTTCTTTTTCAATGCTCGCTACTCTATCTGCCACGGATCCTCCTTTCTTGTGTTGCTCTTTCTCGTTTCCTTCTTCTTCTTCTTTTTGCTGCTGCTGGCTATCATTTGTAGCGGCACGCTTCTCGCTCGTCGCTTCTTTCGTCTCTTTGTTCTTATCCTTCTCCTTCTTCTTCTCGTTTTTTGCCCTATTATCCATACCATTCTTACTCCCAAACACAATCACTCGTATTGTTCCATCCTCTCTTCCAACTGCTAAACACCTAGGAAACATCACGCTCCATTTCATCACCGTAACTTTCGCCAACGTCGCGTGGTCGCCATCCGCGTACCCGAGAAAACGCAAGTCGTCCTCCACGTCCAAGAATATATCAGCGTTGTTGTTCGTTTCCGTCGTGCTCGCGCGTATCCCTCGTTCCACGCGTTTCTTCGCTTTTGCGTCGTCGTCGTTTTCGTTTTCGTTCTCGTTCTCGTCGTCTGCATTCTTCTTAGTAGAGACGCTCAACTCTTTCATTTTCTTCACGCTTTCTTTCATCTTCACGAACGATTTACTCGACACGTCTTGCAACAAAGTGCCCGCTTTAAACGTCGTCTCTTTCGCGTTCTTTGCAAACTTTTCCGCGTTTTCCTTCGAGAAGAGTTTCTTCATTCGTTCGTTCATCATCACGTTTGGTGTAAAGCTCTTTTTCTTCGTCGCGTTCTCATCAACATCATCAGCTTTACTCCTTTTCGTCGGAGAATCGTTCACGACGACCGTTCGGTCCAATGCTTCTTTGTCTTCTTCGTCTTCGTCTTCCATCTTAAGAATCAGTCCTTCTCTGCTTCCTCCTCCTCGTTTTGCACGAACGCGCGCTCTTTTATTCTTCTTCTTCTTCTCCAGAGAAAGTTATATAAGAGTCAGAGAGTCAGAGTTAGAGAGTT
>Ga0114997_10003723_pt1 | contig 11921 bp, 8 predicted proteins | sample ArcticOcean_MG_C_2_FD_87045 | JGI IMG/M metagenome (GOLD analysis project Ga0114997, IMG submission 87045) | Marine microbial communities from western Arctic Ocean - ArcticOcean_MG_CB4_136 | ecosystem: Environmental > Aquatic > Marine > Oceanic | place: Arctic Ocean: Canada Basin | collected... | reverse complement strand
TTGAGCCGCTTATTGAAGCACTTAGAAATGATGAATATGAGGGCGTTAGAAGTAATGCCGCATCCGCGCTTGGTGATATCGGTGACAAGCGTGCGATCGATCCGCTTATTGAAGCGCTTAGAACTGATGAAGATATGGCTGTAAAGGATTCTTCTGCCCATTCCTTAATATATCCCAAAGGGGCTATGAATTTTCTTAAAGACGATGAAAGATATGTTATAGAGGCACAGAGAATGATTATACTTGCGCAGAGGCATAGAACAAGAATGCGAGATCAAAAAAGAATGCTTTAATTCTAAGTTTTATTAAATCAATTAGCTTATTAAGTGTAATATCTTAGAATACAATATGGTGAGTCAGCTAGAGAGGAGTAAAGCTAGAAAAAAGCTCACCAATATGAGTTCAAATGTAATAATAGATTTATTAGAAATAAGAACTAATTTTAATACAAATACTAAGAAATTAAATATAGATTATGATATAGTAGTTAAAATTGCACTAGGAATATCTGTTGAAGCTATATCTCGTAAAAACATGACGAGATCATTAATCTCTAATAATCCTATTTTATCGATATTCAAAGAAGTTGCTAACGATCTTGAACTAATTCGTAATAACCTATCTTCATTCCCTAACTCTTTATTCGATCTTAAATATTTTATTCAGCAGAATACTAAATTAATTGTAGAGGAAGACTTAGGCGGAGTTTCTGAATTATTCTCAGGTCATAAGGCAGCCTGGATAGATGGTAAAATAAAATTAATTCATAATCCAGATAGGAGAAATTCAGGTAAAATCTATACTCCATTTGATGTAACAAAACATATGTGTGCCGATATAGCTGATAGGATAGTTTCTAAATCCAATTCATTAGATGATCTATTTGGTTATAAAATTCTTGATCCAGCAGTAGGTTCAGGGGCATATTTGGCACAATTAGTTCGTTGTTTATGGAAATCATCTAACAAAAAATGGAAGATAATCGACGAACTATCTTTCCGTAAAAAGGTGTGTGAAAAAATGCTTTATGCTTGTGATTTAGATCATCAAGCTCTTGAATTATCAAAAATAGTCCTTTGGTTATCGGCACTCTGCCCAAATACTAATCTTGATTTAAATCTTAAATTATGCGATAGTTTGTCCATTGGTCCTTGTAAAAATAAAGAAGATTGGACTTCAATTACTGGATTTAATTTAGGGCAAGGATATGATTGTGTCATTGGAAACCCGCCTTACATACGTGTTAAAAAAAATTATTTAGATAAATTTAAGACCAATAAATGTAACAATACTTATGCTGCATTTACGGAATTATCTCTAAATCTACTCAGTATTAATGGGTTTTTATCTATTATTGTTCCTCAAAGTTTTATGGTCGGAAATAATTTTAAGCCATTAAGGGAAATTATCTTATCTTTACCCCATTCCATCAAATTCCAAGTTTTTGATAGTGTTCCTGACTTTTTATTCGATCAAGGTAAAATAGATGCCAATTCTAATAAAAGTATCAACCAAAGAACTACTATAATTACAGTTGACAAGAGTAAGAGTAAATCTCTTTCTACTTCCCCATTAATGCGTTGGAGGAGAATTGAGAGAAATTCGTTATTTAATCATCTAAAGTCAATTCGAATTCGGAAAAAAGATATAATTAATTATAAAATACCTATGGTTGAAAATAAAGAAGACATAAACCTTTACAGGAGATTAAATAATCAGAGTTTTACTATTGCTGATGTTATAGACGATTCAAATGGAGATATACTATATATTCCTCAAGCCGTTCGTTATTTTATTACCTCAGTAAAAATTGACTTGAATAGAAAAAATACTATATTACTGAAAATAGATAAAAAATATGTAGATTTGGTACATATCTGTCTTAATAGTAATTTATTTTATTGGTGGTGGAGAGTTATCGGTAATGGCTTCCAAATCAAAAAAAGTGATATACTCTCATTCCCCTTAATTGATATTGATAACACTATATCCTCTAAAAAAAGCTCTGAATTAATTGATTCTTTAGATGATTGTCGTGTATATAAAATGAATTCCGGTATTTTGGTACCTAATGTAAACTATAATAAAAGGCAAGATCTACTAAAAAGTATAGACTTAGTTTTATTATCACATTTAGGATTGGAGCCCCATGATAGAATTTTTACATGTAAAAGCAATTCTATTTCAGGAGACATGTCCCAATTAGTCGGTTATGGGGTAAAATAAATGCCAGAGTATTCTAAATTAAATGAAAGAAGACGGAACTTAATCAAAAACAAATATGATTTTTTAATCATGAAAAATAAATTAAAACCCCCTCGGGGTAGCAAACATTTAATTTTTCATGAAATACTCCGGATTTTAGATATAAAGTTTGACTCCAAAAAATATCTATCTTCCGGGAGTACGATAAAGAGATCAGGCATCAAAGTTATATTTGATAAATTAAATGAAGAGGAGAATATTATTCCCGAGAAAATAACTAAGAAAAATTTTCTCAAGAGTATATTTATATTACAAGGCATAAAGTTTGAAAATAATCTAGATGTTTCCAAAGGTGGAACAATTACTAGTTGGGCATTATTAAAAATAATTCAAAGTTTAAAATAATTATTCTACATCATTCGCAGACTTCTTACTAGTTTTTTCCATTGTTTTCATGAATCTTTCAATTTTCCCCTTGTTAAATTCTTGTTCAACCAAAAATTTTAGTCCACCATTTACATATTCATTAAAATCACTACTGAATTTAATATCAAGATTTCCGGATCCCATTGCCTCCATTAAAATTCTTATTTCGTTTATGTCTTGATAATTTGCCAAGGGGCTTAGAGGATTGGTTTTATTTTTAGAAGCACCTTTATTCCATTTCCCTTTTTCTAATTTAAGGCCTTTATTTACTCCAATACTCCATGCAAATAATGCCACATCCATTAAATCAGTATTGCCTCCAAGAACCAATTTCTGTATATCTTTCATTTCTTGAAAATATTCTCCATTAATCTCTACTACCGATTTACGATCATCTTTATCATCCTTGGTCAAACTCTTACTCCCTCCTTTGTTCTGACAATAATTTTAGAGACCTTCTTTTTAAAATTCCTTTCTATTATATATGTTTTAGATGTTTTGGATCCATATTTTTTATCCCCTTTTTCTGGTTCTAATTCGTTTGGATTAGGTAAAAGAATAACTTGTCTTTTTATATCATTGAATAAATGTTCAAAAACATTTGTGAGATTATTATTATCTAATGATCTGCCAGGTGTATCAATAATAAATGGAAACTCGATATGTGAGCATTTTGTTAATGCATCAAGCATTGCATAAGCTATTAATGACCATTGACCCTTCCCTGCACCGCCTTTATCATAACTTCCATCTTTATTTTTTATTTGTATAGTAAAATCTTTATTTATCCTTAATCCGCTATATTCATCCTTTTTATTACTGCATTTAATAAATACATTACTAGCATATTTTTCTACTTGATCTCTCATTTCTTCTTTAAATGGGTCCAATATTTCATTAAAAAATAATTTTAATTGATCTAGTAAATCATTTTTCATTATTGCTTTATCATGCAGTGGATTTCCATCTTCATTATTTGATTCAAAGGGAGGGGCCAAGGAGGAAATGTATCCTTCAATTTTTTCATGTTCAAGCTCTAATAATTTCTTATACGCATTATCTACCGCCTCAAATTCTATATTTTTATTACGTTTTTCTATATTATTAGTAACTTCACGTATCGCATCAGGAGTTGTTAGCAGCATTGCAGTATCATATTTCTTCTTGTTAGCCTTTCTTTCTGACTTTAATTTGCGTATATCTCTAGAAAGTTCTGCGACTTCATTTAAATCCTTATCAGTATAAATTTTATTCAAAGCGATAGTCTTAGAATGTAATAAATAAGGATCCGGAGTATTTGATGATCCTTCTATTTTTTCCTTTTTTGCTTTGGATTTATTAATAATATCAATTTGTATTTCAGTATCTTTAGAAGTTAATTCGTTCAAATTACTATTGCATTGGCTGCATTTATCTGCAACTATTGCTTCTTCGGCTCGATTTATATTACGATTTAATTCATTAATCTCTTCTTCTTGCTTCTTTTGTCTATTAATTACATTTTCATTTGCTTCTCTCGCCGCTTTCACATGATCTTTAATAAAGAACTTCCACGAATCTCTAAAACAGGCAGATCTTCTTTTTTCCTTATTTGGTAGTTCAGTATCATCAATTTCTGCTATTCTTTTTTTAGAATCATCCATGTCATTCTGTGCTTGTTTAGTACTTTTATTTTCATTTAAATACTTTTCAGCCTCTTTACGATCCTTCGTAAAACCTTCGATACGTACGTCAATTTCGTCAATTTCGGTTCTAATTTGCTCTAAATTAGCTACATGAACAAGCATTTCACTTTTTACTTTATTATCTTTCACTTGTTGAATTCCAAATTGTTGTACTTCCTTTTTTACCTTTTTTAAATAATCATTAGTCTGATCTATTCCTATAGTGATGGCATCTAATCTAAGAATTGATTCTATCGCAATTACTAGAGTCGATTCATCATTTTTTCTCATAAGTTCCCTATACCTTTCGAGCTTCTCTCCGTCAAACATAAAAAAATTCGCTATATTCTTAGGCAAAATTTCATTTATGAATTCTCCCCCTCCAGCTACAATCTCATTTTCATCTTCATTATATATTGTAAATTCCTCTTTTAAATGCCCATCAAATTTAATATTATTAACCCCTATTCTGGGGGAGCTTCTTCTTGTTAAGAGATAGTTAACAGCATCGTGATTAAAATATATTTTAACACACATATAGTAATCATTTTCTATTATTGCAGCGTGATTCATTAATGCATCTTCTTTCTTGCCTTCCATCATTTGAATGATTTTCTTAGCATCTCCATCATCATCCAACACTTCTCCATACATGCCCCACCTTATGGATTCCCAAAATGCAGACTTACCAAATCCATTTTCACCATAAATTATTGCTGATTTTAGGTTTTTTGTATCAGAAACATCGAATACAGTCTCTGAAGGATTATAATTTTCTTTTCCTTTATATGATTGCCAGTTTTCTAATATAACTTTATTAATAATCATATTTTCTCACCCTTTTCATACCTGTCATCTACTATATCATCAATCAAGTCTCTAAAGGGTTTAGTCATATAAATATCAGTATCTGATTTATTTTGATTTTTAAATATAATGTGCATTAGCATTACTAATTTTTCCTCATCAATCATATTTGATAATTTATTGTCTTTTCTTAATTTATCTTTAACCATTCCGATCAAAGTATCATAGGAAGGAGTAATTTTGTTTGGAATACTATTTTTTTTATCATTCATCTATATGCCTACTCTATACTCTATCTTTATTTTCTGTATAAATCCTTTTGATGAATTGGGATTTGAAGAAGTTTCTGAGAACTCTTCGATTCTATTAATTTCATTCTTAATTATACTCCAATTAATCCCATCCGAATATCCCATTTGAGGCAAAGTCACTAAGTCCCAAATATATGCAGTATCTTTTCCTGGTGCACCCCTCAACAGTCTTCCTCTTCGTTGAATAAATTCCCTATCTTTTGTACTTGAAGACAAAATTAACCCGTGTGTTAGTTTTGGAATATTTACGCCTTGGTCAAGACATTTTATTCCAAGCATGATTCCACCGGAATTTTCAAACTCACGCATTTCATAATCTCTTTCCTTTTTATTTTTACTGCTATATTGGAATGGATTAGTTTTAACCTCATTTTTAATTCGCTCCCTAATACGTTCCATCATTTCTCCCGGTGAAACATAAACTATCCAATATTGACCTTTTTTGTAATTATCTTTTAATATTTCTATCGCAGCATTTTCCTTACCAATAGCCATTTTTATAACGTTTCTAGCAGCGTAGGTTGCACTCATATCATCACTTATACCACTTGCTTTATTGGCCATTTGTATGCCAATTAGCTTTCTCAATTTTTCATATTTCCTCATTTCAATATTATTTAAATATACTTTTTTTAATTTATATTTATATGGGGTCAAGTACCCTTTTATTATTGCATCTTTTAATGTGAAAACATCTATTACTTCTCCTAATAATTTGGAAATCAATTGGTCTCCCTCATCATCTCTTATAGGAGTTGCACTAAGTCCAAGACTTTTGCCAAATCTCACATCTGAATATACTTTCATAGTATCAATCCCAATTGAATGGCATTCGTCCGAGACAAAAAGAATATTCCTTAAATTGTTATTTAGCATAGCATTTACTATATTATTTATTATTGTTTTATTCTGTGCGAAGGTTTTAAGTAAAAATAGTATGATCTTCGGCTCATAAATCCCATCAAGTTCTAAGTCATCCATTAATGAGTAATCTTCTTCAGTTTGTTCATTATTGCCAAATTTTGATATTTCAATATCAACTCCAATGTATTTTTTAATTTCTTCTTCCCATTGAGGTAATAATGGCGAATCAGGAACTACGATGATTACAGGATTATTCAAATCAAGATGATTTTTTATTGCAGCAAGTGCAGTTATTGTCTTGCCACTACCCGTTGCATGTTCCAGTATTCCCTTATAGTCTGCTTTTCTCCACTTTTTTAAAGAATTTATTTGATGACCCCTATCATTTATCATTTCCTGCAAAGATCTATTAATTTTCTGATCAATTTGTTCTGCTTTTTTATATTTTTTTAATCTTTCAATAACTTTCTTCATTTTTTCCTTCGATCTTTCTCCAGCTTTTTTCCTATGGGACTCCAATTCCCAATCTTCTTTCCCCATTTCTGGAAATGCACCCCTTTCAATTTGTTCTATTTTTGTGCTCATACTTCCAATTGTACCTTCAATTGGGCCTATTGTCATTTCCCTGTTTAGTCTCATTATTGTTTTATATTGATCATTTTTCCAACTTTTTGAATCAGTTGAGCTTTTGGTATAAATGGTAAAAATCTCAGAATTGGCTTCACTACTTTTTGAAGTAAGTGCAGGTTTGGTTTCATTTCCACTTCCTTCAAAAACTAAGATATCATCATTCGATTTAAAATAACCAGTTTTGTTATGGTACATACCTGTTCCTTCTCTTATGACAACATAAACCTCCATCTGTTTTGAAGCAATTATGGCAGTAAGCATTTTTACTGCATCTTTCAGATGTTTATCGTGCATCATTTGATTTAATGTTTGTATTGCAGCTTCAGAAGACTGTTTTTTACCCTCTAATATTGCATCATAATCTTCAGATTGAACAACTATTGATGTTATTAGGACCATCTTATTATTTTTGTCTCTTAATATGAAATCTAACAATTCTTTATCCATTAGATTCCAAACATTAGATCTAAAATAACCTACTCCTCGCACATATTCATTAGCACATTTCAGGCTTGGTTTGTAAAGTATGTCAATAATATTGCCCTCATCAGTATAAATTTTCCCATTAATGTTAGGAAACTTACAATCTAACATACCTTTCTTAAAGGCTTTCCCTATTTAAATTATTTAATAATTTAAAACTAATCATTTCTTTTCAGAGTAATATTGCTAGTAACTTCTCTGTCAACAGCATTCCCCCAGGTACAAATCATTGTTATTTCTTTACAATTTTCTATTCCTTCCCAATAATTTATTTTGTAAGTATAGTGGTTAGACTTAGCCCTTCCCCCTTTTTTACCAATCATTTTAGTTGTTATTGTTTGTTTATTATCATTAATTATTGTGGCTGAGCAAGATTTTGATGCATTGATAGGCCTAGTGACAATGACTTCTACTGGCTCATCTATTCTTGGCCAGGTATGGGCAGGATTTACGAAAGATATTGCCCCAGGGGAAACAGCCGATAATATGCCCTTTCCTCTGACTGATTGGATGTTATCTGCCATCACCTCATCTTCGGAATAGGGTTCCGCATTATCACGATCAAGAGTATCTTCCATCCATTGACGCAACGAATTCCATGGAGTTTCGCCAGAAGATACATAATATGTCTTTATTCTACTATCTAACCAATCAATATTCCCAAAAATATTTAATATTTCAATAAATCGTTGCCTAGAAATCACTTTTCTATTTTCTTTACCCTCATTAAGTAAAGAAACAACTTTAGGATATAAAGTAAGAAGTGCCCTAAATGGGGTATTATATTGAATATATGGTTTCATGCCATTACGGTCTGATTTTTCAAGTGATTCAAATGTCAACCAATGTGCTTTAGAAGATTGATCTGCGCCTTCCATGTTTTTCCCTTTATTAAACACGATAGAGTACGCATCAAAATAGTTTGCAATTTGTTGAAAATAAACTTGAGAATCCTCCTCATCTATAGAAATTGGCGGATGCGGGCCATCAGGCATGAACCACCGATAACTAAATTTAATCCACATATCTGCATCTTGGACAGTATTGCTTTCTGGATTTTCATCAAGCATTTTTATCAGGTTATTCAGTGCTCCAACACTTATACGGTCATCTTCATCATCAGGCGTATGATTATTTAAGAAGGCTGCAGACTCATATGCCAGCCTATTTGCCCTATCTCGAAAAGTTGATTTTGTTCCATCATAAATGCCAAACTTGAGTTCATCAATATGGGATGATAAATCAAACTTATGCCTCATAAATATCTCATGTAATTTGTGAAGAGGTTGAGATAAAGTATTAATCTCTGCAAAATATTTTGCCGCGCCTTTATTCATCAATTCAGAAGGAAATAGTATAATGGGAATCTGAACTTCACTTCCTCTAGAGCTTCTGATGCCTCCACGAATTCTATGTTGCCCATCAATAATATTTAGCGGCCTCAAATCTTTTGTTCCACGATGATCAGTAAGATAGGCGCCCTTATACTTAATATCCTGAGTCAAGAATTGAAAATCTATATGAACTGCAATTGGATATCCTTTCGATCCAATCACCCACTCAACTGACTTATGTTTGGGAGAATATATCATACATGGATTTGCAAATGTATTTTTTTCATCATCTAAAAAAGAACTGATTCTTAACAGCCTTGAATCATCTAATTCACGCTGCCATTCTTCACTTTTAATATCAGGATTTAGAATCCTTCTAGAAGATTCAAATATTTTCATACCATGTTTTATTGACGGAACTGAGCTAACCGCATCTATTTCTGATATTTTTGCTATTGTTGTAAAATATTTAATTTCTCCTTCTTCAATTATTGGAGTTAGATGTAAAGTTAGTCTTTTTGGGCGTCCTTTGTAAACATGCCTTCCACTTTTATTTGTAGGCCCTTGTAACATTTCTAAATGCTTATCACTATATCCAAATTCAGATGGATATTCTTGATAGAAACCCCAATAACGCCATACAATTGGATATTTTTCTTTTGATATGACCCTTTTATACATTAATGAATCTGGAAGTATCTCATTAATGAAGTTTTCAAATAAATCCCAAAAATGATCTTTTATTTCTTGGTCATCTGTAACTTCATCAGTAGCTATTATTACTAATTGATCACGAAATTGTTTAATTTTTTCAATAGAGTAATCATCTTCTGCATAGACCTCTAGACTCTGTAATAAATTGCTAATTGTATTAATAAAAAGTATACGCTCGTCTACTTTCACAACGTTAGCATAAAGTTCTTAGTCATAGATCCATCGGATTTATCGAGTATATTTTAATAATAATCATTTATAATTCCACAAAATATAGATTAAAATCTTTTTATAAGATCTCTACCTCTTTCAATAAATAAGGCTTGACAAGGATTGATTACATTTGATGAACAAGAATCTTTAATTCACCAATTACAAATTAATGAATCTGAATAAGATATATACATATTTCTATAAAAATTTTAATCTACACCTATATTAATAAAAGATTAATGCCCAACCTATAGTAAGTATGTGGTTGTTCTACAATAGATTCACATTATCAAGAAAAATTAACGACCCTTCAGATGATGATATTGTTGATGAAATAGGTGAGATGTGTTACCAATGGGCAATAACTAGGAAATGCTTCTCTAAATCACCCAAATTCAGCAAATGGAAACCCGGGATGGATAGAACTTGGCCAACTTCGAAATCATTACCTCATTTAATTATCCAAGACAAATCTATCGATGCTCCACTGGACTGGATAGATTTGCCAGATTATTTTTGTGAGTTTCGCGATTTGAGATTGAAATTGGAACAGGAAGGAGAAATTCATGATAAAAATAATATCTTTATCCATCATATTCATATCAAGAAAGTTGATGAAGTAATTGAATTTTCTATTTTACAAGAAACACTAACTGATGAAGATAATAGGGAATGGGAGGACATAGACATCTACCCTCCTAAATTGATAAATGAAATTACAAATAAATTTAATTGCGAAATTAAAGGATATCAAATTAAGAATTCATATGAGAAAACCGATAGTAAAAGAAAAATAAATCTTGAAGAAAATATATTGGATAAAAAAAGGAAACTACCATTGATATTAATTCCAGAATTTTTCGATAATAAACTTTTAACAGAAGATGAAATATCTGATTTTTGCCGAAAAATGACAGGATTCGGAGAAGTATGGATTTTTGAAGGAGATGATTATTTTGAGAATTTTCAGTCCCTTCTCAGAGTTAATGAAGGTTATGCCATTATATTCAGTCCCGATGTAGAAGAAAATGACTTATATGGCCCAAATATTAGTAAGAAAATCACATCAATTCCCTTTGATCTTGATTTTTCAAGAACTTCTCATATTGCAATCAATGAAGTTATGAGAAGAACACGTTCAATGGGGATGAGAAGTGAAATTTCTAAGATGGTTTCAAATGCTTTATCGGAAAATAGACGTAGGCTTGAGGAAGAAAAAGAACAGGAGAAAATCGAACAAATCATTAATAAAAATATTTCTATTGAAGAAAAAAATATTGAATTAGTATCTCGTGTTAGACAAATGAGCAATCAGCTAATGGAAGTAAAAAATGACCTTTCTAAAAGTCTGCAACAAGTTGATAAAATTAATATCCAAAAAGATGGATTGAAGAAAAAATATGATAATTACAAAATGAAATACAATGAAATTAAAAATTATAAAATATTTCATGATGAAGTTCAGATAAAGGCTAGAGAAAGTGGGTTATCAATAAATGATATTAAAGAAAAAATTAATTTAGCTTTGGATGGAGGAGAAATAATTGATGAAGAAATCGAATATACGAGTATATTTCAATTAGTTCAAGATTTAAAATATAGATATTCAAATATTATATTCTCTAATCAAGTTTTTCGTTCTGCAAAAAATGCCGATAACACTGGTAGGTATGGGCAAGATGAGATTCGTAAAATTAAAGAGTTTTTTTATAAATTAAATAATCATTTTTTTGAAGAAAAAAATGAGAATATGAAAATGATTGATTTTCATAATAAAATGAGAAACCTGTTTCCTGGAAGATATTCAGATGAATCTGTAGTTACTCTTTCCAATATAAAAAATTATTCAGGTAACGATAGAAGAATTTTTCCCGTATTATTACCTGAAAAAGGTGAATTAGGTATTGAAATGACATGGCATATCAAACCAACGTCTACTATTAGGATTAATATTATATGCTTAAATTATGGTAATTGGGATATACCATTATGGTCAAAAATAGATGGAAAATGGTATAGGAATTACAAAAAGGAGAAGGGAACTACTTTTGGAAATAATAAGGAGGAATATCCTAAAATTATTATCGGATATTGTGGAGTTCACTTGAAAACATTTTCTCAACAATAAATATTTCAGCATTATATCCATCTAAAGGGACTTTCATTTTCTCAAAATCTTCTCCATTCATTCTGGCAATCGATAGCATTTCTTCAGTTAACACATTTTGTGTAATTCTCTCCATATGAATACTAGGCCCTTTGATGCGTAT